>Ga0169931_10013702_pt1 | contig 11045 bp, 9 predicted proteins | sample Kivu_15m_20L_FD_129675 | JGI IMG/M metagenome (GOLD analysis project Ga0169931, IMG submission 129675) | Freshwater microbial communities from Lake Kivu, Western Province, Rwanda to study Microbial Dark Matter (Phase II) - Kivu_15m_20L... | ecosystem: Environmental > Aquatic > Freshwater > Lake ... | reverse complement strand
TGCGGGTTGGCCAGGCAGCCGTGCGCGCCGCCTCTGCCGCGAGCTGTACCGCAAGCTGTTGCCGTTGTCGGAGCGCCATTTGGATGCCAACGTCCGGCTTTCCAGCGGCGTGGTTCCCCAGCCGTCTCAAGCCGTCGGCACCCGTTTCGAATACGGCCTGGAACTGGACGCTGGCGCGCCCGGCGCTCGCTGAAGCCGATCTGCCTGCAGGCCCCGCGTCTGGCGGCCACATCGCACACTCCCCGCCGCGTGGGTGCGGCACAAGCCCCCCTGTGAAGTCTTGAGCCCACCTGCTCGCTCCTGGGTGCAGGCGCACTGGCTCGCGCGGGAATGCGCGCCGGCTCTGTGGCGGAGCGCGGCGCGGGATGTCAGCGGCTTGGCTTTTTGCGAAAATATGATTCGATATAAGCAATTTTTTAGAAATAGACGTGTCCCTTTTTGCCTGCCACTGGCGGCGTTTTTTATGGCCTCGATGCAGGATGGTGCAGGCAGTTTTCCCTCTTGAAAAGTCGACGTACGGCGGTGGTGACGCCATTCATCGGGTGTTTCGCTTCGACCATGGGTAAACCCTAATTTGATACTGAAAAACGAAAAAAATCAAAAATTAGTATCTCTTTTGTTGACGGCGAACGGTAGCGCTGACATACTTCGACCTACAAAGAAGACGCCCGCCGGGCGCTCTCTCGCAGGCTTGTGCAACACCAGGAGACTTCTGTGACCCTTACCCGAAAGCCACGCGCACCTCGCCACCTTCTGCAGGCAGGTGTCTGATGCTGGCCGAATTCCTGCAATTCCTCTTTTCGGGCATCACGGTGGGCTCCACCTACGCCCTGGCGGCCCTGGGTTTCACCCTCATCTACAACTCCAGCCACGTCATCAACTTCGCCCAGGGCGAATTCATCATGCTCGGTGGCATGCTGGCGGTGTACTTCACCCAGACCGGCCTGGGCCTGCCGCTGTCCATCCTGCTGGCCATTGCGCTGCCGGCCGTGGTTGGTCTGGTGCTCGAGAAAGTGGCGATCGAGCCGGTCAAGGGCGCCGAGCCGGTCACGCTGATCATCATCACCATCGGCGCCTCGCTGGTGCTGCGCGGGCTGATTCAGATCTGGCTGGGTAAGGGCACCTTCAGCCTGCCGGCGTTTTCCGGCGAGCAGCCGATCGAGGTGCTGGGCGCCACCCTCATGCCGCAGAGCCTGTGGGTGATGGGCGTGACCGCCGTGGTGGTGTGCGCGCTCTGGTACTTCTTTGCCCGCACGCTCTATGGCAAGGCCATGCTGGCCACCTCCTACAACCGGGTGGCCGCCGAGATGGTGGGCATCAACACCGACGGTGTGCTGTTCCTGAGCTTTGCCATGTCGGCCGCGCTGGGCGCGCTGGGCGGCATTCTGCTCACGCCGATCACGCTGACCTCGTACGACGCCGGCATCATGCTCGGCCTCAAGGGCTTTGTGGGCGCGGTGCTCGGCGGCCTGGGCAACGGCTTGGGCGCGGTGGTCGGCGGCCTGCTGGTGGGTGTGCTCGAAGCCATGGGCGCGGGCTACATCTCGTCTAGCTACAAGGACGCGATCCCCTTTGTGCTGATCCTGCTGATTCTGTTCTTCCGGCCCAACGGCCTTTTCGGTGGCAAAACCACAGACCGGGTGTAGCCATGAGTAAACACGCATTCCGCGGTCTGTATGTGATCGCCGCCGTCCTGCTGGTGCTGCCGTTTGTGCTGCCCAACAGCTTCTATGTGGACCTGGTCATCCGCATGGCGATCAACGCCATCATCGTGCTGGGGCTGAATCTGCTGTTCGGTTTTGCCGGCCAGATCAGCCTGGGTCACGCGGGTTTCCTGGGCATCGGCGCCTACGCCTCGGCGGCCCTGCCGACCTTTTTGGGCTGGCACCCGCTGCTGGCCATGGCCGCCGGTGCGGCCGCTGCCGGTGCGCTCGCTGCGCTGGTGGCGCGGCCCATCTTTCGCCTCAAGGGCCAGTACCTGGCCATGGCCACACTGGGCCTGGGCATCATCATCAACATCGTGGTGCGCAACGAAGCGGCCTGGACCGGCGGTCCCGACGGCATGCCGGTGCCGGCCATGGCCTTCGGCAGCTTCGAGATCTCGGGCGACAAGCACTGGTACTGGATTGTGGCCTTCCTGCTGTGCGTGAGCATCTGGGCCTCGATCAACCTGATCGACTCGCCTTTCGGCCGCGCGCTGCGTGCGCTGCACGGCTCGGAGGTCGCCTCCAAGGTGGTGGGTGTGCAGGTGGTGCGCTACAAGGTGGTGATCTTTGTGCTGTCGGCCGTGTTCGCCAGCATCATGGGCAGCATCACCGCGCTCTACGTCGGGTTTGTCACGCCCACCATCGCCGACTTCTTCCACTCCATTGAGCTGGTTACCATGGTGGTGATCGGCGGCATGGGCTCGATCTACGGTTCGGTGCTCGGCGCGGTGCTGCTGACCGCACTGCCGCAGGCGCTGGCCACCTTCGAGGGCTGGGAGACGGTGGTGTTCGGTGCCATCCTCATGCTCTGCATGATCTTCCTGCCGCGCGGCCTGGTGCCCACGCTCGCAGCGCGCCTGGGCAAGGGGGCTTGACCATGGCACTGCTCGAAGTCCAAGACCTCTCGATCCATTTCGGTGGCGTCAAGGCGGTGCAGAACGTGTCGTTCAGCATCGACGCCGGCATCGTCTACGCGGTGATCGGCCCCAACGGCGCCGGCAAGACCACGCTGTTCAACCTGATCACTGGCATCTACACCCCAACCTCGGGCAGCATCACGCTCGACGGCCAGCACATCGCCGGCCTGTCGCCCGATGTGCTGGCTCGCCAGGGTGTGGCGCGCACGTTCCAGAACCTGCAGATCTGCATGAACATGAGCGCGCTCGAAAACGTGATGGTGGGCGCCCATCTGCGGCTGGACCGCAATCTGTTCAAGGGCGCGTTGCGCTGGCCCTCGATCAAGACGCGCGACCGCGAACTGCAGGCCGAAGCCGAGGAGCTGATGCGTTTCGTGGGCCTCGGGGCCTACACCGGAGCGCGCGCCGACAGCATGTCCTACGGCGCGCTGAAGCGCCTGGAGATCGCCCGTGCCCTGGCGATGAAGCCGCGCCTGCTGTTCCTCGACGAACCCGCCGCCGGCATGAATCCCAAGGAAACGCTCGAAGTCGTCGCGCTGGTGCGCAAGGTGGCCGATACCGGCGTCACCGTGGTGCTGGTGGAGCACGACATGAAGATGGTGATGAACCTCTCCGACCGCATCCTGGTGCTGGACTACGGGCGCAAGCTCGCTGAGGGCACCGGGGCCGAAGTGCGCAGCAACCCCGATGTGATCGCCGCCTACCTGGGCGCCCATGCCTGAACGGAACACCCCGATGGACGCACTCACCCTCATCAGCCAGGAACACAGCAATATGTGGCGTCTGGCTACCACCATCGACCACATCGCCACCGACATGGAAGCCGGCGGCCCGCTGGAGACGGCTTTCTTCGATGCGGCACTTGACTACCTGCACCAGTTCGTCGACCGCATGCACCACCCCAAGGAAGACGACTTCCTGTTTCGCCTGTTGCGTGAGCGCAGCACCGAGGCCGCGGACGTCCTGGATGCGCTCGAGGCCGACCACCGCCAGGGCACCGACAGCCTGGCCCAGGTGCGCGCCCAGCTGAACGCTGCGGCCCAAGGCCAGCTGGCGTTGCCCGAATTTGCCGTCGCCCTCAAGCGCTACACGAGCGGCCTCAAGACCCATATCACCACCGTAGAAAAGCAGGTGCCGCCGCTGGCGCGCAAGGTGCTGCAGCCGCAGGACTGGGTCAAGATCGAGCAGGCGTTTCGCAACCACGCCGACCCGGTGTTCGGCGACGCCTCCAAGGCCGAATTCCGCGAGCTTTACCACCGCGTGGCGAGCCTCGCGCCCAACTCGGTCGGCCTCGGTGCCAGCAGCGTGGGCAGCCTGCAGGCCAGCCCCGTGGCCCAGCCGGCGCTGGTGCTGCTGAAAGTGCAGGGCCTGGAGAGCTGCTACGGCCGCATCAAGGCGCTCAAGGGCATCGACCTCGAAGTGCGCCGCGGCGAAACCGTGGCCCTGGTCGGTGCCAACGGCGCCGGCAAGACCACCTTCCTGCGGGCGCTCTCGGGTGTGCAGCCCACTAGCGCCGGCAGCATCGTGTTCGACGGCGAGGACATCAGCAAACTGCGTTCGGACAAGCGCATGCGCCGCGGCATCTGCCAGAGCCCCGAAGGCCGCCAGGTGTTCGGCCCGCTCTCGATCGAGGACAACCTGCGCCTGGGCGCCTACACCCAGCCCAAGCAGCAGGTGGCCGGCGACATGGAAAGGATCTTTGCCATGTTCCCCGTCCTGAAGGAAAAGCGCGCGCTGCCGGCCGGCACCCTGTCGGGGGGCCAGCAGCAGATGCTCGCGATCGGCCGCGCCCTGATGGGCCGCCCCAGCCTGCTGCTGCTGGACGAGCCCTCCATGGGCCTGGCGCCGCTGCTGGTGGAAGAGGTGTTCAACGTCATCAAGACGCTCAAGGCGCAGGGCATGACCATCCTGCTGGTGGAGCAGAACGCCTTTGCCGCCTTGGCTGTGGCCGACCGCGGCTATGTGCTGGAAACCGGCAGCGTGACGCTCACCGGCACCGGCGAGGAACTCATCCACAACGAAGAAGTGCGCGCGGCCTACCTGGGCATGTAGCCCCGCCGCCCGCTCCGCAATGCACACCAAAAGGGAGCTCGCGTGACCCATCCACTTTTTGAACAGCACCAACCCCGCCTGCAGGCCGCCCTCGATGCCATCCAGGCGCGCGGCTACTGGTCGGCCTATGCCGAAATGCCCAGCCCCAAGATCTATGGCGAAGATGCGGCTGCCGCCGGCCGCGCCGCCTATGAGGCCCTGCTGGGCCAGCCCTTCGCCCTGGAGCAGCCCGGCGTGCAGACTTGGCTGGCCACCGAGCAATCGCCCTACGGCCCCAGCCTGGACGTGGAATACCCCGTCTGCGATGCCGAGGCGCTGATTGCCTCCGGCCAGGCAGCCATGCCCGCCTGGCAGGCGCTGGGCGTGCAGGGTCGCACCGGCGTGTGCATCGAGATGCTGGAGTGCCTGAACCGGGCCAGCTTCGAGATCGCCCACGCCGTGATGATGACCACCGGCCAGGGCTGGATGATGGCCTTCCAGGCCGGCGCCGCCCACGCCCAGGACCGCGGCCTAGAGGCCGTGGCCTATGCCTGGCGCGAGCAGGCCCAGGTGCCGGCGCAGGCGGTCTGGGAAAAACCCCAGGGCAAGAATACGCCGCTGCGCATGCAAAAGCATTTCGAGATCGTGGGCCGCGGCATGGCGGTGGTGGTGGGCTGCGCCACCTTCCCCACCTGGAACACCTACCCCGGGCTATTTGCAGCCCTGGCCACCGGCAACGCGGTGGTCGTCAAGCCGCATGAGCAGGCCGTGCTGCCCGCGGCCATCACGGTGCGCATCCTGCGCGCGGTGCTGAAGGATGCCGGCATCAGCCCGGATCTGGTCAGCCTGTGCGTGCCCGCCAGCCCGCAGGCGACCCAGGCCCTGGTGACGCACCCGGCGGTCAAGTCGGTGGACTACACCGGCGGCAATGCCTTTGGTCGCTGGCTGCTCGACCACTGCCGCCAGGCCCAGGTCTATGCCGAGCTGGCCGGCGTCAACACCATCGTCATCGACTCCACCGACGCCTACCAGGCCATGCTGCGCAACCTGGCGTTCTCGCTGTCGCTGTACTCGGGCCAGATGTGCACCACCTCGCAAATGCTGCTTGTTCCCGCACAGGGCATTGCCACCGATGAAGGCCCCAAAAGCTATGAGCAGGTCTGCACCGACCTGGCGGGCGCCATCGATAGCTTCCTGGCCAAGCCCGAGGTGGCACTGTCCGTGCTGGGCGCCATCCAGTCACCCGCCACCGTGGCCCGCATCGAGCACGCCAACAGCGGCGCGCTGGGCCGCGTAGTGCGGGCTTCGCAAGCCTTGCACAACCCCGAGTTTCCCCAGGCAGCGGTGCGCACCCCCGTGCTGCTGGCGGTGGACGGCGACAGCACCGCCTACCGCGAAGAGTGCTTCGGCCCGATCAGCTTTGTGGTGCGCGTCGCCGACACCGCCGCTGCCGTGGCCCTGGCCGAGCAGGTGGTCACCGAACACGGCGCGCTCACGCTGGCCGTGTACTCCACCGAGCCAGCCGTGGTCGACGCCATGACCTGGGCCAGCTGGAATGCCCAGGTGGCCCTGTCCATCAACCTCACCGGCGGCGTGTTCGTCAACCAGTCGGCCGCCTTCTCCGACTTCCACGGCACGGGCGGCAACCCGGCTGCCAATGCGTCCTACTGCGACGCGGCCTTCCTGGCCAACCGCTTCCGCGTGATCCAGCGCCGTTACCACCTCTGAGGCGCCCCCCCCATGGACTACCAGAACATTCTTCTCGACGTGAACGGCGGCGTGGCCCGCCTGAGCCTGAACCGCCCCGACAAGCTCAACAGCTTCACCGGCGCCATGCATGCCGAGCTGCGCCACGCGCTCGACGCGGTGCAGGCCAGCCAGTCCATCCGTGTGCTGGTGATCACCGGCGCCGGGCGCGCCTTCTGCGCCGGCCAGGACCTGGCCGACCCCGACATGGCGGTGGGCGCAACCATGCCCGACATCGGCAATGTGGTGGAGCAGAACTACAAGCCGCTGATCCTGCGCCTGCAAGACCTTCGCGTGCCCACCGTGGCCATGGTCAACGGCGTGGCCGCCGGCGCGGGCGCCAGCCTGGCGCTGGCCTGCGACCTGGTCATCGCGGGCAAGTCGGCGTCCTTCCTGCAGGCCTTCAGCAAGATCGGCCTGATTCCGGACACCGGCGGTACCTGGTTCCTGCCCCAGCGCGTGGGCATGGCCCGCGCCATGGGCCTTGCGATGCTGGCCGACAAGCTGCCGGCCGAGAAGGCCGCCGAGTGGGGCCTGATCTGGCAGGTGGTGGACGATGCAGAACTGCAGGCTACGGTGGACAAGCTCGCCACCCAGCTCGCCGGGATGCCCACCAAGGCCTTGGCGCGCACGCGCCAGGCCATGCACGCCGCGCCCAACCACACGCTGGAGCAGCAGCTTGCCATGGAGGGCGGCTTCATGCGCGAGCTGGGCTGGCGTGCCGACTTCGCCGAGGGCGTGGCCGCCTTCATGGAAAAGCGCGTGCCGCGTTTCACGGGCAAGTAAAGCATGGCGAACGCACTCTCTCCCAGCACCCTGGTCGCCGTGGTCGGTGCCGGCGCCATGGGCGCGGGTATTGCCCAGGTAGCCGTCATGGCCAGGCACCCGGTGCGGCTGCTGGACAACCGCCCGGGCGCCGCGCAGGCCGCGGTGGAGGCCCTGCGCGCGCAGCTCGACAAGCTGGCCGCCGCCGGCCTGGTGGTGGAAGCCATCGTGGAAAACCTGGCGGCCAAGCAGAAGCTGTTTGCCGACCTGGAAGCCCTGGTGCCGGCGGACTGCCTCTTTGGCAGCAACACCTCCTCGATCTTGATTACCGCCATCGGCTCGGCACTGCAGCAACCGCAGCGCCTGGCCGGCCTGCACTTCTTCAACCCGGCGCCCCTGATGGCGCTGGTGGAAGTGGTCAGCGGCCTAGCCACGGCCCCAGCCGTGGCCTACACGCTGCACGCCACCGCCACCGCCACCGCCTGGGGTAAGACGGCGGTGCATGCCAAGTCCACGCCCGGCTTCATCGTCAACCGCGTGGCCCGGCCCTATTACGCCGAAGCCCTGCGCCTGCTGACCGAGGGCGCGGCCGACTGCGCCACGCTGGATGCGGTGATGCGCGAGTCCGGCGGCTTTCGCATGGGGCCGTTCGAGCTGATGGACATGATCGGCCTGGACGTGAACTTTGCCGTCACCCGCTCGGTCTGGAACGCCTATTTCAATGACCCGCGCTATCTGCCTTCGCTGGTGCAGCAGGAACTGGTGGACGCCGGCTACCTGGGGCGCAAGAGCGGGCGCAGCTACTACGACTACCGCGCAGGCGCCGACAAGCCCCAGCCGCAGACCGAGCCGACCCAGGCCCTGCCGGCCGGCATCGTGCTCTGTGGCGAATCGGCAGTGGCCCTGGCCCTGGCCGCGCGCCTGCGGTTTGCTGCAGGCCGCAGGTGTGCAAATCTCGCATCTGGCCGATGTGCCGGGCCTGGCGGTGATGCGCAGCGTGGCGATGCTGGCCAACGAGGCCGCGGATGCCGTGTACCAGGGCGTGTGCACTCCGGCGGCGGCCGATGCCGCCATGCGCCTGGGCGTGAACTATCCCCGGGGGCCGCTGGCCTGGGCCGACCAGATTGGCCTGGCCCAGGTTCATGCCGTGCTGCTGCATTTTCAGGCCACCTACGGCGAAGACCGCTACCGCATGTCCCCGCTGATCCAGCGACAGGTTTATCAAGAAAAGAACATCCATGGCTGACACTTCCCCCGAGCAGGCGCAGCAACTCGCACAGTGCGCGGCCAACGCTATGTGGGCGCGCGACCATGCTGCCCAGGCCCTGGGCATGGCGATCGAGCAGGTCCAGCCCGGCAGCGCACGCCTGACCATGGCGGTGCGCCAGGACATGGTCAACGGACACGCCATCTGCCACGGCGGCATGCTGTTTGCGCTGGCCGACACCGCCTTCGCCTACGCCTGCAACAGCTACAACCGCAACACCGTGGCCTCGGCCTGCTACATCGATTTCCTGGCGCCCGGCAAGCTCGGCGACACCCTGGTGGCCGAGGCCGTGGAGCGTTCGCAGAGCGGACGCACCGGCGTCTACGACGTCACCGTCCGGACGGCCGCCGGCAAGACGCTGGCGCTGTTCCGCGGCAAGTCCTACCGCATCCAGGGCGAGGTCACTGCCAGCTTCGCTGCTGCCTGACGCCGCACCCGCCCGGCCACCCCACACCCATACACCCGAAGGAGACACGCATGCCCATCAAGCATCCCCAACCCGGCGACCTCGAGCCGATCGAAACCGCCAGCCGCGACGAGATATCGGCGCTGCAACTGCAGCGCCTGCAGTGGTCCCTGCGCCACGCCTATGACAACGTGCCGTTCCACCGCAAGGCCTTTGACGACCGCGGCGTGCACCCCGATGACCTGAAGACCCTGGCCGACCTGGCCAAGTTTCCCTTCATGACCAAGATGGCCCTGCGCGACAACTACCCCTTCGGGCTGTTTGCCGTGCCGCGCGACCAGGTGCTGCGCCTGCACGCCAGCAGCGGCACCACCGGCAAGTCGATCGTGGTGGGCTACACCGCCGACGACCTGGACAACTGGGCCAACCTGGTGGCGCGTTCGATCCGTGCGGCCGGCGGCCGCAGGGGCGACATGCTGCACAACGCCTACGGCTACGGCATGTTCACCGGCGGCCTGGGTGCCCACGCGGGCGCCGAGCGCCTGGGCTGCACCGTGGTGCCGATGTCGGGTGGCCAGACCGAAAAACAGGTCGCGCAGATTCTGGACTTCAAGCCCCAGATCATCATGGTCACGCCCTCGTATTCGCTGGTGATCGCCGAGGAGTTCGAGCGCCTGGGCGTCAAGCCCGAGGACATCTCGCTCAAGGTCGGCATCTTCGGTGCCGAGCCCTGGGGCGAGGGAATGCGCGCCGAGATCGAACGCAAGCTCGGCATCGACGCGATCGACATCTACGGCCTGACCGAGGTCATGGGCCCCGGTGTGGCCTGCGAATGCATCGAGTCCAAGGACGGCCCGGTGATCTGGGAAGACCATTTCTATCCCGAGATCATCAACCCAGAAACCGGCGAAGTCGTGGCCGACGGTGAGGACGGCGAACTGGTGTTCACCTCGCTGACCAAGCAGGCCTTCCCGGTCATCCGCTACCGCACCCGCGACCTGACCCGTCTGCTGCGGCCCACCTCGCGCGCCTTCCGCCGCATGGGCAAGATCACCGGCCGCTCGGACGACATGCTGATCGTGCGTGGCGTGAACGTGTTCCCGACCCAGATCGAAGAGCAGATCCTGCGCGACCATCGCCTCTCAGGCAATTACCAGCTAGTGCTGACCCGCGACGGCCATCTCGACAACCTGGAAGTGCGTTGCGAAGTGCAGCGCGACATCAACCCGTCCTTCACGCCCGAACTGGTGGCCGCAGTGGCCAAGGAATTGCAGCACCACGTCAAGACCAACGTCGGCGTGTCCACCCGCGTCACCGTCCTGCCCTTCGAGGGCCTTCCCCGCACGACCACCGGCAAGGCCCGCCGTGTGATCGACGAACGCCCGCAGCAAATCTGAGAGACAGCCCATGACCGACGCATTGATCTGTGACGCCATCCGCACGCCCATCGGCCGTTACGGCGGCACGCTGGCGACCATGCGCCCCGATGACCTCGGCGCTGTGCCCCTCAAGGCGCTGATGCAGCGCAACCAGGGCGTGGACTGGTCCGCGGTGGACGACATCCTCTACGGCTGCGCCAACCAGGCCGGCGAAGACAACCGCAATGTGGCGCGCATGTCCGGCCTGCTGGCCGGCCTGCCGGTGGAAGTGCCGGGCACCACGCTCAACCGCCTCTGCGGCTCGGGCATGGACGCGGTGGGCCTGGCCGCGCGCTCCATCAAGTCGGGCGAAGCCCAGCTGATGATCGCCGGCGGCGTGGAGAGCATGTCGCGTGGGCCGTTTGTGATGGGCAAGGCCGAAGCCGCCTTCTCGCGCAGCGCCGCCATCTTCGACACCACCATCGGCTGGCGCTTTGTCAACCCGCTGATGAAGGCGCGGTTCGGCGTGGACTCCATGCCGCAGACCGCCGACAACGTGGCCGCGGACTTCAATATCTCGCGTGCCGATCAGGACGCCTTTGCCCTGCGCTCGCAGCAGCGCTGGGCCGCCGCCCACGCGGCCGGCCGCTTTGCCGACGAGTTGGTGCCGGTCAGCATTGCCCGCAAGAAGGGCGAGCCGATTGTGCTCGCCGCCGACGAACACCCGCGCCCCGACACGACGCTCGAGATGCTGGCCAAGCTCAAGGGCGTGAATGGCCCTGACCTGTCGGTGACCGCGGGCAACGCCTCGGGCGTGAACGACGGCGCCTGTGCGCTGCTGCTGGCCTC
>Ga0169931_10013701_pt1 | contig 11045 bp, 10 predicted proteins | sample Kivu_15m_20L_FD_129675 | JGI IMG/M metagenome (GOLD analysis project Ga0169931, IMG submission 129675) | Freshwater microbial communities from Lake Kivu, Western Province, Rwanda to study Microbial Dark Matter (Phase II) - Kivu_15m_20L... | ecosystem: Environmental > Aquatic > Freshwater > Lake... | reverse complement strand
TCTTTCCAGGTGCAGCCGGCCAGAGGCCAATCGGAAGCGAACATGAGACGGTCTGGCCCGAGTTCGCGGAGAAAGCGCCGGAAGGTAGCCGTGCGGGCAGGGTCGGCCGGGAGACGGAAGCCGGTCAACTTGATGACCACGTTGTCCGGGAGGCCGGTGGATTCCGGGAAGCCGTGGAGGGCAACCGGCACGCCGGTTTGGATCGGCCACGCCGATGCGGGGGCTTCGATGTTGAGGCCCGCCTGTTCGACGGCGGCGATCGCCGCTGGAGTTGGATCGGCAAGAAAAACGGAGCGGACGAGCGAGTGTCTGATCGGCTCGAGGGCGATCACTCGGCGAATGAACGGGTACGGTTCGGCGTCGGCGATGGGGCCGAAGTAGATGGACGCTTCGAACTTATTGCGCGCGAGGATTTTGGCGTACCACTCGAGGGATTGCGCAGGCGGGTTGAAGGAATGTTGGGCGTCGATGCGCACTCTCTTTTAGACTACCCGGGAACATCCTGGCGAGTCAGCGCGTCTGCCGATGAGACAATGACAACTGTGAGAACGATTCTGGCGATTGGGGTGTTGCTGGCGAGCGGATGCACGCGCACACGGAATTCGGTAGCCGTGGACGCGGCGTTGTTGACACAGGTGCCGCAGAATTCGGTGGCGATCGGCGCGATCCGAATCAAGGCAATGCGCGATACCCCGGCGTGGAAGCGTCTGCTGGAGCAGAAGGTCGTGAACGACCGTCTCGACGAGATCGCCAAGGAAACGACCTTCGACGCGCGGAAGGACTTGTGGGAGTTGCTGTGGTCTTCCGATGGAAAAGAGCCGCTGGTGTACGCGCGCGGCGAGTTTGCGCCGATGGGCTTGGAGCCGAAGGGCGAACAGAAGGGCGTGACGCGGATGAGCCACAAGGGGCAGATGATGATCGGTAATGAGGAGGGCTCGGTATGGTTCATCAACTCATCGACGGCGGTGTTTGGGCGCACGGGGAAGATTCGTGAGTTGATCGACGCGCGGGATACGCGGAAGGCGGGGCCATCCGCGTCGTTGCGCGCGAGGATTGAGAGCATTCCGCCCACGGCGCATCTCTGGTTCGCGGCCGACCAGGCATACCTGCCGAAGCCTACGGGTGACGTGAAAGGCGAAGGGCCGCTGGCGAACATTGCGCAAAACATGCCGATGTTGCTGCGGTCGGTGAACGGGCTGACCGGGCACATCAATTTGGCCGACGGCGTGAACATGGAGTTCGCGGCGGCGTGTAATGACGAGAAGGGTGCCAAGCTGGTTCACGATTCACTGCGCGGCATATTGGGAATTGCACGGATCATGCTGCCGCCAAAGGAGAAGCAGGCGTTGTTGCCGGTTCTCGACGTGGTACAGGTGGAACAGCGTCAGACTTCGACGCTGCTGCGAGCCAACCTTACGGTCGGGCAGTTTGAGCAGGTCCAGGCTGCGCTGGGGCGCTAACCTACCGCCCGAGTTTCAGCACCCAGGCCGGTTGGTGCAGAAGATCCTCCGGGAGGTCCGGCAGAGTAATCTTCACCGCGCCGTTACGGGATTGGAATTTGAGTCCCCCTGCGACGCCGAGAAGCGACACCGACCTCACGCCGTCGACGTTTTTCACCGTGATGGATTTCGACGGCCAGCGCGGGAGAATCGCGTAGACATCATTGCCTTTGGCGGTGAAGAAGGCTTCGATTCCCGCTTTGCCGGGCTCGGGTTTGGCCGCGAGTTTCGTCACGTCGTAAGCGGTCGAGTACTCCTTGTTGTACTCCACCTTCGGCTGTTCGCCGGCGCTCCATTGGCGGGTTTCTTTCCACGGCTTTGTCCCGTAGATGGCGTCGCCGTTTACGCGCAGCCAGTCGCCGATCGTAAGAAGCCGCTCCTCCATGACGACCGGGATCGTGCCGTCGCCGTCGGGGCCGATGTCGAGCAGCAGGTTGCCGCCCCGGCTGACGAGATCGATCAACATGATGACAAGCTGCCGGCCCGTGTTGTAGTGGGCGGCGTTCTCGGCTCGGTTGTAGCCGTAGCTGAAGCCCATGCCGCGGCTTTCTTCCCAGGCGTGATCGGAGCCGCTCATGCCGGGCGTGTATTCGGTGGTCCAGTAGCCGCCGTGTTTGTGGCGGGAGTCCTTGCCCCAACGGTCGTTGATGACGACTTCGTCTTTGTTGGCGGCGTTGTTAAAAAGCCACGCGAGGAGTTCGGGCGATTTCCAATCCGCCGAGGGGAGATCCCATTCGCCATCGCTGAAGATGACCGACGGTTGATACCGCGTGACGAGGTCCTTGAACTGCGGCGTCATGTGCTCGCGGATGTAGCGCGGTCTGTCGGAGAGCCAGAGCGGGTTGTACCACTCGTAGAGCGAGTAATAAAAACCCATGCGCAAGCCCTTGCGGCGAACGGCGCTGGTAAGGTCGCCGAGGACGTCGCGCTTGGGTCCGGTTTCGACTGCGTTCCAAGGGCGGCCCCAAGTGGCGGACGCTTCCTTGCTTGGCCAGAGTGCAAAGCCTTCGTGATGCTTCGATGTCAGCGCGACGTACTTGGCGCCGGAGCGTGCGAAGACATCGGCCCAGTGGTCGGGATCAAAAAGCTCCGCGCGAAATTGCGGGGCGAAGTTTTCGTACGGGAAATCGGCCCCGTACTGTTTTTGATGATAGGCCCATGTGCCGGTCTGGATCGCGTTCGCCTTCGGATCGTTTTTGCCGCGTGTCATGGCGTTCCAATACCACTCGGCGTAGGCAAGTTTGCCCGGGATGACAGGCGCGTAAGCGGGAACCGAGTAAACGCCCCAATGAATGAAGATGCCGAACTTGGCGTCGGTGAACCACTTGGGCGTTGGCCGCTTGTCGATCGACTCCCAAGTGGGCTCGTATTTTTGAGCCGAGAGCGTAAGGGCGAATACGAGTAGGGCGCGTTTCATACCCGTATTCTAGCGCCCCTTCCAGAAACCCCTGCCGCCGCCCCGCCGTTAGCGGTTCAGGGCTTCTTTACAGGGATCGCGTCGCCAAGGTTGATGGAGCCGCCGCCTTCACTGACGTAGTTACGATTCCAGTTCGGAATTTCGACCGTAACATCGCCGGAGACCACGCACTGGCAACCGAGGCGGGAGTGGAGCGTCAGTCCCGCAGCCTGTTCGACGCGGTCGAGTTCATCATCGTCGGCCTCGGAGAGATTGGTATCGCCAGACCTGACGATGACGTGGCACGTCGTACACGCGCAGCTGCCGCCGCAAGCGTGTTCAAGGTGCAGCCCGTTGTTGAGCGCGATGTCGAGCAACGATCCCTTTTTGCCGTGCTCGGAGTAAGGCATCGTGGCGGGATCGAAATCGATGGTGATGTTCTCGGGGAGAAAAGTAACTTTCGGCAAGCTATCTACCAGGATGCCTTAACACGGTATCGCGATGCAGCCAATATTAATGGCGGTAATGTCTATCGACTTTGCTATGATTGAGGGACGAGCGAATGGAGAGCAATACCCGCAGCATCGCAAAAGCGGTGAGTTATCGAATCCTGGGGTCTCTGGCGACCGCGATGATCTTTCTCGTCCTGACGGGCGACTGGAAGATGTCAGCGGCGGCTGGTGTGTCGGATTCGGTCGTGAAGTTGGCGTTGTATTTCCTGCACGAGCGGATGTGGAACCACATCTCGTTCGGGCGGGAAAAGGCGCCCCCGCCAGAGTACGAAATTTAAGCCGGCTGGAACCGGGGTACCAGCGAGAGCCGGGTGTTTCTTAGCGGTCCTAGATCGGAAGACTCTGTCGCAATTCGATCTACCGAGGTTAACTGGCCTCATGCGACTTGCATGGATTTTTCTGTTTTGCGCTTTCTCAATGCTGGTGTCGGCCAACTCGGTGCGACTGGATGACTGCGGCGCCGCATACTGCAAGGTGACGCCTCTCACGAACTTCACACAGCAGGGCGTGTTGGATTGGGAGGAAACTCCGCAACTCGGGGCCGCAACCAACAGGTATGCCGAAGCCGTAATCGCCTGGTCTGCACAGTTCCTGCCAAAGCCCGAGCAGACGCCAAGCGCCGCGAAGATCGAAGAGCCTAAAGCGGCAAGAAAGGTGCCGGTTGTTCACGGCGACGCCTCGCTGGCGAGCTACTTGCGGGGACTGCGCGGACTCCATTCTTATGAGTACACCCCTGCGGAGGTACCCCAGGTGACCATCACACCGGAGTAATCGGGGGGATTCGCGCCGCCCGCTGTTATACTGAAGAATCGTGCTTCAGCAACTCGAGACGCGCATCGGCGGCGCGGTTTCCCAACACATTTTGATCCGCTACGGCATGGACGTTGTCGTGGCGATGGAACAGCCTAAGCAGGCGGCGTTCGGCGAGTTCGCCACGCCGGTCGCGTTTGGCTTGGCAAAACAGTTGCGCAAACCGCCGCGGGCGATCGCCGAGGAGTTAGTCGCTGAACTTCCCTCCATCGACGGCGTGGCATCCCTTGAGGTCGCCGGCGGCGGATACATCAACGTGCGACTGGATCGCGCGGCATTGGCTCTGGCGGCATTGCGCGGCGGTTCGCCGGCCCCAACTGAAGGCGATGGCAAGGTCATCGTCGAGCACACGAATATCAACCCGAACAAGGCGGCGCACATCGGGCATTTGCGCAACGCCGTGTTGGGCGATACGTTCGTGCGGATGTTGCGGGCGTCGGGCCAGACGGTCGAAGTCCAGAACTATATCGATAACACCGGCGTGCAGGTGGCCGACGTCGTTGTTGGGTTCCATCATCTGGAGAAGAAGTCGCTCGAAGAAGTGCGCGCGCTGGTCGCCGGGGAGAAGTTCGATTACTACTGCTGGGATCTGTATGCGCGGATTTCACAGTACTACAAGGACAACCCCGAATCGTTGCAGTGGCGCAAGGACATGCTCCACGAAATCGAGAGCGGTGAGGGCGAGTTAGCGGCGCTCGGCACGCTGGTGGCCGATGCAATTGTCGAGTGCCATCTGAACACCATGCTGCGGTTGGGCATCGTCTACGACGTGCTGCCGCGCGAGAGCGAGATTCTGCACATGCAGTTCTGGGCGTCGGCGTTCGAGCAGTTGAAGGAACGCAAGGCGATCTACTTCGAGAACGAAGGCAAGAACAAGGGCTGCTGGGTGATGCCGGGATCGGCGTTCGATTCCAACCGCGAGGATGAGGACTCGAAGGTCATCGTGCGGTCGAACGGCACCGTAACGTATGTCGGCAAGGACATCGCCTATCAGATGTGGAAGTTCGGGCTCCTCGGTAAGGACTTTCACTACAAGCTGCTGCGGACCTACGGCGACGGCCATCCGTTGTATGTGGCAACGGGCGCCGCGGATGCGCCGGTGAATTTTGGGCGCGGGCGAAAGGTGTTCAACGTCATCGACTCGCGGCAATCGTATTTGCAGGATGTTGTGGTCGCGGGGCTGAAAGCGCTGGGCTACGACGAAGCGGCGAAGAATTCGATTCACTTCAGCTATGAGATGGTGGCGCTGTCGCCGCGGACGTGCATCGAAATGGGCATCGAACTGAGCGATGAAGACGCCGCGCGGCCGTACGTGGAAGTAAGCGGACGCAAGGGGCTTGGCGTGAAGGCCGACGACTTGATCGACAAGCTGATCGACTCCGCCCTCGCCGAGGTTGCAAGCCGCAACGAAGAGAAATCGGCCGACGAACAGTTTGCGACGGCGCACGCGATCGCGATCGGCGCGCTGCGCTACTTCCTGCTGAAGTTCACGCGGAATACCGTGATTGCGTTCGATTTTCAGGAAGCGTTGAGCTTCACCGGCGAGACCGGCCCGTATGTGCAGTACAGCGCGGTGCGCGCGGGAAAGATTCTGACCAAAGCGGGCGCGCACGATGCGCCGGCGCCGGAATCGTTCGCGCGGCTGTTGGCAGAAGAGGGCCTGTGGCAGTATCTGCTGGCCGTGTCGAAGACCGATCAGGCGATGGCTTCGGCGCTCGCGGCCGGCGAACCGGCACACATGGCGCGCTACGCGTTCCAGCTCGCACAGCAGTTTGCGAATTTTTATCACGACTACCCGGTGATCCACGAGACCGATGCGGAGAAACGCTCGTTCCTGTTGTGGATGACCGCGCAGTTCCGAGCCGCTTTCGAGCGGACAGCTTCTATCCTCGGGATTCCGATTCCCGAGTTCATGTAAGAGGATTTTTCCATGGCCAGCAACAACTCCTTTGGCGCACTGAAGACCATCACAGCCGGTGGCAAGACGTATTCGATCTACAGCCTGCGAGCGCTCGAAGCGAAGGGCGTGACGAAGCTCGCGCGGCTTCCATACTCTATCCGCGTATTGCTTGAAAACATTGTTCGCAACGAGGACGGCGTGAACTTCAAGGCCGGCGACGCCGAGTACGTCGGCGCCTGGGACACGGCCACGGCGGCGCGGGACATCAACATGATGCCGGCCCGCGTGCTGCTGCAGGATTTCACGGGTGTGCCGTGCGTCGTCGACTTAGCCGCGATGCGCGACGCACTGGCCGCGAAGGGCGCGGATCCGAAGAAGGCGAATCCGCTGATTCCGGTCGATCTGGTGATCGATCACTCCGTGCAGGTTGACAACTTCGGCACGCCGCAGGCTTTCGATCAGAACACGATTCTCGAGTTTCAGCGCAACCGCGAACGCTATGCCTTCCTGAAGTGGGGACAGACGGCGTTTCAGAATTTCCGCGCGGTTCCTCCGGAGACAGGCATTGTGCACCAGGTGAATCTGGAGTACTTGGCGCCGGTGGTGTTCGTTAATGGCCAGGGCGTGGCGTATCCGGATTCGGTGGTCGGCACGGACTCACACACGACGATGATCAACGGCGTGGGCGTTGTCGGTTGGGGCGTCGGTGGTATTGAAGCCGAGGCTTGTATGCTGGGCCAGCCGATCACCATGCTGCTGCCGCAGGTGGTTGGATTCAAGCTGCACGGCAAGTTGCGCGAAGGCGTGACGGCGACCGACTTGGTTTTAACCGCGACGCAGATGCTGCGCAAGAAGGGCGTGGTCGGCAAGTTCGTCGAGTTCTTCGGCGATGGCGTGGCGGCGCTGCCGCTGGCCGATCGCGCGACGATCGCGAATATGGCGCCCGAGTACGGCGCGACCATCGGATTCTTCCCGATCGATGAGCAGTCGTTGACCTATTTGCGATTGACCAATCGCAGCGACGATCAGATCGCGCTGGTGGAAGCCTACGCGAAGGAACAGGGACTGTTCCTGGAAGCGGGCGCGCCGGACCCGGTCTACAACGACACGCTGGAGTTGGATCTTTCGACCGTTGTGCCCTCGCTCGCCGGACCGAAGCGTCCGCAGGACCGCATCAATCTGCCCGATGTGAAGGCGAACTTCCTCACAACTCTTGGCGCCGAGCCCAAGGGATCGACCGAAGTGAAAGACGGCGCGGTTGTGATTGCGGCCATCACCAGCTGTACGAATACGTCGAATCCGTCGGTGCTGGTGGCGGCGGGGTTGCTGGCGAAGAAGGCCGTGGAAAAGGGCCTCGCGACGAAGCCGTGGGTGAAGACGTCGCTCGCGCCGGGATCGAAAGTGGTCATCGACTATCTGAGCGATTCCGGGCTGTTGCCGTATCTGGAGCAGTTGAAGTTCAACCTCGTGGGTTATGGTTGCACGACGTGTATCGGGAACTCGGGCCCGTTGCCCGACGATGTGTCGAAGATCGTCGCCGACGAGAAATTGACCGTGGCTGCGGTGTTGAGCGGCAATCGGAATTTCGAAGGGCGTGTGAATCCGCAGGTGAAAGCGAACTACCTGGCGTCTCCGCCGTTGGTGGTGGCCTATGCGCTCGCCGGCCGCGTCGACATGGACTTGCAGAACGAGCCGATTTCTGGCGACGTCTATCTGCGCGATATCTGGCCGACCAATGACGAAATCGCCGCCGTGTTGAAGCAGAGCGTGCGGCGCGATCAGTTCGCAACGCAATATGCCGATGCCTTCAAGGGCGACGTGCACTGGGCCGGGATTACCGCCGTGAAGTCGGATCAGTATAGATGGGACGACTCGTCGACCTACATCAAGAAGCCGCCGTATTTCGACAAGCCGGTCGATCTGGAAAACTCGATGAACGACTTCGCGGGCATGCGTGTGCTGGCGACTCTCGGAGATTCGGTGACGACGGATCACATCTCGCCGGCGGGCAATATCGCGAAGGACTCGCCCGCGGGCAAGTACCTGATGGACCTCGGCGTCGGCGCGAAGGATTTCAATTCGTACGGTGCGCGGCGCGGTAACCATGAGGTGATGGTGCGCGGCACGCTGGCCAACATTCGACTGAAGAACGCGATGGTGCCGGGCGTCGAAGGCACCTGGACGATTCACGTTCCGTCAAACGAGAAGATGTGGATCTACGATGCGTCGATGAAGTATCAGGCAGCCGGAACGCCATTGATGATCATCGCGGGCAAGGAGTATGGCTCGGGGTCGTCGCGCGATTGGGCCGCCAAGGGCGTGGCGCTGCTGGGCGTGCGCGCTGTGATCGCGGAGAGCTTCGAGCGGATCCACCGGTCGAACCTCGTCGGCATGGGCGTGTTGCCGCTGGAGTTTGTCGATGGCGCCAACAAGGAGTCGCTCGGGTTGACTGGCTTCGAGGAAATTTCGATCGCAGGCGTGCGCGAGGGAATTCTCTCGACCAAATCGGCGACTGTCACCGCGAAAGCGGCGGATGGGTCCGTAAAGACGTTTGCCGTAAAGGTACGGATCGATACGCCGACCGAGGTGGAGTATTTCCGCAGCGGTGGCATTCTGCCGTACGTGCTGGGGCAGTTGGCGTCGCGGTAGTTCCTTTACGCGACGGACAGGGCGTTGGCGCTAACGAATAGGTTGCGCGCACGGAATGCGGCTGGGCTTTCGACAAGGAGGACCGCCCGGAGGTCACCGCTCTTCGCCGCAAACCAAGGCGAAGAGAGCACCCTCGTTTCTTGACCGGCCCATGCAGGCGCTTCGCAGCCGATTTCGTGTGCGAGATGTTCGGCAACCGCCGCGAGGAACACATCGTAGACGGCTGCCATCTCGAACCTGTTAGCCATCCTTTGCGGTTGTTCGGCAAGCATCGATAGTGTGCGCCGCTGCTGAAATTCGTGTAGGAAGTCGGTGAGCTCGTAACGGAATGTGCGTGGGTCGGTGGCTCGCTGCGCGACGACGGCCAACGACTCCGGTCTGGGCGAGATCATAAGGTCGACTCCTCAATGATCTCGCGCACCAGGTAGAAAGATCTGGGCGGAATTCGCGAGGGATCATAGTAGCGTTCGACGATGCCCATGACGTCTTCGGCTCTCCGCAGTTGGAGTTTGCGAATCAGGAAGGCTATGTCGCGTCTGTCAGTGTCGTCAGCCCCAGTCGCGACACGAGACGCGAGCACTTTCATTGCGAGCATGTATTCGGCAGTCGGCACAAGAATACGGAGATTAGGCAGTTCGACTCCGGCGGCTTTGGAGAATTCGCCTTGAGGAGACAAGAATCCTTTTGCGGAGTCGTTGAGCCAGTCGTTATCGAGGTTCAGTTCGAGGGCGATTCGCGCGGCGGCGGCGCGAACTTCGGAGGCGGGCTCGAAGATAGCGTCGACATCCTTGGTGGACAGCCGGGCGGAGAAGGCGAGCACCATGGCCGTCCCGCCAACGATATTGATTTCGCCGATAATGCCTCGCCGGGCGAGTTCGTCCGATAGCTTTGTGAGCGCCTCGACAATGACCTCTCGCGTCAACATCTCTGCCCTTCAGCGTACTAAACTCGAAGCGTCATGCTAATTCGAATGTTGATGGTTTCGATGACGCTTGTGGCGCAGGCGGACATCGCGCGGCTCTTGCTCGATGCCCGGGTGGAAGCGGTGCGGGGACGCACGGAACAGATGCGACAACTTCTCGAGACGGCTGAATCGCGCTGTGAGAAAAACGGAAAAGCGCAGTCGAAGGATTGCATCCAAGTCCTATTCGAACTCAGCGAGATCCGCGCTGGCCAGTCGGGGCTGCGCACGTTCCCGCCGGACGCGGACCCCGTGATCGCCGGCGAAGCCGCGATGCGTCGCGGTTTTCGGCAAGTTCTGAACAAGCAATTCGACGACGCGATCACATCGTTTGTCGCCGCCGAGAGGCGCGATCCGAACCAGGCGGCGAGGTCGGCGATTTGGATCGCGATCGCAAACACGCGCAATGGAAAACATGACGAAGCGGAACGCCACATTCAGACCGCATTGGCAAAAGCGGAGGGCCAGCAGGCCACCACTTTCGCCTACGTCGCCGCGATGCTCTATCACGAAATGGGCCGCGGCGACGAAGCGGCAGCGCTCCGAAAGCGAGTTCCGCCCGTTGCCGCCAATGCACGCCCGGCCCCGCCGGAAGGCACGTTCCGCGTGGGCGGGGGAGTCACGGCTCCGTCGCTTGTCGAAAAGTTCGAGCCTCGCTACTCCGAAGAGGCGCGGGCTGCGAAGTATCAGGGCGCTATAGTGCTTTCACTCGTCGTCGGCGAAGCCGGATACCCACGCGATGTTCGAGTGCTGCGTGGCCTCGGAATGGGCCTGGATGAACGTGCCGTGGCTGCGGTCTCCGCATGGCGGTTCAAGCCCGGAATGAAAGACGGAATGGCCGTTCCCGTGTTTGCAACCGTCGAAGTGAACTTCAAGCTTCTCTGACGAACGCGCCCGTGATTTCCGCCAGCGACCGCGTCCCGCATTGCTTCATGACGAGTTCGAGTTCGTTGCGCAGAATGTCGATGGCCAGTTCGACGCCGCGTTGCCCATACGCACCCAGACCCCATAAATAGGGCCTTCCAATGCAGACGGCGCGCGCGCCCAACGCCAGCGCTTTATATACATCGCCGCCACGTCGGACGCCGCCGTCCATCAACACAGCCATGTCGCCGCCGGCGGCCTGCACGATTTCCGGCAGGCAAGCCAGCGACGCGCGGTTGCTCTCCTCCGCCCGGCCGCCGTGGTTGGAGACGATAACGCCATCGACGCCGTGCTGCTTGGCGAGCAGCGCGTCTTCGCGCGTGACGATGCCTTTCAAGATCAGCTTCAGCGAGGTCATTGCGCGGAGTCGGCGAACGTGTTCCCACGTGAATTG
>Ga0169931_10013700_pt1 | contig 11045 bp, 5 predicted proteins | sample Kivu_15m_20L_FD_129675 | JGI IMG/M metagenome (GOLD analysis project Ga0169931, IMG submission 129675) | Freshwater microbial communities from Lake Kivu, Western Province, Rwanda to study Microbial Dark Matter (Phase II) - Kivu_15m_20L... | ecosystem: Environmental > Aquatic > Freshwater > Lake ... | reverse complement strand
TATTGAGTTACATTAAATTTTAATCAATTTATCGATTTATATAATATATATTACCTGAAAAATTATTAATCATAAAAAAGTAGAGATATTAAGAAGATTATATCAATCCTCAATCAATTTCTTAAAAATTAGTTTAAAATTAAATTTATATAATGAATTTATATGAAACATTTAATATTTATAGTATAACGTTTAAATCATGGCAATAATGTTTATTATATGTTAATTTGAGATAATTAATCATAAAAATAGATATTTATGTTAATTTTGTTATCATTTTATTTTATTAGTGGTCAAAATTAACTAATATTAATATATTAAATTAGAAATATTTTGTTATACTTCGGGCATTAATTGATGTAGGAAGTATTGAAACAAATATATAAGTAAAATTCTGTTAAAAAACAAAGATAAATGGTTTAAAAATCATTAAAAAATTAACAATATTTACATATGAAGCCTCGAAGAAAACTATCATTTAGATATTAGCAAAGTGTATCCACTCCAGCAACCACAATAACAATCGATAATTAATCAAGGTTTTAAAAAGATATTTATAAATATATATCAAAATAGCCTTAAAATAATTCACCTCGTGATATTTTATTATTAGAAAGAAGTGTTATATTACCAAAAATATCAAAAACTTTAAAACATAAAGGTTACTATATAAGAAAATTCAAAGCTGCTGTTTGGTCTGTAATATTTATAAAAAGACTAAAACTTTAATTTGAGAATAATTTAGTTCGATTAAAGAAAAAAGCCTAAAGATCATCAATGAAATTATTACAACATATTGATCGCCTAGTTAAATAATATTATTATGACTTACTGAATAATTAATTAAAAAATTATATACTTATGATAGATAAGTATTATAAAGATAAAAAACCTATAGATGATTAATAAATCATTTAACTAGTTTATAATATGACTAATAAATTATCAAATTCTACAATCACACAGCATATATTAGATTTCTTTGTTTTAACAGCAACAAACAAAGGCTTTCCTCCTTCTGATTATTTATCATATATTGAAATCTCAAGGCTATAGGTTTCATCAAAATATGGATATCTTACTAATGTATCTAATGAACAAACTCGAATGATGATAGCTTTGGGATTAGGCATTAAAATCTTTAGCTATTATGTATTATATCAACCTTTCAATTTTAGTTCATAAAATCACGATCAAATTCCAGTGCAATAATAATAAATACAAGAATTAATGCATAATATAAATTCAATCTTTTATTTCATTATTATTGATTAATTTTGTCTCAAAATTAAATAAAATAAAAATAAAAACATAAAGATTTTATAAAGGTTTAAAATTACTATGATTAAACCATTGAACCCCTTTAATTTAACATTAAAGATATAAAAAAATAATCAACGTGATTTATTGATTTATTCTAATAGAGATTTTTATGATTAGATGCAATATAAATATAGTGATAAAATGAGAAAAATAAAGATAAACATTTAGAAATGGATTAATAGAATATCTTATACATGTATAAAACAAACAGAAAGTAACAAAAATAATAAAAATATGAGCACTATATCAAAAAATACTGTAAGTCCTTTTAAAAGGGCTTATAAAAGTATTTAAGTAAAGAAATAGCCATAAAAAAGAAATATTAATCGTTCAAGATATGATATTTATTGATTTTTTCATAATAAATAAACAATTAAAGCATAAAGTATTTTATAAAATAATTACAATCAAATATGTTTTTTATATATTTTATATATTCTTTAGAATATTTCTTGCAAAGATGAATTTTATATATTTTTTATAAGACTTAATTGATAAAAAACCTATTAATAATCAGATCAAAAATTAAAGTTTACTTAAATAATATCATTTATTTATTATTTTACTTTTTCTCAATAAATTTTACATCATTAAATATTATATAAGACCAATATAATTTTATAAAGATGGGAAAGAATTATTATAAAATATTAGGATTAAGATAAAATGCCTCAAAAGAATAAATTAAAGCAGCATACAAATAATTAGCGTTGAAGCATCATCCAGTAACTTTGTATAAAAATAGGATAAAAATCCAAACAATAAATAAAAAGCCAAATAAAAATTTACTTAAATAGCAGAAGCTTACTCTATATTATCAAATGATTAGAAAAGATAATAATATGATCAAATAAGGTAAAACTAATCTAAAGCATCAAGTTCTCAAAAATCCAATAATAAATATGCATGGAAAAATCCATAGTTTGATCCTAAATTTGATCATTTTAAAGACATGAATGAAAATATAAAAAATTTTGGAGCAAAAGCATTCAAGGATATTTAATATCCTATATTTAATTCATCAAATTGGTTTCAAGGATAATTCGGTTCCTTTACTTTTGAGGAAGCTTAACGTATATTTGAAAAAGTTTTCTCTAAATATGATAAAGAGTATATATTTATTCATTTAGAATGCAAAAACTATCGAAAGGCGCTAACAATAGAGGACAAATAGAGTATAATAATAATTAAGGTAAAATTAAAAGTTTATATGAAAATTAAACTTCAATCAATAACTATAGACCTAAAAATAGTTCTTTAATCAATTAAAAAATTATATAGAGGTAAACAAAATATATTTATATAGAAATGGTAAAAAAATATGCATAAAAAAGTATAATATAGTATAGAATGGTAAATCTCACATAGAAATTCATGAGTCTATAATTTGAACAGTGTGATTTATTTTATATCAAATATAATCTGTTCTCTTAATTTAATTTTATGGTTTAAAATTAATATAATTATCTAATTTTCTGGAAAACAATATTTTTTATCTGTTTATATAGAGTATGATGAATTCTGTTAATATTAATTAACATCTTTATTAGTAAAAATGAAAAAATGAAAAATTTAATTGCTATAATAAGCACAAACATATTTTTTAAACGTTATAATGAAGTCACGATCAACTAAACTATCTCTATGATTATATATTTTTTTATTAAGAATATTCAGTACGATATTTATTAACATTATAAACATTCAATTTTTTTTAACAGATCTACAAATTTGATCAAAAAGATAAATAAAAACACATTTGGTCTTTCTTTAATAGCTATTAACTTTAATATCTTACGAGATATATGTCGTTTTAAGGTCTATAAAAATTTTATTATATACAATATTGACAATATCAAATATCAAATACTGAAAGATATAGATATACTTATTTATGATATACTTAAATAAGTTATAATCTCATTATGTAATAATACAATTGATTTTTTCATCTTATGTGGTTTCTAAATCGTTTTTCATCTGATTTATTATAATCTATAAACAACAATGCAAGATAGTTAAGAATTTTAGCCAATAAGCGATAATATTTAAAGCTAAGAAAGGTTTTTGATTCCAAAGAAGCAACAGAAGTATATATCAGGTTCTAAGAATGGAAAATGGTCCTAATAAGAAAATACCAAATACATAGTTTATATAGAGTTTCATAAGGATAAAATGAGGTCTAGAGAAAAAAGAAGGTAAAAATTTTAATATTTAAGATTTAATAAGCTTTATAAAGAGATGTCTAAGTTTATTGGGACCAGAAATGCTCTTCAATGTCGAAGCCATCATCAAAAGTTATAAGACCGATATCTTTACCCCAATAAAATTATTGCCAACTACAAACAACAACATAATACTGGCCTTTATGCTCAAGCAAAGTTAGAACTATAGCTTTATGAGGAGAAAAATGCAGTTTTAGCAACTTCGATCCTGAAACTGTAGAAAAACAAAAATAATCATCTCACATAAACTGATTAGAATATTCCGGAGTTAAATCTAATAAATAATACTAGTTAAAATAATATCTCTTAAGTAGTAACACCAAATATCAACATAACTTGGAATATAAATCCGTATCATCTGATTCCATCCATCCATATCCCTGCCATAGATATCTTTGGAAACATTTTATATTATACTTATCCGCAAATAAACTGAAAAAAATAAAAGATAAACTTAATGATATTTAATATTTTTATATTCCGTTTAAGATATTCTTATTAAAACTTAACTTTATTATAAATATATTTTTTTGGTATATAAAATAATAATTATAAAATAATAAATAAAGATATAAAACCTTCAAATAAGACATTTATTCTATAAATAAATATGAACTAAATTACTAAGTTACTTTTTATTAACATTATAAAAATATTGCATATATTAAATTTATATAATAGACTAAAGCAAGTATGCATATAATTTATACAAATGCGTCACTCTGAAAATAAAACAAAGCTTTCTAAAAAGATAAGGCTTTTATCTAACCCATCTAAGATATCACATACGAAGTCTCAAAAATAAATTTTTCCCCATTTTTATGCACCATGTTAAACTCATTAGTTTTTATTAAGGCCTTATGGAAAAAATTCCTGCAATTATTTTAAAGAAAAAGTATGTTTTTATTTCAGCCATCAAAATTCTGATCTTAGGCCTTACTGTGTTGTTCTATAAGATTTTAAAGGAGATTAATATATGCCTTTATTTGGATATGAGACTTCAAAAGAAAAATTCATATCTAACAAATAAAAATATAAGTAACACTTTGAAGCAGAGAAAAATAGATTGAAAGATAAAAAGAATAGAAACTTAAATAAAGCGCCTATTCCAAAGCATTCTTATTGTCAGGTTTGTAAAACTGAATTTCAAAATTATGAGGATCATATTTTTTAATTGAGGCATTTAAAAAATATGAAATAATCTTAAGGGAATGCCTATATTCAATAATCTCTTTAACTTTATAACAAGAACTTTAATAAAGATTTAAAAAATCATGATTTGTAAATGATTGATTATGCTATAGATCATATGAATGATATAAACCAGTCTATCAAAAAAAGATTTGATAATTATATGGAGAAAAAAACTATTCTAATGAAAAAAATATCTGTTAAATGATGTTCAGTACAAATATATGTTTATAAATTACAAATAATTTATTATCAATAAGCATTAACTAATCTTTTATAGAGATCATTATTTTTTGTTTTCGATCAATAAATATATTGTCTATTTAAATTTATGTATATAATACATATTTTATTCAGCTATATTTAATTATATTTTTAATCAATGTAATAGCATTAAGTCCTTGAATTAATTGAGACAGTTGTGAGACCTTTAAGATAAAAGATTGATCATTTAGAAAAATAAAATTAAAAATTAAAAGTCCAACTAGATACTGTATTAAATACTAATACAGACAAAAGAATAAGATCAAGTACAAATATTATAAATTAGTATCTAAAGATAGAAAGTATTTAATAAAGAAAGAATAGATAAAAAATGTTGTCTAGATAAAAGATAAAAAATCTCCATCAATTAAAAAGAAAGAATAAAATAGGCCTATATGGGGCGTTGGAAAACCAGTTATAAAAAATTAACATAATACAATGAAATGTATATTTTTGTTTATTTAGCACCTCCAACTGATAAAGGAAGAATAGCACTTAAATCACCGAGAGGTTCTGCAACAGTTACAGCTGCAATAAAGCCAATAACACAATAGATAAAATCTCAGCAAAGTAGTGAAGGAATGAAAGACATTTCATCTAAAAAGATAATGGGAGGAAAGAAAGTATAATAATAAATTAAATCAAATAACGCTGTTAATTTATTAAAGTAATAATAAAAGAAATCAACTTCATAATAATAAATTGCTTTAAATAACTAAAACCATTAAATCAATGACCAAGAACAATAATATATTAATAATTAATAAGAATTCATTAATAATTAAGAATAACTAGAACAAAATGACTTTAATAAATCATAAAAATCTGCTAATTCCTATAATAAAAGTCGATAAAATCATGTATATTGATTATTGAATATATATCATATATTAAATTAATTGATTTTATATATTAACTTAAGAAAGGCGATAATTTTATTATAAGTTATATAAAGATGAGCAAAAACTTTAATATACAGGAAACTGTTCATCGTAATATTTAAAAAAATCAATTTCCATCATTTAGTAATCATCGAAGTTTAGTTGGCTGGTGTTCAATGAATTATCCTAAAGTACTTCAAAATCCTATCTACATACAAAAAGATACATCAACATAAACTCAAAAATATTAATTAGATACGTTATTTCAACAAAAAAATCCTGTTTAAAGAACTAAAAATTAATTTGTAAAACCTTTTACAGGGGATGAAAAAGGTCAAAAAAATGATTCTAAAACATCATGTTTTACTCTTGCTACAAGTAAAAACTAAAACAAGGTTCAAATTGTAATTATTATTTTATTTAGTATTAATAATCCAATAAGATAGGAGAATAATATTCTAGTGTAAAACCTTTAGGATGCATCCTTGGCTCTAATAAAGATGGTAATTACTAAAGAAAAGTAAGGCAAATAGGTTAAGTTTATTATAATCCTCCTAATTAAGGATAATTAATGCGTCATTTGAAGGTATTTATATAATAATAAAGAAATTACCTAATACAGTAATAAATTAACATAATCTTTTATAAATAATGGATTCAAGATTATAATTCCTTGATCTTCAATATAAAACAGATATATCAAATGATCTAATTAATAAAATAGGTTATCTAGCTCCTAATTTAAAACATTTAAATTTATCATCAGTTCCCATTACTAATTAAGTATTAATTTAGCTCGGAATATCATGTAAATATTTATAATCTATTGATATTTCATTATGTAAGCAAATTTAAGAATTCGCTATTATTAGATTTATTAAAAATAAGCCAGAACTAAAAAAATTCCATGCCAATCATAATTAAAATGGAATTACAGATGCATGCCTGGAATAATTAGCGAAATGTTAACTATTGAGTTCTTTACAAATTAATTTCTGTAAAAAAGTTACATCTGCTGGACTATAACCTCTCGCAAAACTGGCATTTGTTTAATTAGGGCTAGCGAATTTACCAAATGCCAAAGGATAAGATTTTTCCAGAATTCTTATTAGCTCGACTTAAAAATTATAATCACTAAACATGTCTTTTAATCCTAGTAAATAAGTGAATAATGCATTAATGATAAAAGTCGGAATGTGTTTAAATTTGAGGGAGCTTATACTAACAGGATGTTAAAGTATATCTGATTAAGGGATGAATAATTTGATATATGGCGATAAATTAAAAGGAAAAAGTCCTGAAGGATTTGAGTATCTTCATACTTTTAAGATAGGAGGACTGATCAATATTTCAGATCAAATATATCAGTTCTTGAAAAGATGCACAGCACTTAGATTAGTATAGATGAACAATCTTTAAAGATTATCAGATCATTTTATTGAGCAAGTCAAAACCTTAACTTACCTAAAAACTATAATAATTAATTTTACCCCTAATATATCTGAGTAAAAGCTCAAATAAGTTCGTTAAAGTGCCAAAGGTATAAATTTTGTGAGAAATATAATCAAGATGACTGATCCAGCAGATGATGGATTGCGTATGCCTATTCCACTTGCAAGTTTAAAAATTAAAAAACCAAAAAATAAGAAGAAATGATTATATTAAATTATAATTATAGACTTATCTTACATAATGTATAACTAATTTTTTCATCATTAAAAGAAATTATATTTATAAATCAATATATATTTAACAATATATTTATTCTAAGATTAACGTATATATAACATATGATTACTCCACTTAGTATCAGAGCACCAATGATTCAATCTGAAGCATATTAGTATTAAATTACTCCTCAAAACAATCTTAATAGAAGAACAGATTCATTAGTTTTTTCAATTACTTCATAAAAATATAATTCTCACTGGGATACTAATCTATTAGATTCTAAGAACGAAGTTGTATCTAAATAATTATAAAATTTGCAGACTAAATTGCATAATCTTTAAAGTAAAGTCTATAATATGACATAAAATTCATTAGTTGTTAATGATTTTCCATCAAAAACTATATAAAAACTTAAATTCAAGGGTTGGTATTAAAGATAAAAAGATTCATATAAAAATAAAGAAAACAATATGAACCTTATGAATAAAACTCAAATAGGAAAAATAATTACTAAAAAATCAAAGTAAAAACTATAAAAAACTCATCATTCAAAACAAAAAACTAACTAAATATCTTTTCGAGGCAGTAGAAATACTTAACTATCGAATTCTTATTAAAAATCTAAGTAATTATCAAGAGCAAAAAAAGATTTTGTGAAGATGAAATTATCATTTTAAAAATCATAGAGATCATTGAGTATATGCAGTGATAAACTGCAGAATTCGAAATCATTAATAAAAAATATAAAGAAAGACAACAAAGATATGAAAAAAGCCCTATAAACAATGAAAATAAACTTAAAAAAGTCATAAAATATTCGTTTAAAGCAAAAATAATAGATATTACGACAGAAAAAATAAATTGAACATTATAAAGGATTATTAAAATTAGCAGAAAGATAAAAATTAAGATGAAGCAAGTATATTTTAATTAGTAATGATATGTATTAGATAATAATATTATAAAAAATAAATAAAAATCATTAGTTAATTTTTCTTAATTGATAAAGAAAATATTTTTATATTTATATTTACTTCACTCCATTTGTTCCTGCACCAAAAAGCCATTATCGATTTTATTTAACCAAATCTCCATCAACATTATATTTCCTTTTAGAAAAACTATCAGCATTACTGCCCCAAGAAGTTTCTAATAAATTGCCCCCACTTTTAATTTTAATTTCCCAATTACCAAAAATCAAATAATTAGGATCATAGGTATGAGTTTTATTGACTCTATGTGCATATACATAATGATCAAGTGTAAAATTGAATAAAAATGATTTAGGATTTGCTTTAGGTATATAATTATTTTTAGATTTGAAGCAATTTGCAGTGAATGCACCTATTATATTATTATTTTTTAATTAAGCAATAAATAATATATTGTTTAATGATTATATTTTGGCATGAAAATTGATGGATTTCATTTATGGATATGAATATAATCGTTAAGGTTGATCATACTCTATTTAGATTTATTACAATTTATTTTTTAAGATTTGCCATTATTATGAGCTTAATATACTATTACTTTATTGAAATAAGGATTTTTATTTTATAAATTATATCATAGCATGATTTTATGATTTAAAATCACTGTTTTAATTTGAATATCTTAATTTTCTATTACTAAAATTGAGGTTTAATTATGATTTTTATGATTAACCTGAACTGATATGTGCCTCATAACTTATCTCTTTAGATATCTCTTACTAATAATTGATGCGTTATATATTTTTTAATATAGACCTGCTTTTTTATTATCTATTATTTTATCTATGTTTCATTATTTGTAATATATGTTATTGATTTTTTTAAATCATATTCAATCTATTGTCTAATTAATCATCATTTCTACTAATTTTACTTTAAAATACTTCCTTAAAATATGATAATAAATTATCTATTTTATGACTCAATTTTTATTTTAATTAAGTGATGATCAATGTTGATATCGATTATATTGTTTATAATTTATCCATGAGAGCAGTATTATGATTTATTTATTAGTATAATTAATTAGAGAATGATTATTATTGGTTATTATTTATGTTTTAAGGTGGGGGTTTTATTTTTATATGTCCTTTAGAAATATTATCTTAGATCATTTAATACTTAAAAAAGTATAAAAATAATTATAATTGTATAAAATAATTGTATAATTATTAAAATTATATATCATTTTGATACAAATTATTTCTAATTGTTTGATTTTTATTAATATGTTTTCATTATTATAAATATCAATAATAATGTTATTATAATATGCTTTTAATTATTTAAATTGATTTATTTCTACTAATTTTATTAAAATTATCTACTAATAGTATCTACACTGACCAAAATTATGTTACAATCATCTAAATTAATCAAAAATACACTATCAAACAAGGTAATATCAACTAATCAATAATAAAATACAATACTATTCAGTTATTAATCATATCCTTTTCAGAATTTAATTATGTAATAAATCAAAAATTATAAAACTATTGTACATATGGATTTTGATAGCTAACAATTAGACCAAATTATTAGTATTAATCATCATCATATCATTCATGTTAAAAAAATAGCTAAAAATAGTACCAAAAATAAAGCTACCAAATTAACTAATAATAAATTTTATTCATTTTTTTATTAAGATATCGAATATAGTTTAAAGCATCTGATAAATAATCCTAAAATAAATTAAAAACTCCTTAACAAAGCCCTCACAATAAATTTAAGTAACATTATTAAAAGTGTAATATAATTTTTAATTAGCATATAAATATACTACATAATAAAGATATAAGATATAGGCATTACTAAAGAAGGTGATATTAAGGTATATATTCCTCCAACATGTGTCTTACAAATAGACAAAAATTATACTAATAAAAAATATAAAAAAATCATCAGTGAAATTTAAATATGGTGGCAAGAATCATTAAATAATATAATGAATATTCGACATAAAAAATAAAAAGCATATCCATAACTATTACCACCTAAATTATTAATTAATTAGATGTAAAGTTTAAGTTTAAATTCAAGCATGATCTAAAATTAACTAGACTAACTACTTAATGATAGACCTTTGATAGATTCATTTTCTAATATGAATTAAAACTTAGCCTTAAAACAGTCTAACATTACTTAAAAAACTAATAAAATCTAAAGATTATAATTGATTGATAAATAATTGAAGGATATCAAATAAAAATTAAATTAAAAAACAAAAAGAAAATTTAATAAATAATCATAGCCATATAGTCATCATAAAAATATATAATCATCTAAAAATAATTCTAAAAATCAATTAGCATCCAATATAATTGAAGTTAAACATTAGTATAATTAAAAATAAATATGTAAAAATAAAGATAATAAAAAATATAAAAACAAATAAGAAAGTCATATAATCAGCTCTAAAATGAACAATTTAATATACCAATATTATGACGACGATAATTAGTCTTTAAATACATATTAATTATAATTTT
>Ga0169931_10013698_pt1 | contig 11047 bp, 7 predicted proteins | sample Kivu_15m_20L_FD_129675 | JGI IMG/M metagenome (GOLD analysis project Ga0169931, IMG submission 129675) | Freshwater microbial communities from Lake Kivu, Western Province, Rwanda to study Microbial Dark Matter (Phase II) - Kivu_15m_20L... | ecosystem: Environmental > Aquatic > Freshwater > Lake ... | reverse complement strand
TAGACATAGTGCCACCATCCTCGAGGAATGAACAGACAGTCTCCCTACGATAAGCAAGTCGTAAAGATTTTCTTTGTTTTTTTGCTAAATCCCTCAAAATCATCGGGAAAAGCATGGTTATTGTTCGTACTGAAGCTAGATTTGCTTTGAATATAGTCTTTGTTTATCTATCTGATAAAATTAGGAGGACGAGTGAATATTTTTTTTCTGCCTTTGAGCTGAAAGAGAAAGTTATCGTGGCCGTCATAGTGCCATTTGGAAGTACGAAGGCCCTTATAGTGCCAAAGATTGACTGATTGCAGACTTGAAGTAGCAATTCCACCTTTTTTTTCTCTGAAGTACTAATGAATGAACCCAGGTAAGCTTACTTTTTTTGAGTTTAGCTGCATTTGAGCCACTGATAGATTAAGTGGCCCCTAGTATGCTAAAAATTCTTCAGCAGGTATCTAGGTCAGCAAGACATTATCTTAAACTTCTTACTAATAGGGTATAAGATGGCTCTCGAGAAAATTTCCTTAACCTTAAGCTTATCTGACAGCAATCACATGCAGTTTAGAAGGAAGAAAGTACATTATTTTTGGACATTTTGTAAGTTTCAAAGGTTTTCTCTAAGATAATTTTTCAAAAAAATAATTACTTTTTTAGTTTTTTGGACAATCTATGGTCGAAATTTAATAAAAACAATTATTAGTGTCATTATTAAAAAATTGTTTTTGAAATTTTCTTTTCTTTTTTGTTTTTTGCACACTTCTTTTGAAAAAAAGATATTTCGATCTGATTAGCCGATAGTATGCAAGTTTTTTGATGCGCTTCATAGTCTATTATAAAATAATGAATAGGGAAAAACATAATATATATCATTTTCGGCAGAACGAAGTCATTTTTTAGGTTAGTATAAGGAAGTAGCTGCAGGACGCGAGGTAGTATATTTAAATGAAAGATTCGTTGATGGCATATAGTTAAATCTAATCTATGGTGAGGCCATTCTAGCCATAGTGATCGGTCGAGGTCTAAACTCATAGGGCATTTGTTGAATAGATATGGGCTTATAGGCAAAACTAGACTGAACAACCGGTCTAAGTTGCTAAGGTTTTTAGATATTTAAAGGAATTTGAGCTGGCATTTTATCGAACCCGAAGCTCTTTACGCTACGACTTTGGTTCAAAACTATAGTCTTGATCTACTCTTGTGGAGGATCTGTTGAGTCTGGTTCACTAAGAATCCTATTATTAAAGGGTAGTCGATTGAACTACTGAGGACGTTATTTGATGTGATCGAATCTTCCTTTATGATTCAAAGAAAGCAGAGTGCTCAAAGACTGCTTCATGGGCAGTTGCGAAGTCTATGCAATAACACTTGACTGTGAACTCGAGGCTTTCTAAAAAGTACGCTGTTCTTTATCTCCGTTAGCCATGTAGTAAATGATCTCTTTTTTCACCCATTGAGGCTAAGTCTGCTGACTTGAAAACTGAAAATCATAAACTGAGCTATTTAGTGTCATCTTAGACCGGGTTGGCTGAGACTGCTAGCTTGGAGTTATCAAGTTGCTCATCCGCAAAGGATTTTCCTCGAATCTTTGAGATTTGTTGTTTTTCTGAGTCAAGTTTGTGGAAACTATTTATTTTTGCTGACCGCTTTTCCAAGATTGCTTGAACATAAAGCCATTTCCTAGACTTTGATTTTATCTTTTTATATATTGAGAAAAATAACTATTTTTGCGGTCTTTTTCTTTTACCAAACTTTAATGAACACATCTTTCTTTGTATTAGCTAGCTTAGCTCTCGACCTCAATATGAGTTGATTATTTTTGACTGCTTATTGCTTCGTCCATACGCTAAAGCTCTTATATCGGCTAAAGCTCAACTGCTGCTTTAAGTAAGCTTCTTTTCATGGGCATCACCTTAACTTCGTTTATTTTTTATTAATTTTTAATTTTTTTAGGCTCATCTAAACTCTCTTATTAATTTTTATATTTGTTCTATATTTATTGTTAATATAACTCTTTTTCTTCTGTTTTTTCATGTTTTTATCTAGATATTGCACTCTATAGTATAGTACTAGATGATATTTTGCGTTAAAATCTATTTTTTATGTCGTAAGTAGGCTGAATTGTGGTGGATCCTTTCATTTAAACACGATAGTTTTGTTGCATTATATCGTTGAAGCTGACCTTGGCTGGCTGGGGTTCAGCACAGCTTTACAACTCACTGTGGTCCAGGTAGTCCTCCAGATCTGTCTTCTTCAGTCGATGATGCTGCAATAAATCTTAATTTTAGTTATGATACCCTTGTACTGAAGCATGTCCATGTCGCCTCCAAAACTGTTTTTGTGACTCTTTTTGCGAAGCCGTCGTTAGCTGTTTATAAACTGAGGAGTGCTATTAGATGACTAACTAAATATATGTATACCACTTCGCCTAAGTGATCTTTGTTCTCTTCAGGCACTTCAAAACATTATTCTGCGTTTTTTGTTTAAAATTCTTCTATTCCATTAGGGTCCATTTCCCAAAAATATTAATCTACATTTAAAATTTTGTATCTTTTTGTACTTCCAAACGCAAAAAAACTGCCTTAGTTTTATGCTGATTATACGCTGAGTTCGATGTTAAACTTTTTACTCAGTTAACCATAAATTTCTTCTAAATTTTTCAAAGTATATTCTGATTAAAGTGAATTTTTCAACATTGAAAGGCAAGCTTGCAAAAACATTGGTTGCCGAGCGATATAATCTTAGGGTTTCGTGCCTTATTTGAGCTCTTTAAAGTAAGAAACACATTTTTAAAGCATATTGTTGGCATCCTACTGAGCAAAAGAGCCACTAAAAACGTAAGGTTTAAAAAATTGTTAGCGAATTAAAGTGTTAAGATGCGGATATTTTTTATGCTAATTTTCTCCAATTAGAAGCAAAATATGAGCGAAAGCAATTAAAGCAGCTTAGGCACTATTACCCATATATCTCAAGACGTGACCCTCTTGAATTAGACTTTAAAATATCTTAGAACAAGGAAAAGATGCCAGTTGTGGTGAAAATTTTAATTAGAATTAATCGAGAGTAGGACCATCTATGAATACCAGCTAAGCTTATAACTAATCGATGTCTTACTCTTAGAAGGAGTCGCACTCCATCATGCCTATCATCGTATTATAACGCTGTACAGTAGTGAAGTAATAATTTTATTGATGCGAGGCAAATCGATCTCCGAAGCTGACCAATTGCTATGGCGGGATTCCCCCTGTTCCCTGAATTGTGTGGTTTCCTCTGCGCCTATTAACAACGAACATCGTTTCCACTACGGTAGCATCTACTTCCGAGATTAGGTCAACAAACCTAAAAAAGTGTTCACTTAGATGGAAAAACCATAACTTTTGTTGCTGAATTTCAGAAGACAGATCGAAGAGGTCACTATGCATGCTCGTAAGACAGCTCGCAACAACGAAAGCAGCGCCCCTAAGACTATAGAAAACAAAAAAAAGTTCAAAAACACAGTGCCCGTTCAACACACTCTCTATCAGCAGCCTGAAAAACTTTAAATGCTTCATGACAAGTATGGCAATCGCTCAAGCTATAAGGGCTAATTCTAGCTGGCTCAGGTCACCCGAAGATTCAGTCAAATAAAGCCCAACTTTTACTCAAGTCAGCGCATAGATCTGGCAAAACCTCATAATTTTTACCCAGGACCAGGCACTTACTATAGGTAAAAGTAAGGGCCACAGAGCATGCGTAGTACCTACAGTCACAGTATGAGAAATCACAGCTTGCCTCTGAAAGCACAAAAAGTATGATAAAATTGTGTTATCTTCAGTTGTTTTTTATTAGTTTTTTAATCATATAGTATTTTCAGATGATTTTATATATGTGATGAATCACGCTTCTTTGTCCATTAGTTTTGTCGGAGGAATTATGAGCTCGTGGTTGATTCTGATGTATTGATTCAATAAATTTTTGAGCTCCTCGTTTTGATTATGCAACTATCCGGTTTAGTTTATAAGTTTTTGTCTGGCCTGAAGCAGCTCATGATACCTTCCGAAGGATCTATCGAGGACTTTCCATATGCGGAAAGTGCGGTCTGGAAGCACTTGTGTCATCTTTTACCAATATTTTTTACCCTATCTAGCTATCAGGTCTTTTTTCTATCTCTAGGAAAGCTGTTTGAGTGATCTCTTGGTGGTTCTCTAAAGAAGACCTTTTCTTTCTTCCCTTCCGCTCATCCATTCGACCAAAAAGTCCACCACTAGCACAGGATCTACTCTAAAATCTCCTGCCAAGTCCACTCTTTGATTCTCCTCAATCACCGGCTATATCTTTTAAACTGGTTTTTTCTCATCTCTGCCCCTTCTGCGTCGGTTAGCCCTCTCTTACTCCTCTCTAGCCTATTGCTCTCGTTTCAGTCTTTACTCTTCAGCTGTGTGTTTTTCCTTCTAGCTGACGTAATTGCAAGCATTGGCCATTTCTTCGATAAAAAGATTGAGTTCCTATATTGAATCGATATTTAAAGTCTTTTTCAGGATCTAAAGCTTTTCCTTTAGTTTTTCTTCGTGACTGGCTCGCTCTAGTTCTTCCCTCATTTTTTCGTCGAAAATGAAGTCAGCTTCTTCGATCAAGATATCAATAATCTCACTAAGTTTTTCTTAACTGATCACAAGTTGAGGTTCCTGTTATTCCTCTTCTTCGTTGACAGGAATGATAGGTTTTTATTATTTTTCTTCCTAGCTTGGCGCAGCTACCCACTCGACTCCCAACTGTTGACTATGGATGACCATATCACACTTAATAATCTTGTGTTTGAGCTCCTGAACATCTTTTTCGTTCATGGCCTGGATTTCGTTGTATCTCTATAGATCGCTCTTTTCGAAATGCTTGAATTTTCTCTGTAGTTCTTTGAACTGTCTGGTGATTCTTTTGTAGTCTGCAGTCAATTGCTTGTTTTTATCTTTGAAAGACTGATCTTCCTTTTAATACTGTTTTCTTAAGTTCATATAGCGCGTGTTAAGCAAATTTTACTTCTTTTTGAATTCTTACAAATCTTAGTGATTTTCTTCTTTCTTTTCCTTTAGAATCTTCAAGTTGTACTCAAGTTTTTCAGTGTTAAGCTGGTAGAGTGCCTTCATTTCTTAGTAGCACTTTTCTAGATTCTGAATATCGTTTTCCATCTTGATCTTGGTAGCAGTGTAGTTCTGCATTCCCTAGATTCTCAACTTTTCAATAGCTCTTTCGAACTCCTCTTACTGCTGTCTTCGATTCTAAGTGAAGTTTCCTTCCATAAGAATATGTCTTTGGAAACACTAGTTTACTTCGCCTTTGGCTTTCTCGATATAAGCTTTGCGTTCTGCGTCGAATCTGCGTTGAATTTACTCGAGTTCCTATAGACTTTTATCGCGGAGAGTGAAGTATTGTTCTCGCATACGACTGACTAACAGTTTTACATCTGCGGCTTGTTGCTTGAGTGTCTTCGAGTACTGATCATCCTTCTTCTTCAGCTACTACCAGAACTCATGTATAAGCTTATCTTTTGCAGCAACGATGTTTTTAAAAGCATCTTTCTGTTCGTTGATAGCTTTATTCAAAGATTCACACTCTTCGTATTCTTTGAGCTACGACCACTTGATCTCTAAGGCTGTATTCTTTTTGTTTGATGTAACTGCTTCTTGTTGGATCGCAGTCAGTCTTTCTTGAGCACGCTTCTAGTCGAAGATTCGAGTGTTCTTCTGAAGCTGCTAATTGGTGACTCGCACCTCGACGATGGGTTCGTTGGTGTGATGGAAGACCCTGTTCATTTACTTGAAGGAAGTTTCGATCTGTTTCTTGCCCTCTTGCATTGCAGTTATATTATCACTATGTATGCAATATTTTCCATATTAACACATAGAATCTGCATTTTACAAACAAAAAGACATTTTCAAATATTTCAGCTCTTTAAAGACTCTATTCAAAAGCATTCAATAGATTTGATTTAATTCTTTAATATTGTTTGAGTTTTGCTTATAATTTATACTATAAATCCTTTCAAATGATGAGCGATGGCCGTGGCAATTTCTACAGAACATTCGATATGTAATCCGGTTCCTTTTCTGGAGCACTTCATGACCTTCTTTAGATACCCAATGTCAGCTTAATGCGTCTGCTCGATGACTAGAGTTTTCTAAGTGAATTCAAAGGATCCACCAGTCGCATTCGTTAGTTGTATATTTTGCTTACCTAGCATGACTTATAAGCGGTTTAAGACATTGGTGGAGTTAGTGACGGTTGTAGGTGATCCTATGGACAAAAAAAGGAGCTTCAAGTTTCCTCTCACTGCTTGCGAAATGCTTTCAAGTGATAGCACTATAGTGTTTGCGAAGCTGGTGCCTGAAGGAGGGACAGTTAAGTAAGAAGAAAAAAACGTTTAAAGCGTATAGGAAGAAATTGATGTATAAGTGTAAGACGATGGCGAAGACGAGACTTCTCCCTAAGTTAAAGAGATTTAGGCTGCTTCTTCGTAAGCTAAGGCTGAATAAGACTAAGAAGATGAATTCGGAGAGTTTGTGTAGGCCCGTCAGCCAAAGATGAAAATAGTAAAAATGAAACAGGTAGTATAAAAAACAGTCATCAACTAAAAAACTTATCCTCCGCTAGTAGACTCACTGGTAGGCTACTTTTCTTCTGAATTAAACTACACTTTGACCGGTTATGTATGCAAAATTTTACTATCTTTGCTTAACAAACGCCCCTCACAAGTTCTTCCTTTACTTCTAAAAAATCACTAGCAAATTTGTACACACATGGCTTCAAGGTCAGTTTCTGAGCTAATTGTGCGTCTATGTTCGATGGACAGCCCCGAAATGATATAATAACGTGTAGAAGTGGCCTTGTCGCTGATAAAGCAGCTCTCTATAGCTGACCCCGAAGTACTTTAGCCTAACCTAGCTCAGTAACTGTTTTGGCAGCTGTTTTTGTGAGATATTTGAAAAAATAGCAGCTCAACTTTCAACACCTAATTCTTGCAAAGAACTAAGCCAGTTTTACAACAAAAGTCCACAAATGTTACTAATGCTGACTTAAATAATTAATAATAGCACACAGGAACATAGTGCCACGCCCTTCGCCTGTGTTTTGCAAATCATGGAAAGCATTCCTTAAAGCAGTCAGCATATCATACTCGGAACCGGTATGGTCTCAGGTTTAGCTACCCAGGCTGCTCTGCAACTGTCGAAAAGAGATAAAATGGGCACAGCTGGCATGAAACTAGTCGAGTTCATCTCTAAAATGCTCAAGTACAAAGTTGTTAGAGAGCAGGCTTCTCAACAACCCGATTTTTTACTCATTTTTCTGAATCTACTTACGACCTTTTCGCTGAACAATATTTTGCATAACTAGATAGCTAAACTACTAAAAACCTGTCTAAGCTAAGAACTTGCTTAAAATGTACATATATTGTTAGTTAGTTTATTAAAAATAGTGATTTAACTGCGTGGCTTCTCATTCAGGCCCAAAAATATTCATAGAGTTCTTCTAATCTCAAAGGTTACGCTGGTCATGTCATTCAGCTTTGCAAAACGCTTCAAGAGTTGACCCTTACATAAGCTCAAAGTCTCCTCAAAGGTATTTTTAATATTAAAAAGATTAAAAATTTGCATAAGCTTACCGAATTTTAGTCGAAAAAGGAACAGTATCACAAAGCGCTAATCTCGGAGGCTATGCTTCCAACAGACAAAGCGAAAGTCGAATAGTTTCTAGCAAATAAGTAAATTTTTTTTGATAAAGTAAGCCCTATAGAAGCATGCCGCATTCTTGAAAGGAGCTAGACCTCCTGTTTTCTAGGTAGATCCTGAAGATCCTTTTCAGAACCCTACTTTACTTTAATAACTAAAAAAACAGCTAGATGGTCTATCTGACTAGCCGCCACCAGCAAGCACTCAGGATGAATATGATGGCTAGCGCGTCGAAGATGGATAGATGCACAATTAGGGTTTCTGGAAGATGCATTTAGACTATGATTTGGACGATCTGATGCAGGAAGTGCTTTGATTTAATAACAGTATCTGACTTGTGTGTTTATAAGTTAATCATATTTGTATATGAGGTCATTTATATTTGGTATCAAGCTGGACATACGCTTACTTTGCGCATTTCGAAGTTCTAAAGAGCTCCCAGGTATGTAAAAATAATGCCCAGAACTACCATTCCGTGCCATATCTGATGACTGCTGCCGCAAAGGTTGAACTTGCCAGGGTATTGACGCTACGGACAGCGCACAGTGTATATGTAAAGACCACCGAGGTAGCTGGCTCCAAGTAGCAGATAATAGGGGAAGGAAGGCGTGAAAATGAAGGGGTCACCGTAGTTGTCGTAAACTAGCTAGTTGATGATCATGTGACTCAGGGGAATCAAGTTACTTATTCCGAAGCCAGCAAACATGAATGCCTTGTATTTTTAATGGCCAGGTCGATGGATCCACTCGAAAAGACACACTACAAAGCAAACTGTTGCGACAGTCAAAGATAAACTAAGGTATATGGTGGCAACCGCGAGATGGCAGTACATGCCGTAGTATAAAGGAGGAAAAGCACTACCAGAAATGAGAAGGTTGATGCCTGCGTAGTCGAATCGGTTAGTTAGAGTATAAATCCCTGAGTTGAGCTATAAGTACGGCTAGACATAGGGTAAAACAAGTGAAAGACAGTGCTACTGAGTAAACAGATGGCAGCAGTTATCAGAAAGACGACTATCGGCCACCTGGAAATCTGGTTAGGATTGGGTTTTTGCTCGTGCAATTCAACGTACTGAAACTAATCAGAATCTATCTGATTTTTAACTTTTTCAGCGAGTTTCTCAAGATCACCCACCCAAGTATCATCAAATTTTTTGTGAAATTCTTATAGAAGCCTTGGAGCTAGGTGTTTCTCGAATTATATTTTAGCCTTCTCAAAAAGAACCATATTTTTTTTTAAAGTTTGTTTTAGATTAGTCTTGATTCTATCAACTTCGTCCTCTACCTTGCTCTGATAGTCGTCCACAATCTATTTATATTCGGCCGATATTTTCTTGAATTTTGTCGTGAAAGCTTGATAGCTCTGTAAGGCACTCTGTTTGATTTCTTATATCTCTGCATTCGTTTTGATTGAAAGTGAGTTGTACTAAGCCAGTAAAGTAAAGTTTTGCAAAGTCTGACTATAGTGATCCAAGCCTTCTTTAAAATTTTTTTGATACTAACCTATCGAGTTTCGAACTCCATCGACGTTTACCATAAGGAAACCGGTTATCAATAGTATCAATATAATCATTGCGGGTAAGCAATGGCTCCATATATTAACGCTCTCGTTGTGCACCATGAACAAACTTCGCAAAATCTTCAGAGGAGTGTTAAATCCGATTCTATAGCCGTGAGTGATGAAAACGTTTTCTTTCATGAATTTTGGTGCCTTGTCAAAGTGTCCAATATAATGCTATTTTTCTTCATTTTCACTCTATCTTTCCACCTACGTTATTGTGTTTTCTTTCGCTTACTGCTCAGAATCTTTTTTCTTCTTGTCCAGAAGAGGCTGTTCGTGAGATTTTTGTTTGTTTTTGCCCATTTGTAGTAATATCAACTTTTATATATGATAAATTCTCCACCATCGGATAAATTACTTTAATCTTTCTTCTAATTGCATATTTATGGAAGAAATCGACTAATATACCTATCGGAAACGCCTCTAGCGCCATGATGGAGTCAGAATCACTTTATAAGTCACACCTAAAAATCTTAGAAGAATGCCTAGGAAGGTCAAAGGCTGGTCTGGCTAAGAAGACCGTCTCTTGCTATAGCTATATGAAGACTATCCTAAAAAATGGGGCACGATAGCTTCCAGAATGAAAGGACGCAACTAGAATCAGTGTCTGCACCGTTTTCGCAGATTGCAACAACTCGACGGACCCAAAAAAATATGGTCTGAATAGTAAGACGAAAAATTACAGCTTTTGATGAAAAAAGTAGGTAAAAATTGGAAGGTCCTGGCAGAACTGCTCGGCACAAAAACAGGTAAGCAAATAAGAGAAAGATTTATAAACAAACTTGACCCTCAGATCGCACAAGGATAGTGGAGCTAGTAGTAGGACAGGCTAGTGATTGAGCTGCATGCCAAGTTGGGCAAAAAATGGTCATAGATGAGCAAGCATTTATCGGGACGACCCTAGAATAAAATAAAAAACAGGTTTTATAGCTTCATTCAGAAAAACTATGACATTAGGTAGAATCCTGTGCCCGAGGAAACTGGCATTCTTTTTGGGGACATTTCGAACAGAAGAGAAGAAAGATATGACTAGTCTCAGTTGAAGTCCATCCAGAGGCTTCCTTCGATGCAAAGATTCCCATCTATTCAGAAATTTCCATCTCTCGCGGTCATCTAGATGTAATAAGGAGTCAAAAGCCCTTCAAAGAAGTTGATTCTAAGCTCTAAGGAGCTGATCCGAATGTAATCATGGCCTGCTTCCAAGAGAGATGTGCTGTTTAATCAGATACAGGAATAAGGGGACGAAAATGAGCACTAATTCTTCTATTTAGGCAGCCTGAGCTGACATTACTAGTGATAGAATAAACACTTATTTGATATATTGAAGCTACTAGTATGATTGCATGTATGATCACAGTTAATCTGTATTCGCGTACTACTCTCCCAGGTTGTTCTTGAGGAACAGCATCAAGTGATCGAAACTGTGGTGCACTTACATACGAATGGGCTTTTCTTTATCGTCTTTCCTGAAAAGTAAAAGCTCAGGAACAGTTGCGATTTTATCGAAATCAACTTCGTTTTAGTTGATATCTATCACTCCAAAGGTAAGGTCAGTAGACGACACCAAGGAAGCCACCTGCTTATAATCACCATAGAACTCCTTAGTTAACAAAAAAATACATCACATTGTTGACAACCCACGCCAAAAGCTGTTATTAATAGAAGATAGTGGTTAGGGGAATCCTAGATTTGTTTTCTTACGTTAGAAGCCACTAATTTTTGAATGAGTTTTTAAGCTCCTTTGCCGGTAAACCCGTTTTTCTTGGGAACCTAAGCAGAAAGGAACAAAGGGTCGATTT
>Ga0169931_10013697_pt1 | contig 11047 bp, 11 predicted proteins | sample Kivu_15m_20L_FD_129675 | JGI IMG/M metagenome (GOLD analysis project Ga0169931, IMG submission 129675) | Freshwater microbial communities from Lake Kivu, Western Province, Rwanda to study Microbial Dark Matter (Phase II) - Kivu_15m_20L... | ecosystem: Environmental > Aquatic > Freshwater > Lake... | reverse complement strand
CCCATCTGCATGCAGAAAAACGCTTTTATCCGGTATCACGTTCTGTGATGACCGAAGCGGCCGTGCACGCCCGCTTGAGCCGCGATCTTTATGTGGCATTGGGGGAAGAATTACCCGGACCGTCTTGGGCATTACGTATTTATGTGAAACCTTATGTGCGTTGGATTTGGCTCGGCGGCTTGATGATGGCGTTGGGGGCACTGGTGTCGTTATCAGATCGGCGTTATCGCCGGCGTTTTAGTAGCGCAAAGCCGGTTGCTGACGACCGGGCGGGAGCTGCCCATGGCTAAGCTTAAATTTTTTCTGCCACTAGCTGGCTTTCTGGTGTTAAGCGGCTTTTTATTAAGTGGCTTGTTTTCTGACCCCCGTAAAATTGAGTCAGCACTGATTAACCGGCCGGTTCCAGCTTTTTCCTTGCCTGATTTAGCTAACCCTTCGCAACAGCGCACGCTGAGCGATTTAACCGGCCGGGTGACGCTGCTGAACGTCTGGGGATTATGGTGTCCGACTTGTAATGCCGAGTTGGCCTATTTAACCGAGTTACGTCAGCAAGGCGTCCCTATTGTTGGACTGTATTATGTGCAGCCGGTTGATACCGATTTTGGTGATAAATTTGATATCAACCAGCTCAGGCTCGATGTTGCACGTAAATTGGCTGACCAAGGCGATCCTTACCAGTTCAATGTGGTTGATGAACAACGCAGCCTGATTTTTGATTTAGGTGTTACCGGTGCGCCGGAAACCTTTATTTTGGATAAAACCGGCACTATCCGATACCACCATATTGGCGATATCAATCCGCAGAACTGGCCCACTCTGGCTAGTGTGATCAAGCAATTGGAGGAGGGTGCCGATGGCCAGCTTACGCCATAAGCTGTTGCTGCTTTGCTGTTTACTGGCGGCACCGGTCGTCGCAGAGGAACAAACCGATGCAACGGCAAAACAGGGGCTCGAGCTGAAATCATTTGCTGACCCAAAGCAACAACAACTGTTTGCACAATTGACCGCCGAGTTACGTTGTCCCAAGTGCCAGAATCAAAATATTGCTGATTCAAATGCGGTAGTAGCGGTTGATATGCGTCAGAAGACCTACCAACTGGTACGGGACGGGCAAACCTATGATGAGGTGATTGCCTATATGAAAACCCGCTACGGCGATTTTGTGCATTATCAACCGCCGCTGCGCTGGAGCACAGTATGGTTATGGCTATTGCCGGCGCTGGCGGTAGTTGCTTTGTTTATGACTGTGATCAGGCGAAGCCGTCAGACCCAACAACAGGTGCCTGATGATACGTATGAAGTCGTGTCCGGCGCTCAGCTGTCAACAGAATTACAGGCGATGATTGATGCAGCAGCGCAGCCTAAAACCGCTGTTGCAGAGGAGCAAAAACCATGATTTTGCAGTTAATGGGCGCAGCCGCTTTACTGCTTTTGTTCTGTGCAATGGTGTTGTTATGGCCACGCCGGGTACAACCCGTGGTCAGTCTTGACCAAAAGTCCCTCTTTGCCGAGAAACTGCAGCTGTTAGTTGCTGCCCGCGAGAGCGGGGAGTTATCCCCAGCTGATTTTCAAAGTGCCGCACAGGAGCTGAAATCGCAGTTTTTAGGGGTATTACCGGATGCCGGGCAGTTAGCTGGTGACCCCCGCCGTGGCCGCTGGCCGGCTGTTGGTTTGGTTGTTGTGCTTACGCTTGGGATTTACGGTGTAACCGGCCAATATCAGCAATTGCAGCAATGGCAACAGGCGCAAGACCAGTTAGCTGCGCTTGGGGAACGTGCTCTGCTGGGGAAAGGACCGCAACTGTCTGAAACTGAGCTGACCTTATTTGCCTTAGGGCTGCGTACCAAGCTGGCAACCAGTGGAGATGATGCTGTTGCTTGGTTCGTGTTAGGGCGCATTTGGCTGAGTCAGGGCCAGGTGCCGGAGGCTATCGAGGCACTGGAAAAAGCTTTGAAGCTCACACCGGAGCGTAGCAATGTGTTGCTGGCGCACGCGCAGGCGTTATTGGTTGAAGGCAGTGAAGAAAGTGTGCAAAAAGCGGCACGTAGTCTAGGCAATGTATTGGCTAAAGAGCCGCAAAACCTGGACGCATTGTCGATGTTAGCACTAATAGCCAGTGAGCGTGGTGATCTGAAAGAAGCGCGTGCAGCTTGGGAGATGGTGGCGCAGCTACTGCCTGCCGGCGATCCGAGGCTCGCTTCAGTCCAACAACAGTTAGCGAAACTGGTTACCGCTGACAGCGCCGTAGCCAAGCAGACAGACATGAGCGGTACCAGCGCTGCGCCAGCAGCTGCTGATACTGCGGCTGCTTCACCGCTGATCCGTGTGGCATTAACACTATCTGCAGATACTGTTGCGCAGTATGCTGGCAAAACGTTGTTTGTTTTTGCCAGGTCGGTGGATGGTCCACCATTGCCGGTTGCGGTGCAAAAATTGACGGTCCCTGCCCAAACGGCCGACCTGACAATTGAACTGAGTAATGCACAAGCCATGCAGGACAGCTGGAACTTATCAGCGACCAGCAAGGTCATTGTTGGTGCAAGGGTGAGTGCCAGTGGCTCCGCCACACCAGATCCCGCTGATTTACAAGTGAAATCAGCCGAGCTGGTTACGCCGTCAGCCGGCAGTACGCTGCAGGTTGAGTTAGCGCTGTAAATGACCACCACCAATAATACAGCCACTCGCACTGAGCAGTATTGAATTAAGTTATATGAATAGCAGGAATCATATTATGAATGGACCATCAGCAAAGTCGTTGTCGCGTTTATTACCACGATTGTTGTTGGCTATCACAGCCAGTTTACTGGTGGCATCATGTGCCACAAAATCTGCGAACAATACAGCCGCGGCTGACCCGCGAGATCCGTTGGAGTCACTAAACCGTGGCGCCTGGACGATCAATTATGATTATCTGGATCCGTATTTACTGCGTCCGGCTACCGTTGGTTATATGGCTGTTGCACCTAAGCCATTGCGTTCAGGATTCGCCAGTATGGTTAACAATCTGGATGAGCCCGCCAATATGCTGAACGCTATGTTGCAAGGGAAGCCAAAAAGTTCAGTGATTTCTGCCAGTCGTTTCCTGGTCAACAGCACAGTTGGGGTGTTGGGTTTTTTTGATGTCGCCAGCAAGTTCGATATTCCGCAACAAAATGAAGATTTCAGCCAGACATTAGGTGTGTGGGGGGTTGGGCATGGTGCCTATTTGATGGTACCGGGTATGGGGCCAACCACTTTGCGTGATGCCACTGGCCGAGTGGTTGATAATCTGTATTTCCCGATGCATCTGCTCAATACGCCACTGACCATTGGTAAATTTGCCATCAACGTATTGGATGGGCGTGAACAGTTGATGCCGCAAGAACAGATGCTGCATGATTCGCTGGATCCTTATGTGTTTGTGCGCGATGTGTATTTTCAGCGTCAGGACCATAAACAATATGATGGCAATCCACCAGAAGCTGCGGTTGACGAAGAGGCGCTGGAAAACTTTATTGAACAATAAATTAGTGATTTAACGCGGACTGACCAGCAAGGCTGGTCTTCCTATTTCGGATTATGTGCGGTATAAACGGCAGTTGCTCTGTATCGCACTTTGCCCGATGTTTAACAGGGTCTTGTTGACGTTGGGCACCCAGTACCAGCACTGTGCGCGGCGCTGGTAGAAGTTGTCACCCTCGTTTTATAACTATTAGAAACAGGAAATCAGCATGAAATCCACCGCAATGCTGTCAGTAACTGCTGGCATCATCTGTTTGTTTGCCAAAAGGAGTCTGTTATGACGACTGCGCAAACACCTCAATTCGATACCTTGTGGGGCCATCCACGTCCACTCTGGATGTTGTTTATGGCCGAGTTCTGGGAGCGCTTTGCGTTTTATGGCATTCGCTGGGCACTGACTTTATATATTGTCGCGCAGTTTTATAACGGCGAAGCTGGTGGTGAAGCCGATGCCAGCCGTTACTATGGTGCTTATCTGGCGTTGGTGTATGCCACTGCAATTTTCGGCGGTTATGTCGCCGATCGGGTGATCGGTTACCAGCGCTCCATTTTGCTTGGCGCTGTGGTGATGTCGATCGGTCTGTTTATGATCATGATCCCAAGCCTTGAGTTGTTTCTGCTAGGTTTGGCGGTGATCGTGGTTGGTAACGGTCTGTTTAAACCAAATATTTCATCGCTGGTTGGCAAATTGTATGAGCAGGGTGATGATCGCCGTGACCGGGGTTTTACCATTTTTTACATGGGCATTAACCTGGGCGGTATGATTTCTCCGTTGATCACCGGTTGGTTAGCCAGTGAAATTTTCGGCACGCCACAACACCAAAACTATAAAGCGGTGTTCGGTGCTGCGGGCGTCGGTATGTTGCTGTCAACCTTCTGGTTTTACCTGGGGCGTGCTCAGTTAAAAGGTATCGGCATGGCGCCGGAAGAAAAACCGGCCGGTAAAATGTTGGCGTACGTGATCGCAGGTGTAGTGGTCGCTGTGCCGGTCGTATATCTGTTGATGGCCGAGATCGGTGCACAAACCTTAGCCTGGATCTTGGGTGTGTTGTTTGTTGTCGTTGCCGCTATGCTGGTTGTTGAGGCGAAAACCAACGGTACCGTACAATTGCATCGTGTTCTTGCGTTGTTGTTGCTGTTCGGTTTTAACGTGACATTTTGGATGTTCTTTGAGCAAGCAGGAAGCTCGTTTAACTTCCTGGCGCAAAACCTGGTAAATCGGGATATCTGGAATGATGGCAGTTTTATGTTCCCAACCGGCTGGTTCCAATCGATCAACTCAATGGCGATCATCATTTTCGCGCCGATCATCAGCTTTGTTTGGTATTTCACCGCCAAACGCAACGTTGAGCCAACCATTCCATTTAAATTTGGCTTGGGCTTGTTAGGAAACGCCTTGGGTTTCCTGGTATTGATGTTTGCGTTGACTAATCTGGTCGATGGCAATGGTTTAATCCCAATGTGGCCATTGGTGTTGTGTTACGTGTTGCAATCAATCGGTGAGCTGTGTTTATCGCCAATTGGTTTGTCAATGGTGACCAAACTGGCACCAGTGCGGTTTGTTGGCTTGGCGATGGGCGCCTGGTTCTTATCGGTAGCAACCGGTAATAACTTGTCTGGACTGCTAGCAGGGCATATTTCCGGCGATACCGGGATGACCATTCAATCCGCGTTAGATGGCTTTAGCTTCAGTTTTTATCTGTTGCTGGGTGCAGGTATTTTGCTGCTGGTGATTTCGCCATTAATCAATAAGCTGATGCACGGCGTCAAATAATTCGCCGTCGTACGAGCTGCACTCCAAACCGAATGCACAGAACAAAAAAAGGGCCGTATGGCCCTTTTTTATTCAGACATACTCACAAGCCTAATTGGCGGCGAGCTAAAGCAAGATGTTCCTGCACCAGGCTAAAAGTTAATGGCCGGGTCGCTAATGGATAAATGACTAATAACACCAGCAGCCACCCGATAAAAGTCAGCACCGAATCTGCGCGTGCCATCAGCATAAAAGGCGGAACTAACAAGATAAGTTTCACCACATTTAACAGTAATTTATTCGGTGTGTTCAGTTGATCCGTGGCACGACGGATAACCTGCATCCGCTCTCTGAATTTTAGCCCCGCTAACTCGGGAATTTGTTGGCTGTTCCAATACACAGCAAGCCTCCGCAACATAACAAAAAGCCGGCTGAGTGCCGGCTTTGTACCAAGCTTAGGTGTTAACGGCCCAAGCGAGCCAACAGATCATCGACCACAGTCTGAATATCAAACAACGATTTTTCACCGCTGCGGCGACACTTGTATTCAACCTGATTGTTATCGAGATTCCGCTCGCCAATCACGATATGATGTGGCACACCCATCAGTTCCATATCGGCAAACATGACACCTGGCCGTTCTTTACGATCATCGAATAATACTTCAATACCAGCCTGACGCAGAGCTTGGTACAGCTGTTCGGTGACTTCCTGAATGCGGGTTGACTTGTGCATGTTCATTGGCACCAGTGCGACTTCGAAAGGGGCAATCGCGGCTGGCCAAACAATGCCGTATTCGTCATGATTCTGCTCAATTGCTGCGGCAACAATCCGTGATACACCAACACCATAACAGCCCATGGTCATGATTTGGTGTTTACCTTCTTCGTTCAGCACGCCCGCTTTCATTGCTGCAGCATAGCGATCGCCCAACTGGAAGATATGACCGACTTCAATACCACGTTTAATAACCAGCTGCCCCTGTCCGCATGGGCTTGGATCGCCTTCGACCACATTACGCAGGTCCGCAACTTCATAGGCTGTTATGTCTCGGTCAAAATTAACACCAGTCAGATGGAAGCCATCTTTATTGGCACCACAAACAAAATCCGCCACTACTGCTGCGCTGCGATCTACCACCACTCGTACCGCTAAACCAACCGGGCCGAGCGAGCCTGCGCCGGCGCCAGCCACTGCGCGTAACTCCGCTTCCGTCGCAAAAGTGAGCGGAGCTTTAACACCCGGCGTTTTTTCCGCTTTGACTTCATTTAAATCGTGATCGCCACGCAGTAACAATGCCACCAGTGGTTGCGGTCCCTGATGGTCTTCCGCTGTTTCAGCGTGCACTAACAAGGTTTTGATGATTTGGCTGGCACTAACGTTCAGCAAGGCTGACACTTCGGCAATGGTGCCGGCAGCTGGGGTGGCTACTTCGGTCATCGCCTGAGTTGCGGCCGGGCGACTGGTTGCCGGTGCCAATGCTTCGGCTTTTTCAATATTGGCAGCGTAATCACTGGCATCTGAGAACACAATGGCATCTTCGCCTGAACTCGCCAGCACGTGGAATTCATGTGATACGGCACCACCAATTGCCCCTGTATCTGCCTGCACCGGACGAAACTCCAGACCCAGACGAGTAAAAATATTGCAGTAGGCGTCGTACATCGCCTGATAGGTTTTTTCCAGGCAAGCTTGGCTTAGGTGGAAAGAGTAGGCGTCTTTCATTAAAAATTCGCGCGCGCGCATGACACCAAAGCGTGGCCGGCGTTCGTCGCGAAATTTTGTTTGGATCTGGTACAGATTAAGAGGCAATTGTTTATAGCTACTGATTTCTTTTCGTACCAAATCAGTGATGACTTCTTCGTGGGTAGGGCCTAACACGAAATCGCGTTGATGACGGTCTTTAAAACGTAATAACTCCGCATCCATTTTGTCCCAACGGCCGGATTCCTGCCACAGCTCAGCGGGTTGAACCATCGGCATCAGAACTTCGATAGCACCAGCCTTGTTCATTTCTTCCCGTACTATGGCTTCGACTTTGCGCAGCACCCTAATGCCATTTGGCAACCAAGTGTACATACCAGATGCTTCCCGCCGGATCATACCAGCACGCATCATCAGTTGATGGCTGATAATCTCTGCATCGGCTGGCGTTTCTTTTAATGTTGATAATAAATACTGGCTGGTGCGCATGCTTATGTTCACTCTAATTAATGACGTAACGTTTTATTCTATCAGGGGGCGCCGTCTGGCAGAAGGCTGAATTGCTGTTTACTGAAATCAGCCATCAATGCGCCACTCTTATCAATGCCGGCCAGACTGTACCATTCGTTGCCAATCGACAGCAAATAACGGCTGCCACTTCTGGCTTCAGGCAGCGCAGTTTGCTGCCAACTTTGCTTGGAAAAGTCAAATAACCAGCCAGTTTGATTGGTCGTCTGGCTGGTGAGGCTGTTATGGCCACCGACAAATAATGCCTGTGGCTTATCGCTACTGCCGATGTTGATAGCTGCTGCGTCCAGCAAAGCACCTGGCCCGTCCGGTAAGCGCCGCCACTGTAACTGGGATGGCTGTTGTCGATTTAACTGAGCCAGGTAGCAGTCGGTTTGCTCCTGTGGACTAATGCTACCGTCAGTATTTACTTGCTGGCGTACACCACCACAAACCAGTAATTGCTGATTGCTTAGTACAGCGGTATGTCTGCTGACGGCAGTCATAGGATAAGGAGTCGCCTGGCTCCACTTTTGTGTGAAGTTATCAAATATCTGCACCAGGTTTACCGCGTTGCCCTGATGGTTACCGCCAATCAAAAATACATAACGATTAGCATAGGTTAGCGCTACGCTGCCATACACAGCGACTGGCATATCCGGAAGCTTTTGGTACATCCGGCCGATTGGACTGAGCCGGTAGCTGTCGGTCAAAGTAACTGGTTGCCCGTTACGGCCCTGGCCGCTGCCGCCGAATATGAAAAATTGTTGATCTAAACTTACTGCCGAAGCGGCTATCCGTCCAGTCGCCCCCTGTGCTGATGGAATGTCCGGCAGTGGCAGCCAACTGCTGTCGCCGTAGGTCAGCAGCCAGCTTTTTCGATGTGCTGATGTTAAGTTGTTGGCGGCAGCAGATCTACCGCCTGCACTGAGGATGTAAGTTTTACCGCGGACTGTGGTTTGTAACACTGCCGCATCAGCTAAAGGTTCCGGTAGCGCTGGCAGTGTATTAGCCTGAGCCTGTGTCAGACTCGTCATTAACATGAATACCGGTAACGTGATTATGTGTGCCATCGACTGTCCATTTGATGTTGTAGTGATACAAGTTCATGCCGTAACTTTGCACGCCTTCCCGTTGCTTTTTATACGGTGGCCGTGGGTCTTGCTTTAATACCTTTTCAATGAAGATAGCAAGCTGTGGATATTGCGATTGCGCTTGGCAAAACGCTAATGCTGCGTCGTCAAAGCTCACCGTCATATCGGTTTGTGGTGCGGCATCGGCAAAACCACCGGCAGCAGCCGGGATCGCATCAGCATACGGCAGATACGGTTTTACATCTAATACGGGGGTGCCATCAAGCAGATCAAGCCCACCAATCTGTAAGATCAACTTATCGCCGCGGCGACTAACACCCAGTAACTTCACTACTGATAAGCCAATAGGGTTTGGTCGAAATGTCGCACGGGTTGCCAACACCCCTTTTTTTGTATTGCCGCCGAGTCGCGGTGGCCGAACCAGCGGAGACCAGCCTTTGCCAGCTGTTTCATGGAACGCGAACACAATCCAGAGATGAGAAAAATCCTCAATACCGCGCACCATGGCATCATCAGCAAAGGGAGGCTGCAGTTCTACCTCGCCGACGGCTTCAGCAATAAGACCGGGCTGTCGGGGAATCGCAAACTTTTGTTTGTAGGGCGAGCGAATATATCCAATGGGGGCAAATTGCAGCTGTGCAGGCGAATGACTCATGTTTGATTGTGGCGCAAAATAAAAATTGCAGTATACCAGCTTGAGACAGGCTTTTGCTTGCTCTTGGCTATCCGGCCATCTAAAGTGGGGGCTAATTATCTAGTTTGGATCAGTCGTTTGTAGTTGTGGGAGTATGAGAGCATGGAACAAAAAACGTTGTTGATTGAGTGTCCGGACTCAAAAGGGCTGATCGCACAGATCACCAATATTTGCTACAAGCATCAGTTAAATATCATCCGTAATACCGAATATGTCGATGCAGACAGTGGCCGCTTTTTCATGCGCACCCAACTGGAAGGTATTTTTAACGACCATACGTTAATGTTGGATTTAGATCGTGCCTTACCGGCTGGCAGCGAACGTCAGTTGGTCAGTAGCGGCAAAAAGCGGGTGGTGATTTTGGTCACCAAGGAAGCGCATTGTCTGGGTGATATTTTAATCAAAGTGTTTGATGGCACTTTGCAGCTTGATATAGCAGCAGTCATCGGCAACCATCCACAGCTGGCTGCTTTGGCAACTAAATTTGATTTGCCATATCATTTTATTGACCATCAACAAATTAGTCGTGTTGAACATGAACAGAAAATTGTCGCACAGATTGAACAATATCAACCAGACTATTTAGTGCTGGCCAAGTTTATGCGGGTCCTGAGCCCGGAATTTGTGGCGCGTTACCCCAACCGCATCATCAATATTCATCATAGTTTTTTACCCGCTTTTATTGGTGCGCAACCTTATCAGCAAGCATTTAATCGCGGCGTTAAAATCATTGGCGCGACAGCGCACTTTGTCACGGATCATTTGGATGAAGGCCCGATTATCAGTCAGATGGTGATCAATGTTGACCACACCTACAGCGCGGCGGATATGGCTAAAGCCGGCCGTGATGTAGAGAAAAACGCACTGACAAAAGCGCTCGAATTGGTGCAGCAAGACCGCGTATTTGTGCATGGCAATAAAACAGTCATACTCTGAAAAAAGCAGGGGCTGGAGTGATTGATGGATAAGCGTCAGGTAGAGTTTCGCTTCTTGGCAGAACCGACACATGTCAATTTTGGCGGCAAAGTTCACGGTGGCATGGTAATGAAATGGCTCGACCAGGCAGCTTATGCCTGCGCTGCCCGTTGGAGTGGTTTGTATTGCGTGACAGTATCGGTTGGAACAATCCGGTTTCGCCGACCGATATTAGTCGGTCATGTGGTTGAATTGATTGCTAAAGTGGTCCATACCGGTAGCAGTAGCATGCATATTTTTGTCCAAGTGCGCTCCGGCGACAGTAAGACCGACCAACTGGCTGAAACCAATCACTGTATTATCACCTTTGTGGCACTGGATGAGCAGGGCAAGCCTGCCATAGTTCCTGCCTGGCAGGCGTTGACTGATGAAGACCAGTTTCTTGAACAATATGCTGTACAAATGAAACAGTTTTCGCAGCATGTAGAACAGCAAATGTTCGACTTTTATCAGAAACAATCAAATGGTTAGCTGGCGGATTATCATCACACTGGGGGTATTCCTGCACGTCGGAAACGCTGTACTTGCCGCAGAAACCCGTCCACTGGCTAAAGAGTTGGAAGTGTTCCGACCTTATCTGGACAAAACCTGGCAGGGGCAATTGTCAGAGCCAGGGAAGCCATTGCAAATGGATGTGAGCCACTGGCAACGGGCATTAAATGGTCAAGCGATTAAAATCACTCATTCTGTTAATCAGGGTGTTTATGGCGGCGAAACTATTTTATTTTTTGACAAAAAAACGCAGTCGCTGAAGTACTACTATTTTACTACGGCCGGTTTTTATACCCATGGCACTATGACGTTTGACGCGGGTAGTGG
>Ga0169931_10013696_pt1 | contig 11047 bp, 8 predicted proteins | sample Kivu_15m_20L_FD_129675 | JGI IMG/M metagenome (GOLD analysis project Ga0169931, IMG submission 129675) | Freshwater microbial communities from Lake Kivu, Western Province, Rwanda to study Microbial Dark Matter (Phase II) - Kivu_15m_20L... | ecosystem: Environmental > Aquatic > Freshwater > Lake ... | reverse complement strand
CTGATCGAGGATCCGGATCCTGCCGGCCCGTTCGGCGCGAAGGAAGTGGGGCAGGGACCGTTGCTGCCGATCATGCCGGCCGTCGCCAATGCCGTGTATGACGCGGTCGGTGTACGCATCGACTCGATTCCCGTGACACCCGAAAAGATTCTGCGCGCGCTTGAGGCGAAAGCCGCCGGCAAACCCGCGCGATCGGGGCCTGCGTCATTCCCCGACATCCCGTGGCCGGAGACGTTGCGCGTGACGCCGCCCTGGGCCGGAGGGGACGGCCGTGCGTCGAATGACCCGGACAGGCCGACGAACCGGAAAGTGGATGCGGGCGTGGAAGCGAGAGCGGCGAAGGCCGCGTGGGAGAAGTCCAAGTCATGATGCGCCTGCCCTCGTACCGGTACCGCGCCCCGAAGACCGTCGCCGACGCGGCGGCCTGGCTGGCCGAGTCGCCGACGGAGACGATGCTGCTGGCCGGCGGCACGGATCTGATTCCCAACATGAAGCGGCGGCAACAGACGCCGTCGACGGTCATCGGATTGCGCTCGATTCCCGAGTTGACGGCCATCACCAACGGTCAGGGCCTGACCATCGGCGCCGGCGTCACGTTGACCGGTCTGGTGCACGACGCACGTGTGCGTGCGCACTATGTCGGGCTCTGGCAGGCGGTCGCGCAAATTGCGACGCCGCACCTGCGCAACATGGGCACCATCGGCGGCAACATCTGTCTCGATACCCGGTGCACGTATTACGACCAGACCTTCGAGTGGCGGAAGGCGATCAACTTCTGCATGAAGAAGGACGGCGACACCTGCTGGGTGGCGACGTCGAGTGACCGCTGTCTCGCGGTGTCGTCGACCGACTCGGCGCCGGCGTTGATCGCGCTTGGCGCGACCGTGACGCTTGTCTCTGCGGCGGGCACACGGGAGGTCGCGCTCAGTGATCTCTATGCCAACGACGGCATGCACTATCTGACGCGCCGCCGCGATGAGATCCTCACGTCGGTGCGTCTGCCCGCGGGTGACGGATGGCGCAGCACCTACTGGAAACTCCGACGGCGCGGTTCGTTCGACTTTCCGGTCGCGTCCGTCGCGGCCGCCGCCCGTTTTGACGGCGATCACATCGTGGACGCCCGGATAGTGCTTGGTGCAGTGGCATCGCGACCGCTGGAAGTGCCGGCGGCCTCCGCGCGCCTGGTGGGGCAGGCGCTCAGCGACGACCTCATCGCGGCCGTGGCCGACGATGCCTATGCGTTGGCGAAGCCGATGGACAACACGGACTTCGAACTGGTCTGGCGCAAGAAGGTTGTGCGGTCGCTGGTCACATCAGCGTTGCAGGAATTGCGCGGGGATGACATGCGCGAGGCGCGCACGAAGCTCGCGCGCCATCCGCTGATTGTAGTGGCGTAGACGAGTGCAGGACCGTACGTAGGGCCCGCTGAACTCTAGCGGGCCATCCTTGACGCGCTCCAGTTCAGCGCGTCCTACGAGGGCGGGGCGAGCGTGCCCCACGAGGCCAGCGCGACGGCGAGGGCCGCGATGTCGGCGTCGGTCAACTCCGGAGAGAAGTGCCGGATGCGGGGCAGCAGGTCGGTGGTCTCGATATACGCCGCTGCGCAGGCGGCATGGATGTATCCGGACGGGTTGAAGCGGCCGTCTTCGTAGAACACGAGGGCAATCCGCCACGTGTCCTTCTCGATCAACGCCTTGCAGGCGCGGCAGGTGGCTCGTCCTGTGGGCGCGAGGCCGGCGGTGTGGACCCGCGGCGCGCGGCGATGGGTGATGCCGAGTCGCGCCTCATGGGCCAGCGCGTCGCGATCCTCGATCTCAAGCGTGGTTGTGCCAAGCGCTTCCAGAAACGCCTCCGGCCTTCGATACGCACCGCACACCGGGTGGTACCACTGCGTGGTCAGGCCACCGTCGTCGGAGAACGGGTTGGGGACCTGCTCTCCGAGCCGGACGCGCTTGGCCGCGATCTTCTGTCCGCACCCGCGACACATCGCGCGGCCTGTGGGCGCGAGTTCCAGTGAGTGAGCCATCGGTCGCGGATGCTACCACGGCCGTTTCACCGGTGTGGCCCCATCGTCCCGGGGTAGGATGGGGCATGGCCGAGCGTACAAAGTCCTTCACGCGTCTTCTCGTCCACCTCAACACCACTGCGACATCGCAGCCCGCGTTCCGGCGCGCGCTCGCGTTGGCGAAAACTGCGCGGGCATCCGTCCGTCTGGTCGACGTCATGCCGCAGCTGCCTGCGCCGGGCGGTCAGCCGCCGCCGTTTGCGCGGCTGGTTCGCGACAAGATGCTCGATCAGCTGGCCGAGGCGGTCGCCGAGACCCGCCGGTGGGATATCCCGGTCACGTCGGCGTTGCTGGAGGGCGATGAGGCAAGCGCGCTGATTCAGGCGGCCGTGGCCTGGCGGGCCGATGTGCTGATGCGCTCACACGGCGTGCATGGCGCTGCGGCGATTCCGGCCGGGCCGGTCGACAGCCAGGTGCTGCGACGGTGTCCGTGTCCCGTCTGGCTTGTCACGCCTCGCAGCGCTGACGGGGAGCGGGTGGTGGTCGCCGCTGTGGATCCCGAGCCGCAGGATGCGCCGCGCCACGAGCTGAGTGTGCGTGTGGCGCGCACGGCCATGCAGTTGGCCACCCAGACCGGTGCGACCCTGCATCTGGTGCACGCGTGGACCGCGTTTGGCCATCAGATACTTGCATCGAGAGCCAACTCGAAGGACCTGCTCGCGCACTACGCGGCGTGCCGCGACCATGCCGCTGCGCGGTTTGACGTCCTCTGTCACGACGCCGGGGTTCCGAAGACCGCGAAACGGCATCTGCTGGAGGGTGTGAACGACAAGGTACTGACGGCGTTTGTGACCAGCAAACGTGCGTCCGTGCTGGTCATGGGCACGGTGGGCCGCACCGGCCTCGCGGGTCTGATCGTCGGCAATACCGCCGAGCGTGTCCTGCGCCAGGTCCGATGCTCGATCGTCGCGTTGAAGCCGGCCGGCTTTGCGGAGGCGACGCCGGAAGGCGCAACCGCTAAAACGCGAGCGCGGTCGTGATCAGGTAGGTGACCAGCAGCGCGAGCAGAGGCAGCGTCAGGCGCCCGGCCATGGGCTTTGGCTTCACGACCAGCCCGGCGATGACGATGATGCTCATCACGACGGCGCCGAGCGCCGTCACTGCGTGACCGGGGGAGACCGAGGCGAGCAGCGGCCCGCCGGTAAACGCCACGTCATCAATGGCCAGGATGGCCACGTTGAACAGGTTGCTGCCCAGGATGTTCGCGGCGGCCATGTCCCACGCGCCGAGCCGGACTGCGGCCACCGACACGACGATTTCCGGCAGCGACGTTGACAACGCCACGAAGGCGGTGCCGACAAACCCCTGGTCGAGGCCGGTCAGCGCGGCGAACCGGACGGCCAGTGACGGCAGGTTCGCCGCGGCAATCACCAGGATGGCTGCGGCTCCGAGGTACCGGACGACCGCGCTCCGCAGCGTCAGGTGGGCGTACTTCTCAGCCAGCACATTGTCGTCTGCCACCTGATCGTGCCTGCGCTCAAACACATAGAGGGCGCGCACTGACAGCAGATACCCGCCGAACAGGATCGGACTGGTCAGTCCCACCCATCCGAGCGACGGCCACCGGTCCGCCGTCAGAATGGCCATCGCCAGTATCGCGAGCAGGAGCGCTCCGAGCGCGGCGGAGAGGGTGTGCACCGGCCGCAGTCGGTTGAGCAGGGGGCTGGGCGTCATCAGGTCGAGCACGCCGAGAATCAGCAGGTTGAACAGGCAGCTGCCGACGATATCTCCCAGCGCGATCTCCGGCGCGTTGATCACGGCCGCGCTCACGCCGGTGACCAGTTCGGGCAGCGAGGTGACCGACGCCATCGCAATCACACCGACCCACGCCTGCCCCAGTCCAGATCGTTCCGCGATGACATCGCCGTAATACGACAGACGGACGCCGCTGACGACGATCACCAGTCCGCAGAGAAAGAAGAGTGAGACGACGGTCAGCAAAGACATCTAGGACTCCGGTGACCTTCGTCGCACGCGCCACACTTGTGCCGCGACAGCCGGCAGTACGGCGGCGGCGATCACGACGGTCCATGCCGCAAGATCCAGCGGTTTCGTCCTGAGCACCTGTTGCAACGGCTCCGCAGTGACTGACGCCACCTGAAGGCCCACCACCAGTATGACAGCGCCGATCGCCCACGGGTTTGCGACGATCCGCGCCGGCGCCACCACGGCGTGGTGGCTGCGCGCGGTGCCGAGGTGAAAGAGCTGCGCCATGGCCAACGTCATGAAGGCCACCGTGGATGCGTGTGCGGGATGGGCGGCGTGCGCCCACACGTAGGCGCCCAGGGTCGCCGCCGCGAGGAGCGCCGCGTGGGTCGCGACGGACCGAAGGAATGCCGGCGTCAGCAGGGCTGCGCTCGGTGGGCGGGGCGGCCGTGTCATGACGCCGGGCTCTGCTGGTTCCATCGCCAGGGCAAGGGCCGGAAACGTGTCGGTCACAAGATTGAGCCACAGAATCTGGATGGCCGTGAGTGGCGCGGCGCCGAATGCGCCGGCCACGAGCAGCACGAGGATCTCCGCGAGGTTGCACGAGAACAGGTAGAACACAAATTTGCGGATGTTGTCGTAGATGACGCGGCCTTCCTCGATCGCCGCGCCGATGGTCGGAAACCAGTCGTCCTGCAACACCACATCGGCGGCATCCCGCGCGACGTCCGTGCCCCGGCGTCCCATGGCCACGCCGACATCCGCTTGTTTCAGGGCCGCCGCATCGTTGACCCCATCTCCGAGCACCGCCACGATCTCTCCACGGGTCTGCAGGCCGGTGACAATGCGCAGCTTGGCGTCAGGGCTCACGCGCGAGTAGGCCCCGACCGCCGGGAGTGCGTCCGCCAGGGCCTGATCTGACCAGCCGTCGACGGCGTGCCCTGTGACGACGGAGTCCTGATCGGTGATGACGCCGAGTTCGAGGCCGATCGCGCGCGCGGTGAGCGCCTGATCGCCGGTGATCATCACGGTGCGGATGCCGGCCTGCCGGAATTGGGCAATGGTGTCGCGTACGCCGTCAGCCGGCGGATCAATGAGGCCCGCGAGTCCGAGGAACGTCATGTCATGCAGCGCCCCTGCTGTCGGCGCTCCGGCTTGCGCCCCGGCCATCGCGATGACCCGGAGGCCCTCGGACGCGTATCTCGCGTTGGCGCGTTCAATGGCGGCGCGATCATCGCCAGTCAACAGTGCTGGTGCTCCATCAGTGTTGATCCAGTGGGAGCACCGGTCGAGGATGGCCTGCGGTGCGCCCTTCACTGCCACTCGTATTCCACCGTCGCTGGGGCCGACGCCATCCCGATGAAACGTGGCCATCAGACGCAGCTCGCTCGTGAAGGGGACCTCCCCGATTTCCGGCCATCGTGCGCTGAGCCCCGGTCGATCGATACCGGCTCTGCGGCCAAGCACCAGCAGCGCCACGTCCGTGGGGTCACCGTGTGCCTCCCACCCGGTGGCGCCGTGGACCGCGTCGCCCCGGCCGGCGAGCACCGCGGCTTCCAAGGCCAGTCGCGCCCCGGACCCCACGGGCGGCGTGATGGTGCCGACGGGGTCGTAGCCGGCGCCGGTGATGTCGTGCTGGTGTCCACCGACCCAGAGCCGGGTCGCCACCATGTTGCCGGCCGTGAGGGTGCCGGTCTTGTCGGTGCAGATGACCGTGACCGACCCGAGCGACTCGACCGCCGGTACCCGCCGCACCAGCGCCCGGCGCCTGGCCATGCGCCGGACGCCGACGGCCAGGGCAATGGTGGCGACGGCCGGCAGGCCTTCCGGCACCGCGGCCACCGCGAGCGCGAGGCTCGTGGCCAGGACCGTGGACCACGGCAGCCCCTGCGACCATCCGAGTGCGCCGACGACCACCGCGATGCCGAGCGCCAGCCAGACAAGGCGATGTCCGAGCGCGTCCAGCCGGTGTTCCAGGGGCGTCCTGCCTTCCTTGATCCCCGACACCAGGCCGCCGATGCGTCCGATTTCCGTCCGCATGCCGGTCGCGACCACGACGGCGGCGCCCCGGCCGTCGGCCACGGTCGTGCCGGTGTAGATCATGTTCGCGCGGTCGGCGAGTGCCGTCGACTCCGGCAGTGCTGCCGTGTGCTTGCTGACTGGGACGGATTCGCCGGTCAGGGGGGATTCATTGATCCGGAGTCCGGCTTCGTGGAGCAGTCGGGCGTCGGCCGGGACCGCACTGCCCGCCTCGACGATGACGACATCGCCGGGCACCAGCGCGCGGGCATCCGTCTCGATGCCGGTGGGATGACCGGGACGCCTCACGACCGCGCGCCGAGGCGCGAGGGTGTTCAGTGATTCAATCGCGCGCCGGGCGCGCATTTCGGTGAGAAACCCGATCGTGGCGTTGAGGACCAGCACGGCGCCGATCGCCCACGCGTCGATCGGATCGCTGGTCAGCCAGGCGAGGCCTGCCGCACCGGCCAGCAGCAGCACCACCACGCTGCGGAATTGGGCGACAAGGATCCGCCACGCCGCCGTCGGTGGCGCAAGCTGGAGGACGTTGTCACCGTAGGTCGCACGCCGTTCAGCTGCCGTCGCCTCGTCGAGTCCGGCAGGTGATGTGCGCAGCACCCCGCAGACGTCCTTGTCCGCCTCGGCATGCCACGCACGCACCTCCGCCGCGTTCATTTCCCCACTGTAACGTTGTCTACGGCCAGAGCCAGCCGAACGTGCCCGCCGTTACGAGGCCGTACAGCAGCCCGTCGAACATCGACCGCAGCGTGGAACCCCAGCCCTTCTGGTACCAGATGTTGGCCTGCGGCATGCCGAGCGCGTATGCCATGAACGCGACCGTGCCGGCGATGCGGAAGACCTCCATGTAGTTGGCGCCCTCCCCGAACACGCGGCTCAGCACGTAACCCGTGAACAGGCTGACCACGAGCAGGTAGACGAACCACTGCCCGAGTGTGGCGCCCATGTTGAAGCTGCTGGTCGGCCAGACCGTGACCACCAGGCCGGGCCCGCGTTTCATGTTTTCGACGTACGCGGGTTCCTTCATGGACGCCGGCGAGTCACAGAACGGCGCCACATAGTCGCCGGGAGGCACGTTCAGCCGCCGGAAGGTCTCCAGGACCTCGTCCTCCTTGGGCAGGCCCTTGAAGTCGGCGCGGTGATAGGTCATCACCATATGAATGACGGAACTGAGCACGAACACCAGCACGGCGGAGAGGACGATTGGCACGACGAGCGACATCAAGGACACCATGGGGACCTCCTGAGACGTGTGAATCGGCGCCGGATGGTAGCACGGATGGCGGACTGCGGACCGCGGACTGCGGACCGCGGACCGCGGACTGGGTTAAACTCCCCGCATGAGCGAGAAATACACGCGACTGACGCAGCCACTTGTGCGCGAGCACGGGCGTCTGCGCGAAGCGTCCTGGGACGAAGCGCTGACACGCGCGGCCGACGGATTCGGCCGCATCGTCGGCGAACACGGCCCCTGGAGCTTCGGGATGTTCAGTTGCTCGAAGGCGTCCAACGAAGTGAACTATCTGGCGCAGAAGTTCACGCGTGGCGTCCTCGGCAGCAACAACATCGACAGTTGCAACAGAACTTGACACGCCCCCAGTGTCGTCGGTCTGACGACAGTGTTCGGGGCGGGTGGCGGCACGAGCGCCTATCAGGAGATCGAGGAAACAGACCTCATCATCCTGTGGGGATCCAACGCCCGTGAGACGCACCCGATCTTCTTCCACCACCTGTTGAAGGGGAAGAAGAACGGCGCGCGGATGTACGCCATCGATCCGCGACGGACCAGTTCCGTCGCGTGGGCCGACGTGTGGCTGGGGCTCGAGGTCGGATCCGACGTCGCGCTGGCCAATACGATCGGGCGGGAGATCATTGCGGCCGGGTTGTGCAATACGGCGTTCATCGAGCGGGCGACGACGGGGTTCGAGGCGTACAAGGCGGCGGTGGAGAGTTACACACTCGAACGCGGAGAAGCGCTGACGGGCGTGAAGGCCGAGGTGCTGCGTGAGATGGCGCATGCGTATGCGCGCGCCGACCGCGCACAGATCTGCTGGACGCTCGGGATTACGGAACACCACAACGCGGTCGACAACGTGTTCGCGATCATCAACCTGTCGTTGCTGACCGGGCACATCGGCCGGTGGGGATCCGGGCTGGTGCCGCTGCGTGGCCAGAACAACGTGCAGGGCGGCGGCGACATGGGGGCCATTCCCAACAAGTTCGTCGGCGGCCAGGACGTCGAAGATCCGGCGCTTCGCGCCACATTCGAGCGCGAGTATGGCACCTCGGTACCCGACACACGAGGCTGGCACCTGAGTCAGATGTTCGAGGCGATGGAACACGGCGAGCTTAAGACCGTGTTTGTGCTCGGCGAGAACCCGATGCAGTCCGAAGCGGATGCCAAACGCACGCGCCGGCTGCTCGAGGGATTGGAGCACCTGGTAGTGCAGGACATCTTCCTGACCAAGACCGCGGAAGTCGCGCAGGTCGTGCTGCCGGCCGCGGCGTCGTGGTGTGAATCGGAAGGGACGGTCACCAGCAGCGAACGTCGTGTGCAGCGCGTGCGCAAGGCACTGAATCCTCCCGGGCAGGCGAAGGACGACCTGGAGATTCTCGCGCTGCTCGCGAAGAAACTCGGCAAGGACTGGGGCGCGCCCACGGCCGCAGAGGTCTGGCAGGAAGTGCAGCGCCTCTCGCCCTGGCACGGGGGCATGAGCTACGAACGGCTCGAAGCGGAGAACGGTCTGCAGTGGCCGTGCCCGACGCTTGATCATCCCGGCAGTCCGACGCTGCATACGCGACTGTGGGCGGATCCGGTGGAGGGTGCGCGCGCGGGATTCCAGGTCGTGCATCATTCACCGCCTGTGGACACGCTGACCGACGAATTCCCGCTGAGGCTCACGACCGGCCGTCGGCTGGATTCCTTCAACACCGGCGTGCAGACCGGCGGCTACACCTCGCCGCTTCGGCATGGTGAACGCATCGAAGTCTCGCCCGAGGATGCCGTGCGGCTTGGCGTGGTGGCTGGCGAGGTCGTCCGGGTGGTGTCGCGTCGCGGCGCGATTGAAGCGCCCATCAAGATTGATCCGGGCCTTCGTCCCGGGCTCACGTTCATGACCATGCATTTCCCGGATGAGGTGGAGACGAACATCCTCACCATCGATGCGGTGGACCCGAAGTCGGGCACGGCGGAGTTCAAGGCCGCCGCCATTCGCATCGAGAAACTCGGCGTGCCTGAACCGGTGGGCGCCGGAGGCACACGGTAGCGTGGATTTACACCTGATACCCGGCGCGAGCGCGTCGGCTGAGGAACGGGCGGCGATTGATGCCGCGATCGCTGCGGTGACAGGGACCGGACCTGGCACACGTCACATGTTGTTGCCCGCGCTGCACGCCGCTCAGGCGTGTGTGGGATGGATCAGCGAAGGCGCGCTCAACCACATCTGTGCGCAGTTGTCGGTGCCGCCGGCCGAGGCCTATGGCGTCGCGACGTTTTATCACCTGTTCTCGACGGAACGTCAGGCGCCACGGGTCGTGCACGTCTGCGACGACATCGCGTGCCGCGTGAAGGGGGCCGAGGGGATTTGTCGATCCCTTGAGGCGACGTTTGGGCCGGCCGGCAGTGGCACCAATGCGACGTGGAAACGGTCGCCGTGCCTGGGGTACTGCGAGCAGGCACCCGTCGCGCTCGTACAGAGCGCCGGTGCGTCGCCGGTGGAGCACACGATCACGCATGCGACGCTGTCGGCGTTGGAGACGGCGGTGTCGACTGGCGAAGTGCCAGGGCCGTCCGGCCTGGCCGTGCCTCAGGCGCAGGGCCCGAGGGATCCAGGATTGCGGCTGTTGCGCCGCGTGGGAGTCGCGGATCCGGCGAGCCTCGACGACTACCGCGCACACGGCGGTTATCAGGCCTTGCGGCGCGCGCTCGACATCGGTCCAGAAGCGGTGCTGCGCGAAATCACCGACTCGAAGTTGCTGGGCCGTGGTGGTGCTGCGTTTCCGACGGGACGGAAATGGGAGGCAGTCGCGCGTTCCCCCGTGCGTCCGCATTACCTCGTGTGTAACGCCGACGAATCCGAGCCGGGCACGTTCAAAGATCGCGTGTTGATGGAGGAAGACCCGTTTGCGCTGATCGAGGCCATGACGATTGCCGGTCTGGCGATTGGTGCCGAGCAGGGCTTCATCTACATTCGCGGCGAATATCCGCGGGCGACGACGCGGTTGCAGCATGCGATCGCGGAGTCGACGCGTCGCGGGTTTCTCGGCGACAACATCGGCGGCGCAGGCGCGCGCTTTCATCTGGATCTGCGACGCGGTGCCGGGGCGTACATCTGCGGCGAAGAAACGTCGCTCTTTAATTCGCTCGAAGGGTTCCGAGGTGAGCCACGCAACAAGCCGCCGTTTCCCGTGCAGTCGGGCCTGTTCCACAAGCCGACGGTGATCAACAACGTCGAGACCCTCGTGAACGTGAACGACATCGTCCTTGAAGGCGGCCCCGCGTATGCCGGCATCGGCACAGCCGCGTCCTCGGGGACCAAGTTGTTCTGTCTCTCTGGCTGTGTCACGAAGCCGGGCGTGTATGAAGTGCCGTTTGGCATGACGCTGCGTGGGTTGCTCGACCTGGCGGGCGGCGTCGAGGGCGGCCGGCCGCTACAGGCGATTCTGCTCGGCGGCGCCGCTGGAGTGTTTGTGACACCGGACGAACTCGACATGCCGCTGACGTTTGAAGGCACCCGCGCGGCGGCGGCCACCCTCGGTTCAGGCGTCGTCATGGTCTTCGACGATCGCGTGGACCTCGGCGACATTCTGATCCGCATCGCCTCGTTCTTCCGCGACGAGTCCTGTGGCCAGTGTGTGCCGTGCCGGATCGGCACCATCCGCCAGGAAGAAGCGCTGCATCGCCTGGTGGCTGCCAGAACGGCCGGCGATCGCTTGACAGAGCAGACGCTGATCGCCGACCTCGGGCGCGTGATGCGTGATGCGTCGATTTGTGGTCTCGGCCAGACCGCCGCAAGCGCT
>Ga0169931_10013695_pt1 | contig 11047 bp, 5 predicted proteins | sample Kivu_15m_20L_FD_129675 | JGI IMG/M metagenome (GOLD analysis project Ga0169931, IMG submission 129675) | Freshwater microbial communities from Lake Kivu, Western Province, Rwanda to study Microbial Dark Matter (Phase II) - Kivu_15m_20L... | ecosystem: Environmental > Aquatic > Freshwater > Lake ... | reverse complement strand
ATTGAGTTGCGGAGCATTTGGAAAATCTATAGTCATTGCCTACCTTTTTAGATATTTATTCTTCTACAGTGCTGTCTTCTGTGTCCAGTGTAGGTTCGAGTTCAGGCTCGGGTATTATAGGAATATCTACTATAGCCCAACCATTGCCTGCCCATTTTGCACATTTACCTTCTGGTATTTCAGGTGGAGCAGTTCTAGTGGTCCATAGCGGAATACCTTTAGTACCATCTGGAACCAACATGCTTCCGCCATAATAGCCATCCTGTTGAATTTTATAGATTATCATTGTTCAGTTCCTTGAGTTGATCTTCTATAACTTTAAGTACAATTTTTTCTTTTGTTTGTTCTAGTGTAGTTGATTCAACTAGAGAGTGCAGATATTTGTAAAAATCTTGTAATTTATCGTTGCTAATGTAATTTTTTTCAATTTCGTCTATTGACAGTTTATAGTTGTCCAAGTTGATTTGATACATCAGAACATTTCTTATTCTGCTGATTCTTTCTGCTTGTAGTATTTTAATTTTTTCGTTGGTTAGATTGTCTATGTCGAATGTTTCTTCCATGTTTCACCTTTATAGTTTTGCTTTTATATATGTCTGCTGATTTGCTTGACTGAAGGTTGTTGGACTTTTTGTTAACGTGCCTACACTCAACCTTACACTAGAATTATTTCCTATAACCGAAGGGATAACAGATGGGCTGCTGTATGCTGCACCTACACCAACCTGATCTGTAAATTTTGCGGCATGAAGGAATGGAGAGGTAGATCCGTATATTATAATTGCATTGCCGCTAGGAGAAAACTTTACATCATAACCTGTCATAGATGGAATGATAGCGGCAGAAATATCAGTATATTTAATGACTGTAAATGTTCCTGTGATTCTGTAAATATCAGCAGCAGGAGTACTTCCACTGCTGTCTCTAGTTATGATAAGATTATTTCCATCTTTACTCCATGCAAGGTTTCTACCTGAAGTATTTGTTCCTGTTGATATAAAGGTTGGGGTACTGTTGTTAGGTATGGCAAAAAGAAATATAGGATTAACTTGGTTATAGGCACCTCTGGCATAATGATCAAAGTTGGGTCTATATGCAATAGACGTACTATTGGAATAACTTGCAGTATAAACTTGTGAACCGATTCCTGCACTATCTGAATAATTTCTGACTTGAATGAAAGGAGAATTACTCGGGCTAGCAATTAGTAATTTATCCCCAGCAGTATTAAACGAAAGAACTGAACTTGGAGCCTCACTAAGACTAACAGAAGTACCAAATCCTGTGTTAATGTTAAATGGCCACCAGACTATTTGCGGGAAAGCATTAAATGTTGCCACTACTCCTCCGCCAGTAGGTGACACCGCCAACCTAATGATATTAGCATTATTTACCAATGCCGGGGTACTGTATTGGGTCCCTACCCCACTTACAGGATCAAACGTAAATGCCTGCGGCTGACCCGTACTACTACCTACAATAATTGCACGCATAGAAGGATGAAATTCTCCTCCTCCGAAAGCATGTTGGGTTAAAGTAGGACTAGAAAGTCTTTCACCAAATCCAGCATCATCAGACCATTTGTAAATATACATTGTAGTAGCAGGTCCTGTAACCATTACAAAATATTCTTCGTTCGCACCGCCTATAGTTTCTATAGTTTGAGATTCTGTAAAATTAGGTATAAAAAACTCAGTTGTGGCATTGTAAGATGGCGAATATTCTAATTCTGCAGGATTTGCTGCGGTAAAAATTGTACCACCTTGCGTTCCGTAAATTGTTTTATTATTTAAATATGTTCCGTTAGCAACAGTAACAGTTGATGCTATGTTTCCTATTCTATCAGTCCATGTTGTTAAATCTGTGCTGGTTCTAAACCTTCTGCCGCTGTCTACATAACTGTAAACAGAATTAGTGTTATCGTAAATTAGAGACAATATATTGTCTGTAGTATTGCTTGATCTACTAGTCCATGTTACAGCATCAGTACTTGTAACCAACATACCTGTATTTCCTGCATAAACATACTCATTGTTGCCGTATATGAAAGAAGTGGGCGTCCTAGTTACGACAGGACTTGTCCTTTTTATCCATAAAGGAATATTTGTCATATCTAAAATATTACTAGAAGTGCTGTGTAATCCATAAATGTTATTATCTTTTTTAAGCATCAATCTAATAGGTTGTTTATCTGTTTCTTCCCAAGTAACAAGATCTGTACTAGTTGCCATGTAGTCAGTAGGAGTAGTCCCTATTAAAACATATTTGCCATTTATGTAGGAAATATCGCTCAAGGTTGTTCCACTTATCCCTGTAACACCCTGCCAAGTTATGCCATCTGTCGATCTTCTAAATGCTCCCGAAGCCCCTACCGCTAGGTACAGCCCGTTAACATATCTAACATTCAATAATTGTGAACTGGTACCAGAAGTTGGTTTAGTCCATGTTATGCCGTTAGTACTAGTTCTAATTATACCCACATCGCCTACTGCAACAAATAAATTGTTTCCATAAACAATACTTCTAATTGTTGCGGTTTCGCCAAAGGTAACGGTTGTCCATGTAATAGCATCTGTAGATGAACGCATACAAGCAGTAGATGCTCCATTAGTACCATAAAGATATATTCCTGCTCCATACGCCAAAGCATTAATAATACTTGCTGTACCACTAGATCTGTTAATCCATTCTATTCCGTCTGTGCTGGTTTGCATTATACCACTGCCACCCCCGGCAACAAAGAGATTATCTACTGGATTGTGTATAACTCTATTGAAATTTTGTGTTGTATTAGAAGGTCTTAATGTCCAGGTATATAAATCTGTGCTACTATGAATATATCCGCTTTGTCCTACTGTTACATATCGTGAATTTCCGTAAACAATAGAATTTAAAAATATATTACTACCTACAGCATAAGGCGTAACTTGAAATGGATCATTAGCGTCTAATTCAACTATCGTACTTGACGTGACGCCTAGTAATTTATTATTTGTGAATACCAATTCATTTAAATTGCTGCCAGTGCTTCCGCTAAAATACTGTGCTCTAGAATGTACTTTAAATGTAGACAGGTCTGTCGACGTAAGCATCCACTGGTCTCGTTCTAACAGATAATATACTCCATTTACATATTCTATGTCGTTCACGTTTCTATAATTTGGTAAAAATTTAGTTTCCCATGTAACAAAATCTGTCGAAGTTTTTAAATGTCCGGTCGCTAATCCGATATATAAACCATTCAAATATTTAAAATTATTTAGCTCCGCCAGCATTCCGAATTTATTAATAGTCGGAGAAGCATGAACAATACTTCTGGGTATAGCTGTAGCAGTGCTTGTGATTTTTAATTTAGGACCCCCTTGAGTCGACATACCTATCTCTGATCCGTTGACTGCCATGTCTGTTATTAAGGATATTTCGCTAAAATGGTGGGTTGACGCAGGAGGTGTAATCCAATCTGTTCCATTGAAACTATTACGAATACGCCTTGATTGATCTACTGCATAATAAATGTTGTTAGAATACGCAATATCTCGTATAGTAACGGCATCGAAATTGTAACGTTTTGTTACACTCCATAGATTACCGTCAGTAGAAGTATGAATATTTCCTGTTGTACTACCTGCTAGATACAAACCATTGCCATAGGTAATAGTTGACCAAGTTTGAGATCTATGTAACCCTATTGTTTTCCAATCATCATCTCCTACTGTGCTGGTTAAGAATACACTGCTGTTACCTGCCATAAATCTACCATTAACAAACTTAACAAAATCGACTGTAGTATTTAAATTAGTATCAAAGTTTATTTCTGTTGATGTAGGCCCCGTACCTCCAAATCTTCTCAAAATACTAGGATAATTTGTTCCAGTTCGATAAAACCCACTGTCTCCCACAGCGACAAACAAACCGTTGCCGTATGCAATACCCCTAAGTGTAGTAGTTGTAAGTGCGGCGCCACCCGATGTAACTGTTGTGCTTGAAACGATATTTCCGCTATTTCCCACTGCAATATAAAGACCGTTACCGTATGCTACAGAATTTAATGTTGTGCTAGTAATGTTGCTAACAACTGACCAAGTCGATCCGTTAGTAGAATGAGCCCAAATTCCATTCCATCCCACTGCTAAAAATCTATCACTACCGTATACTATACCATGAAGTGTACTGCTAGATCCTAGACTAGGTGTAGACCAAGTTATTCCATTAGTAGAAGTTCTCACACTACCGCTGGTGCCTACCATAACAAATATTCCATTGCCGTAGGCAACACTGTAAAAAGTGCCAGTTGTACCAGTTACTCGTCTAACCCACTCTGCGCCGTCTGTCGATGACCAAATATTATTGTAGGTCGTGCCTGCAACAAAAACACCATTTCCAAAAGTTACACAAGTAAATAAATCAGGGCTATCTGAAGAAAAAACTCCAGCACCAAATGTTCTTTTCCATGTTACTGCATCTGTAGATGTTACCGTTATACCGGATCCTACCCCTACATAAATTCCATTTCCATATGCAACTGCTGATATCATCGACATTGTTTGTCTATAATTCGATTCCCATGAAAGGTATAGATCAGTATTGTTAGGTGAAACAGTATAACTGATAGCAATTGCACCTCTGCCTCCGAATCCACCACCACTGCTAGTGCCAGGGCCCCCGCCACCACCGCCATAAAGACCGCCGTTGATTCCCCCTAATCTAGTCGTGGTATAATTTGCAGTTTGTCCTAGATCGCCACCTGTTCCTCCACTGCCGCCACCGCCGCCGAAACCTGATTGAGTACTAACTTTTCCGGTAAATCCTCGCCCCAATACCCCTACGCCGCCGCCAGCACCTGTTCCATTTGTGCTGCTAGAATTGTTACCTCCTGCACCACTACCGTTAGATCCATTTGTAACAGAATTGCCGCCTATGCCGCCATAACCGCCAGCGCCGCCACCACCTGTATGAGTTGCTGCATTTCCGCCAGCGCCACCGCCATCACCTCGCCAACCACCGCCGAATGAATTTTTATTCGGTCCGTTAGTATCAGCACCACTTGTTGCATTGCCACCGCCATATCCTGCTATGTCGTCTACTGCGATTGATGTTGATAATGCACTTGCAGCAGTAGGAAATGATCTACCAGTTCCGGCAATTATTCTTATAGCACCTCTTCCTCCTGGGCCGCCACCGTTTGAAGTTCCAGAGCCGCCACCGCCGCCGCCATAATCACCACCCTTCATGTAATTCCTAGGAGTTACGCTATAGCTGTTCATTTCTCCGTTGATGCCTGTTTGACCACCACTTCCCCCGCGGCCGCCTGCACCAGTTGTCCATCCCGCAGTTCCGGTGTTGCTTCGACCATACACTCCTGTGCCGCCACCGCCGCCGGATCCATAGGTGCTAGAGTGATATCTGCCACCACCACCACCACCGCTATTGGCAGCAGCAGCAGTCTCTGAATTTCCACCATTGCCACTGTAACCTCCGGCACCACCTCCTCCTACATATGTAGCAGCATGTCCACCAGCACCACCAGCATCGCCTTGCCAACCACCGCCTTTGGTATTTTTGTTTGGTCCGTTGGTATCAGCACCGCTCCATTGATTTCCGCCGCCATATCCTACACAATCAGACACACCAATGGTAATTGGCAACGGATCCGCATTATTAGGAAATGATCTTGATAGTCCAGACATGAGTCTTACACAACCATGGGCTCCTTCTCCGCCGCCCCAAATAGAGCCACCACCACCACCGCCGCCGCCATATTTTCCACCAGTAATTTGATTATCGCTACCTTGTCCAAATATTAATGTCGAACTTAACCCGCCATCTTTGCCTGGTTCCCCTCCACTGCCGCCACCGCCGCCGTTTCCTAAAAAATTACTACCTGCAAGGCCGTTTTGACCTATACCATATACATCAGTGCCACCACCGCCACCACCACCATACGAATTAGTGTTACCCGAACCAGCTCTTCCGCCTGCGCCACCGCCACTGCTGCTTGTTCCTGCATTATAACCGCCCCCAACGGAAGTATAACCACCTGCTCCGGCACCTGCTACGCTTCCTGGTGTACCTGTAGCACTATTACCGCCAGCGCCCCCGCCGTCTCCTACATATCCACCTCCGAAGAAGTTTTTGTTTGGACCGTTGGTATCTGTTAAGTGACTAGCATTGCCACCACCATATCCTGCAACTGTATCTAAACTTATAAAATAACTGTTGCCGCCTGCTTGTGCAGTATTGTCTACATACCGTCCACCCGATCCTACTACAACTTTGTATTGCTGTCCTGGAGTTACAGCAATATTATTTTTCCAACCTAAGCCGCCGCCTGATCCTCCTGCAACCTGACCCCCGGCAGGCGACAAACCTCCAGTAATACCAGAGCCTCCACCGCCTATACAAACTGCACAAACACTAGTTACGCCCGGCGGGCAAGTCCAATTATAAACTCCGGGTTTATCGAATACCACGTCAACTAGATAATCAAGACCGTTTGTACTCATTGGAGAGATTTTAAATACGCTGTTACCGCCTGCTTTAGGAGTAGGATCAGTCGATAGGTGTTGTGCTGGCCCGCCTCTGCCTACTTGTAAAACATAGGTTTCTCCAGGAGTTACTGAAATACTGTTTTTATAACCTAATCCGCCACCGCTACCTGCACTTCTATCCCAAGTGATGCTGCCACCACCACCGCCGCCAATACAAACCACACTAATAGAAGTTATTCCTACAGGACAGGTCCAATAGTGTATACCAGGTGTGTCAAACAATACATCTAATTCAGATAATCCTACATTCCAGTCAATTGGTGTTACTTTAAAAACGCTGTTACCCCCAGCAGTAGCATTTGATCCTGTTCCAGGTTCACCACCTCTACCTACTTGTAGTAAGTAAGTTGCGCCTGGAGTAACAGACAAATTATTTTTAAACGCTAGGCCGCCGCCGCTGCCTGCACTGTTTGACCAAGTTATATTGCCGCCGCCCCCGCCGCCAACACAAACAACGTTTATTGACGTAACCCCAGGGGGACAAGTCCAAAGATTAGTACCTTCTGTGTCAAAAACATTATAGACTGTAGTGAGATAATTTTCCTGCAACTTGTAAAGTGAACCACTTGCTCCCACTGCTACAAATTCTCCGTTATCGCTATTATAGGTAACAGAATTCATACGTTGAGTAGTCCCAGCCATAGTGCCAGTATTCCAAGTAGTGCCATCTTGAGAGGTCCATCCTGCTCCGGATGCTCCTGTGGCTACAAAAACGTTAATTTCATTGTTTGCACCTACAGCACCGCCTGTTATGTCAGTGATTTCAATAGTCGACGGACGTACGGTGTTCCAAGTTTCTGCATCAGTTGAAGTAGACACATAACCAGACGTTGAGCCTAAAATATATTTTCCATGCACATACTCAACAGTATTCACTGTACCTATACTAGTAGATGTAACAGTTCTGTCAATCCAAGTTACGAAATCAGTGCTGGTCTGAATATTTTGGTTATTTGTAATTACCCAAAGATTGTTACCATAAGCAATTGCGTTTCCGTTCTGATCAGATTGTTTTAAATTTGCATTTTGCCAATTTGCAAGGTCAGTTGATGAAAAAACATTTCCATTGCTATCTGCTAAAAAGTAACTGCCATTAGCATATGTAGTTCCGACAATAGAACTAGTAGTACCTACTGTTTGCGGAGTTAGATTAGCGGCATTTATTAATCCTATAGCATCAAACAATTCAGGATATTCAGATTGAGAATAAACTGCATTTTCCTTAATCCACACCCCGTTTTCTACAATAGTTTCATATTGAGATTCATCATCTGCAGAACTCGATCCATCTGCAGGTGTAATAACTCTCTTAAGAGTTCCCAATGGTAAATTCGCTGTGCCGCCGCCATATCTGTTAAATGTTGTCATTATTTGGCCCTTATGTAACTTATAACGGTACAAGTAGATAACAATGCAATCACGTTGCTAGGTGTTGCTCTACTGACAGTATTTATTGGAACGTACATTTCAGTATCAGGATTGTAAAATGTAGAATAAAACCTTGTTGCTATGTTCTCACTATCAAACACAGGCGAAAATTGATCAAACTTGGTAGCAAGAGTTTGTGTGCCATCGGAAAATAAATGATATATAGCAGTGTCTATTCCCGAAGAATATCTTCTCCATGTAATTGCATCAGCACTGGTAGCAAAACCACCGCCTGTTGTAGAATACATGTACAATCCGTTAGAATAACTGATGCTTAATATATTGCTAGTAGTGCCGCTAACCACACTGCTCCAAGTTATAGCATTTGTGCTAGTACTTAATATACCACTGTTGCCACCATACATGTACAAGCCATTATAATAGCCTATAGTATTGATTTGCAGTGAGGTAGTACCACTGGTTCTAGCAGTCCAAGTAATCGCATCAGTACTGGTTGCCAATGCACCGTTTACCCCTGCGTAGAGATAAATTCCATTGCCAAACGCAACTGTTGTAATGTTACTGCTAGTTCCACTGGTTCTATTGGTCCAACTTGCACCGTTAGTACTGGTTCTAATACCGCCTGTGTTAGAACCTATAACAAAAAGACCATTGCCAAAAGTAAGAGCGTTAATATTAGCCAAAACAGTATTAGAAGTCCAGGTTACAGCATTGGTGCTGGTTTTTACTGTATCAGCAGTGCCTGAACTTTTATAAGCAATAACGTATAAACCATTCCCTTGTTCGATACCTACACACTCGTTAACCCCTGTACCAGCAGTAAAAGTTGTCCAAGAAATTAAATCAGTTGAAGTAGAATGAACACTGCCTGTACCTAAACTGCCGCTAATGTAAATGCTTTCATTGAAAAATATTCTTGTGCCTCTTGTAGTGTTGAGATTAGTAGACTGACTAGAAAGACGAAATCTACTTGCACCAATTAATCCGATTACATTAAATAATCTTGGATAGTCTTCTTGCAAATATATTTTTCCAGTTTTGATAAAATCACCACTTTCATCTGTTAAATTTGCACCGCCACCTAAAGTGCCTATCATAACTTCAGGCAAGTATTCGCCTATTGCTACCGATGATCCTGCACCTCCTAGATAAGCACTTAGATTGGCCATTTTATTCCCTTATGCTGTTAATATCTTCTATATTTATCGACTCTTCTTTTTTGTCTGTAAGCACAGAAAGCAGGTGTCCTTTAACTCCAGCATGGTCAAATTGTATGGTGGGGTCTACCCAAATATCTATACCTATTTCTCTAACTCTTCTACAAAATACATAATCTTCTCCCCAAAATTCTCCATTCCACAATTCTGTATTAAAAAATAAAAATGCACTATCTGAAGGATTTCTAGGATCTTTAGGGCTGTAATACAATTCTGGAAAATGATTTCTCATCTTTTCTATAACTGATCTAGAAATTAACATAAATCCTGCAGGTACATAGTTCATTTTTAACAAACTGGTCTCCGGGCATATAATTAATTTTCCATCTTCTTCAAAGTCAGGCCTAAAAGTAAAACTAGAACCATCTCTACTAGGATAAACTCCTGCTGTAAAGTCTTTTCCACTTCTAATCAATCTGACAACACTGAGAGGATCCCATCCTAGGTCGCTGTCTATACACAGCATGTAATCTGCTTCTGATTCCCAAAACATTTGTATCAATCTATTTCTATCTGCTACTAGTAAACTTCCGCCCACGGTAATTCGAATAATAGGAATAAATCCGTGCATTTCTAAAAGTTTACAAGTATCTACCAGTGAAGTAGTATATTGAACATGCACCTTGCCGTCATAAGCAGGTGTAGCAATAAATATTTTTCTCATTTTTTATAGTAATCTCCATCCTAATGTACTATCTACGTATATCAAACCGAAAGACGCAGTTTCTACATCAAGAGTAAGATCTTCATTAAGTCCCATTATCTTATGCGAGTTGCGTCTTATAACATTAGTTAGTCTGTCATTAGAAACAACCACATAGAATGTGGCTCCAAAATCGGGTGCTGCTGGAAGCGTTAGTTCTACAGTGCCATCATAAATCAATATATATCTGTTACCAGATTCTACGTTTTGGCTAGCGTCGTTAACTAGAACTGGAGTGGCTTCACCGCCTCCACCACCACCAGTTCCTCCACTTCCTGTGTAACCTACAACTCTACCTAAATTCTGCTGAGAACTATCTTCGTAAGTGGCAATTAGTTCATCACCTATAATCTGAAAATCGATAACACCAGCGCCGGCACTACCAGTGTAACCTTGTGATCCAGTATATCCATCAGGATCACCTTTTGAACCAGTGTAACCTATAGGACCCTGATAACCACTTGCACTAACTTCTACCCACTGTTCGCTATCACCGTCGTCGACATAAATTGTCAATACACCTCTAACAGTGTCAAACCAAGTATCACCTACATTAGGATTGGGTGGAGATGTGTCGCCAATATAAAACTGTGCTCCACTGCCTTCCCCGCCAGTTCCTCCACTTCCTGTGTAACCTACAACTCTACCTAAGTTTTGTTGTGAACTGTCATCAAATGTAATAATTAATTCATTATCTACAATTTCAGTAGATAAGATACCTAGCCCACTACTACCAGTGTAACCAATATCACCTTGCGAACCAACATATCCAACTTCACCTTGGCTACCAGTATAACCGATAGATCCATCATTGCCCGCAACACCGTCAGTGCCTGCTGAACCTGTGTATCCAAGTTCTCCTTGACTACCAACATATCCAACTTCACCTTGGCTACCAGTAAATCCAGCACTACCGGTGTATCCTAAAAATGTTGGAAGGTTAGTCAGTTGACTACCATCACCTACAAATCTATTTGCATAAACCGAATTAGTTACTCTAACATCATTTTCTACAGTTAGATCTGAACGCATCTCAACTGCTGGTACAAATACTATAGCACTGCTGTCAGTGGTATTGATATCGTTGTCAAAGAATAAATCAATTCTGTCATCTATGTCTTGTATACTGGTAGCACCTTGTACCGTACCTACGATAGTCTTGTTAAAGTTCCAAGTATCAGTATCAGCAT
>Ga0169931_10013694_pt1 | contig 11048 bp, 5 predicted proteins | sample Kivu_15m_20L_FD_129675 | JGI IMG/M metagenome (GOLD analysis project Ga0169931, IMG submission 129675) | Freshwater microbial communities from Lake Kivu, Western Province, Rwanda to study Microbial Dark Matter (Phase II) - Kivu_15m_20L... | ecosystem: Environmental > Aquatic > Freshwater > Lake ... | reverse complement strand
CAAAAATGTCAGCCAGGTTTTTACACTAAAACATCAAATGATCAAGACTGTTACAGATGCGTGTGCCCTGCCAGGCATTACCTCCCAGACTACACCACCGCGACTGACATGTGCGCTGCCACAGCAGACAGAACCAAGTGCATAGAATGCACCGCTTGCACGGACGGAATATCAGCAGACGCTAGGCGTGCATTCGACTGTCCTCCCAGAGATTACGAGCGAGGCATCTTCAGAGACAAGACGTGCCAGAGGTGCAGGATATGCTCGCACCCCTACTACGCCTATGGCAACTCGTCTGAAAACTTCTGCATCACTGATCACTCTTACACTCAGTGTAAGATACAATACTATGATGGGCACGGGACCATCAACTACAACCAAGGGGGGCAAAATGACGTATCTCTCGTCAAGAAAAGCAGCATGCCCTGGAAGTCAGGCTTTCAGCGCAAGAGGCCCTTGCATCTGATGCAGCCTGGCTCTCCATCCTCTGGCAAGCGCGGGAATCTGCCTTCGTACCTGAAGTGCAGCGATCCTCCTCTTGGCTACGCTTATATACCCGACTCTGCTGCTACTTTGGTTCAGGCACTGTCAGCCCTAGAATCTTGGAGCTACGACTGCGACATGACGTTTGCCATGCAGTGCAGCCCAGGCTACTACGCAACGCTCAGCTCCACCACCATGGCAGCCTCTCAGTTTGGCTTGAGGGGCCTGGTATCTTGCCGCCAGTGTCCTCCCAATACCAGATCCAATGTGGGAGGAGGCTTTCTAGAGTCCTGCCCGTGCTCAGACGGCTACACCAGCAAGCGCAATCTCTTTGATAAATTTGGAGGAGAGCAAAAGGTTTTCATATTTCAGACGCAGGCAGACAGCTCAGAAGCTCAGTGCGTAGACTGCTTCGAAGGCGTGGCTTGGATTCACTCCAATCGCGACCTGTACAGAGAAGCCTTGGTCTGCACTTACGCAGCAGGCAGCGGAATTTCGAGGGCTGAGTGGTGCTACGACAGAACCTACGTGGCTTCCAGGACAAGCACCACTTGCACTCTATGCCCAGTAGATGCAGTCAACAGCTACACTCAGATACCTGATCAAGGGAGGACGTCGTGCATATTGTGCCCTGCTGGAACTCACATACAGAGAAACATACTGGATCAATCTCTGCGCCAAGATGCTTGGACTTGCGAGCCCTGCGACGCAGCCAAGGGCGAATTCCAGGACCTTCCTGGCCAACATCAGTGCAAGTCCAAAAAGACGAGGTGCAACGCGGGCCAGATGCTCGAGAAAAACGACGCTGTCAACACCCGCGATCACCTCTGCGTGGACTGCCGCGCTTCGTGTCCAGAAGGCAAGATTACAGTGAGGTCTCCCAACAAAGATAGCGATAATACGTGCGACGGAAACGGGGTGAGCTTTTTTGGGTGCTACGACGGGACTGCAGACGACTCCAGCCCTTCCTTTCGCCCTGGCACTCGCCTCTCTTACGCAGCGAGCGCTTCTAGCTTGGAAGCGACGGTAGAGACGTGCGATCCAAATCTGCTGCCTCCCGATTCAGATTGGGTATCGTACGGAACTCAGAGCCTGGGAGTGCAGTGCTATTTCGCTTGCCTTCACGGAGTAGATCCCACCAAGGCATCCACTTTCAACAGAGATGTAGCGGAGTACGTGCGATTAAACAGAAAAGACCTGGTTCCTTTCTTGGTAGCTTCTGGAAGCCAGACTTCCTTCTCTAGCTTGCGTACTGTGGAATCAGAAGACCTCATGGAGCCTTCCGCGTCTTGGACCAAGCCCAGGTCTTGGACTGCATCGCGTCCCCACTCCGGCCTTGTTTATAACACGTTTCTCTTGGTAGAGGGCTTCCAGCAATCCAGGATGGGCGATACTTTGCGTGGCATGTGCAAGTCTCCTGCAGAGGCCTACCCCAGCTCGTCGTGTCCATCTGGCTTCACAAGGCCTCCGAGCTTTCTGGAGACGGCAGTGTCTTCGAGAGGCGAAGACGTTCAGCGCGGGCTGCTCAAGTGCGCATGGCACGCGAGGACCCACTTATTTCCCATAGCGCTTGGAACGGCTAGCCGATTTTCAGTGGCGTGCGTCGACAGGCCCTCTAGCGCTGTGACCTGCAAGGAGACTTGCGCAGTAGACAACTTTGGCACCAGCGTGCTCTCTACTTTCAGGGCAGGCTGCACTGTAAACTGCTTGGATAGCGCGTACGAGAGCGTCACTGGAAAGCTCCTGGCGTGTCACATAGTAAACCGCGACTATTCCATCTTGTGGTACTTGCACAGATTTCTCTCTTCGAGGTTTTGGGCAGACAAGCTCTTAGAGGTTCCCTACGCATTCGCCTTGACTTCTCCCCAGCCTTGCTCTTTCACTTGCAGGAGCGAGGGCAGCGTCAGGATGTCTCTTTCAGATTTCATTCAGAGCGGCTCTTCGCAGAGGTGCTTCTCTGCTTCAGACAGATACAGCGCGTGCGTCCCGTGCCAGAAAGAGATACTGGACGTGGTGTGTTCCCTCTTTAGTCCTCCCAGATTCTACGTGGAGGGCTCCTGCAACAATCCAGAGGCTCTCACTGAGCTCACCCTGGACAAAGTGTGCATGCCTTGCGACAGCTCAAAGCCTCACTCTTCGCTCATACTTTCTTCTGAGATGGCATACACGGGCTGGTGGGGGCACCGCTCTCGCATAGCCATGTTCAACGCCATGGACTCTGGAGGCAACGTCCCTTGGAATGACAGGGTTACTTGCAGGTATGGGTGCGACGAGGGCTTCACAAGCAATAATTTGGGCGTGGAGCAGTATCTGGAGACTCCTTGCGTAGCTTGCCAACCCGACGTGTACCCTCACGACTGCCAGCAGCTCATCTCGCGGCAGATTGCAGCGTACTTGCCAAACACGCACCTCTGCGGAGCTTCCAGCAACAACTACGCCCCTTATCTTCCTTCGTGCTCTACGTGCGCATCGGCGTTCTCGGGCGTTGTTCAAGATTACGTCTTTTTTCCGCAGCAGCAGCTCCCTTCCTCTGCGCTGGAATGCCTCGCTCTTTGCGCCAGCGACAGGTATCACTCGCTCAGAACTTCAGTGGGAGGCATCAAGCCTCAAAATTTTACTTCCTACTTCGCCAAGGAGCCCATTCCTTTTCAAGACCTCACTTGCGTTCCTTGCTCCGAAAACTTGGGCAGGCCTTGCAATCAAACGTGCAGCCAAGGCTACTACCTCTTCTCAGACACAGAATGCAGGCCTTGCTCTACTCAGGCGTGCCCGTCCTCTCATTACAGAGAGACCTGCGTTCCAGGCTTCGCCAGAGACTCTCAGTGCGTGCCTTGCCCTCAGGAGCCTCTATACAATGACGTGGAATCTGCTGTAGAGCTCAGCGTCCAAAGCGCGCTTCTGCAGCGCGACATACGCTCCACCACTGGCATCCAAGTGAAGAAGAGGCTCTTGGACGATGTGTCTCAGGCAAGGATCTTCTCTGTGAGAGGAAACATGTGCCCCGTCGAGTGCAGGAACAATCACGTGTGGATTGACGTCTCCACTGGCCAAAATCCTTTCGTGCACGACTCTTCTCTGAAGCTGACCCTGACTCCGAATTTGGTGTGCATCCCTTGCTCCTCTGCTTACGTCATGCAAGGCCTGGCCTCCGTTACCATAGCCTTAGAGACCTCGGAGCCCGTATCTTCCAAGGGCGAAGTCTTGTACTCTGTGTGGAACGACACCAACATCACGTGGAGTTTGGCTTCCACAGTGAGCAACACTGCCCTTCACTTCATGATGCGCAGGCAGATCAGGGGAGCGTGCTACGTGTGCCCAGATGCCACATCTCGCGACGTGAACGAGGACAGCGTCCGCATGTGCGAGCTCAAGAGGGGCGCCACCAACCAAAACAGTGGCAGCAATAATGAGGCTGGCGTGGCTACCGTTACCACGGCTTATCCCACCTTCATAAAGAATAATACTAAGCTTCCTGCCTTCTTTTGCTTCGACGGCGACGACTGCTCCGGCTTCAACCGCCGCCGCCGCCTTCTCGCCGTCCCTTCCTCTCCGTCGTCCCAGCTCGCTGAAAATGCCATGATCAAGAGGGTCCTCAGAGTCAAAAAGCACCCGATCATAGACTACAGAGACTTCTTCTCTTGCTGCGACGTCCTCCAAGACGACCTTCCCGAATATCAAAGGTGCAGGAGAGAGATGGTGGCGGCCCTCGAAAAGAAGAAGACTCTGTCTAGCTTGGATTGGGGCACAGATTACTGCCAGGTGTTTGCGCCGAAAGCGAGCAGGCGCCTCCTCCAAGAGAATTCAAGCGTGGTACAAAATATATTTTCTGATGCAGCGCCTCAAGAGCCTCAGCTTGTCTTCGTGGACAATCCAGACGTGTGCTACACTGGAACTTACAAAGAGACTAGGGGCGACGGGCCTTGCATGGTGTGCCCCTCTGGCACTTCCACAGTGTACCCTTACACTGGAGTGGCCTCTCGGGCGTCTTGCAGCTGCCTCCCAGGCTTCTTTGCAGTCAGGGAGCCCCAGAACAACACCATCATGTACTGCTCGCCTTGCGGATTGAACAGGTTCAGGCCCCCCCACAGTCAAAATGATTCAGTATGCTTCGACTGCCCTGAAAATACGTACACGCCGGTGCTTTCCAGCGCTTACTGCTACTGCAAGCCAGGCTACTTTAGGTCTGACTCTAGTCAGGCGTGCGAGCCCTGCCAGCAAAATGCTTCTGCTCTTCTTCAGAACGAGTCTGCAGTGTCTTTTTATTGCTTCAACGACAAGAAATTTCCGTGCCCCGCCAACAGCTTCGCCCCTCCCTTGTCTCAGAAGAGGGCTGACTGCACTTGCAATCCAAAGACTCACTACGGATCACTGGAGCTGCCTGACTCCCAGTGCTTGCTCAGGCCTCCAGGCCTCGATTGCAGCGCGCAGCCTGGGAAAGGCGCTGCTGGATGCTCGTGCAAGTCTGGCTGGATCCTCAACCCCTTCAAGAAGTGCGTGACTCCCTGCGAAAAAGGAAAGTACGCCGTCTTGGCTTCGAGCGACGACTCTTTCGTGTCCTGCCAGAGCTGCCCAATTGGAAAGTACTCAGAAAATCCCCAAATTTTCTCGGCGGAGTCTTGCGCAAGGTGCCCCTCTAATACCTTTACCTTGAGAGAAGGATCTACCTCCATAGAAGAATGCATATGCCCTTCCTCCTCCAAGCTGAACCACAGCTCTGGCTTGGCGTGCGACAGCTGCCCTCCTGGCACCTACCTCAACATCTCTTCTGTGTCCCTAGCATCTAACAAGTGCGAGGACTGCCCAAAGGGCACCTCTTCAGAAGCTGGTTCCATAGGCATTCAATCTTGCTTGTGTCCCCCTGGACACAGAGGAGTGGCATCTGGATTCTTCTCTAGGCAGATCACGTGCGAGCCTTGTCCAGTAGGCTTCTTCTCTTCGAAGATGGGCTCAGTCTGCATTCAGTGCCCAGAAGGCTACACTACCCAAGACCCAGGTTCTACCTCCCTGCGAAACTGCGCTCTCAAGATAGAGCCACCCACCAATTGGTTTCCATTTTTAGGCGCATGAGCTTCAGTTTTTATTTTTAGGCGCATGAGCCTCTGTTTTCATTTTTAGGCGCCTCGGCTGCATTGCTTACAGGCGGCTGAAATGAACGAGGCGAGAAAGAGCACGCTCTTCATCCAACCCAAGAAGTAGAGCCAAGGCAAGGGGGGAGTGCTGTGCCTCATGGAAGCTACGCATTCGCTGGTGACTGAAATGTTCATGGCTATGCCAACGGCGCTGAAGCACCCAAAGTAGGCTATGTATAGGGGATTGGGCTGTAAGGAAAAGCACGAGAAGCAGCAAAAAACCAAAGGCAGAGCCAGGGGAGAGAGGAGAGACACGCAGGCGAAATCCCAGTACTCGCCGCACTTGGAGAGGACATCTTCATTGTAATTTAAAGCTAGCACCACGCAGGCTAGAGCAAATGCAATGATCACAGAGCACAGCGCCGCGCAGCTGAAGCATTCCAAAGCAGATATAAGGTCCTGGAGCTCCGGTCTCCTGCTGCTCTCTACGTGACAAGCTGGAGTCAGCAGATTCGCTTCCTCGTCGTCGCCCATGCTTGATGTCATGCGCCGGGGCTAGGCGAAAATTTCCTGAGTATTAAATATGTCTTGAATACTTTAAGGTTTTCCTCTGTGCAAAATGAGTCTCGAATGTATTTGATGGTCTCTGGCAGCTCCAGTTTCTTTTGGGCGATGCTCTTGAGCAATTTTAGCACGCTGCAGGTTTCTTTGTCGTAGCACATTTCATTCTTGGACAGCAACTTATACTTTTTATTGTAGGGCCTGCGCTTTTCACTCGCTCTCGTCAGAGCTTCCTTTTCCATTTTACTGAGTAACTTTTTGCTCTTTTTGATCAGCTTGTTGTAGCTGTGCTCGTCCAGGCTTATCCTGCCTAGAAGGGTCCCGTACGAGCCCTTGACCGCTGCGTATTCTTCTGGCTCTAAATCAAAGTCTGCAGCAGTGTTGAGGTCTTCGTCGCTCAGTCTCGACAAGAGCTCTTTCATGTACTTTTCCTTGATGCAGCATCTAGCCTCCACAGCCTTCGCAGGAGCCTCTCTTGGCCTGGAGACCGAGCCCTTGAATTGAGAGAATACGTGGAGAGGCTCGTACCCGTTGTTTCGGAGCTGCTTGTTCATATTGGTCATCCTGGCAGCCCTCTCTAGTCCTATCTCGTCGAAAGCGCCGGCTCTGCACTTGCGCAGCAGTTCGGGCTCGAAGTCTTCTTCCTTTACGTCAAATTTGACCATTATGTTCTCGAATATGCAGGAGGGATCTTGCATCGCGCCTAGAGAAAATGACTTTTTTTAAGATTGGGGTTCAAATCTATTTTGGTTGGGCTTGATTAGTGTTCAAATCTATTTTGGGCAATTTGGAGCATATATACGGCGCGCTTCTGAAATTTTTCAATTCCATGCAAGCTCAGCTCAGCACATCCAAGCCTTACTGGGAGCACTATCAATCTTCGCCTCACAAAGCTTGCTGCAGCGTATCCTCTAGCCTTACCATCGAAAATAGAGAGTATGCTCTGCTGGGCAGGAGCCCTTCAGGTTTTTTTATTCTCTGCATGGATAAGCAGAATTGGGGCTTGAGCGTGTGGGGCCTCCGTCTCTGCGATGCTCAAAGCGACGCTTCTGATCTCTTGAGCCTAGAATACTTTTGGGAATTGATAGAGGACTGTGTGTTTGACGTCAGCCAATACGTGGTGTGCGGCGTCTTGTTTGATGAGTATAAGGTTCCTGACGTGTCTTTTCCAGAGCTCACTGTGTGCGTGCTCATGAAAAGAAGTAACTCTGAGGGCTACAGCTACTTGACGTATGTGGTGAATTGGGTCCACACTTGCATCGAGCAGAGGTCTAGTCGCAAGAATTTTATAGATTGCATTCAAGAAGGCGACTCTGACGACGAAAATTATCACTGGATTGTGCGCTTGCGAGATTTGATTGATGACCAGAGGCAAAAACTCTTGGATTGCTGCGGCGTCGACTACGACTTTGTCTGGTTTAAGTCTAGCCAGACTGAGGCAGAAGAATCTATTCCATGGACTCCCCAAAAATTAGCAAGGAAGAGGGGCAGGCCGCAGGGGAGCAAAGACAATTTCAAGCGATTGAGAACCCACAACCTTAACTCTAGGGTTCATCATGACGGGAAGGTGACTCTCTTGAAGATATTGATCTTGACCCAGGACATTCAAAAATGGAGCATCAGCGCAGAGGTGTGCTATCTTTTTGTGCTCTCTGAAGCCTATGCCAATTGGTTTGAGGAAAAGGGCATAGACTCTATGTACAAGCGACTCTATGATTGGATGGCTCTGACGAGAGACGCGGCCTTGGATTCCCATTTATTTACCAGGCCCTTTACAGAAGATTTTTTTGGTGGGTGGGGCGCTGAGCGCAAGAAGCAGCTCGTGGCTATCCACGCTCATTTTCGGGAGTGGTATGAACAAGGAGCTCCGTCGCACTCGATATTTGCTAGCAATTTGGTACAGGGCGTTTTGCCGACAGAGTGCAAGCAAGATCAATTTTGGTTTGCCAGAAACAGGAAGCGTCTATTGGATTTGGGCAAGTTTAGGCTTATCAAGCTCAAGGACATGCACAGTCGAATCAAGTTGACCCCGTCTAGGATGACTCTGTCGCATTATCAGGCAGAGATTGGAAATCTCCAACGAGAGGTTGAAATGGGCTTGCGATGCAAAGTAGACTCTGCGCTAAACAAAGCAGAGGTGGATTACGTCTTTTCTAGAGTAGACGATTTGCTCAAGAAGGCGGCTCAGTATGGAGAATCCATGGAACGTCTCATATTTGTTCTTCAGACGCTCAGGCGAGAGAGGAAGGAAATAGCAGAAGGCATGAATGTCTTGACTAAAGAATTGAGCACTTCGGAGCTAGGAAAGGAATTGATGAAGGACACCTTGTCTAGCATGCTGCCCAATGCTCTGGAGCACATTAAGAATACCGGCGACCAGCGCCTCATTTCCATGTTTCCTCCTCACATTTCTCACTCCATTATTGACTTGATTGCTCAGTCTTTTCACTATCCGTCTATGACTACCGTCTCCATGTCTATGGTGCCTCACATTCGCAGGCAGGACACTCCCACCTCTGACGCTCTTGTTGAAAATTAAAAACAGAATGAGATTGCGTGCCATGTGGGAGTGTGGTTCAGACCTTCCGCTAGAGGGTGACGCACACATATAAATGGGCCCCTGTGGGGACTTATGAAAAGCTCATGTCTGTTCCTACTCACAACCACGTGACTTCGTCTCACTTTGGCACCAAGAGCAAATTTGCCACTGTCGGGGCTCCCATGACTTCTGCTGGATTTGATCCTTTGCTCATGCGTCATCCCATGACTTCTGCTGGATTTGATCCTTTGCTCATGCGTCATCCCATGACTGCCAATCCCTTTTCGAGCAGAAACATTGACTTTCCTTCTATTCGAAACGGCACTTCAGCTGGATTTGGCTATTCGTATGATGATGATGATAATGCTGGCGCTAGGGGCAAGTACGTTCCCATGATGACTGCCTATGGGTTTCGCCATCGCCCTGTCGCTTCGTCTTCTGCTTTTGACGAGGACTTGTTTTCTTCTCGGTTCAATCGCGTCATGCACACTTCTTCCCTCTTTGACCGCGAACAGGAAATGCGCGGCAGCAAAACCGCTTCCATGATTCCAGAGCCTCTTTTTCCTTCCAAGACTGCTTCCAATTATTTTGCGGGAGAATACTTTGAGTAGCTACCCGTGCCTGTTGGATTGAATGAAATTTTGAAAATTTATGGCTGTGGTTACAGCTGCGGGCTCGCTGCCGCTGGCTTGCTCGTATCCGTAGTCTTGCTGTCCCGCGCTTTTTGCATTTGCCTTGATTTTTTTGGTTTCTGAAAAGAATAAAATAGAGGTGAATGGGATGCAAGAGATGACTATGGCTGTCACGTGAAAAGAATACTGACTCTGGGGCTGACTTGTCATTGAAATGAGGGTTCCTATGATCATGGTAAGGCACCCCAGTAGCCTAGCAACGAAGCTGACTCCGTACAGGATCCTGTCTTGCCTAGAACTTTTCAGTTTTTCTTTAGCCTTGAAGAGTCTCTCTGTGTACACATACAGAGTGGCTTCTCCTGCAGTCATGAGCACAAAGCTCAGCGCAATCACAATCATGATTCCATAATCTATGCACCCGTCTCCGCATAGCCACGTTTTTTGACAAGTGTCTGCTAGCTTGGTCCCTATATTGTAGGGAACCATCAAGATCACCGAGGCTATAGTCAGGCTTCCCATCTTAGAAAACCCGAGGGAGACGCCCACGCTCCACGCCTGGCCTCCCAGAGATGCCACATACATGACCCAGCACCAAGCACAGAAGCCTACAGCTGCAAACTTTGGAAAGGCAGCTGCTGCAAAATATGCATAGCATACCTTTTCTTCTCCTAAGCTCAAGCACGCGCTGCAAGCCACAGTGCTCAATATAGCTATGCCCATAAAGAGAGACGTAAGTATAGAAGAAACTCTGCTCTGCATCTCAAAAACAGACATGCCTACAAAATGGACCACAAGGCACGCTAGAGAGGCCGCGAGGTGCAAGCTCACTGCCCACATCTCGAGCACCGCCACAACTGGCCTGGAAGAGCTGCTGGCATACACGAGAGAGTAGGTGGTAGAATACAGCGCAAAGCCTATCAACGCTAGCACGCTCACTGTGCTCAGCCCCACCAGCTCTTCTCTAGCAGCTCCCATAGAATTCATTTGGGATTTCCTAAAACATACAGTCTTTTATACACCAGGTCATCTCAGACACACCTACAAGCTATCTCCTATTTTTTATGTTTTATTTTTTTAGGCTCGCTGTGCAGCCAGCTCTTCTCTAGCAGCTCCCATGCAAATCATGTTTTGTTTCCTAAGCAGGTCATCTCGAGCACACCTACAAGCCATTTCCTATTTTTTAATGTTTTATTCTTTTTTTGGGTTTATTTCAAATTTAGCTCTCACTTTTTGGTCTTGCGCTTTGCACTCTCAAGCGAGCTCAAGAGCGAGCGGTCTTCGTCCAAGATAGCTTGCGCCCTCTTCCGCTCCTTGCTCAAGGCAAGCTGAACATAGCAGCACACTCCTATCACGCACACCAGCAGCAAGACGCCAGTGCACGTTCCCCACAGCAAGATGTCTTGTCCCGTCCAGGCCCAAGGCAAGCCGAGGCTATTTTCTATCCCAGTCCACGGCACTGCCGTTATGGTGCACGCCACGTACGCGCTCTCGTACTGCACGTTGATCTGTCCGCTGTTCCCCACGAGCAGGGGCACCGCAGCCCTGGCAGAAGAGGGAGAGGGCGCCTGAAACACAAACAAGAAGCACACGCTCCCCTTCTCTGCTGTAGTGTAGACCCTGACGCTGTAGACAGCTGTGGAAGCAAGCGTATTTTTTAAATGAGCCTGTACAGATTCCATCACAGAATCTCGCTCGCTGGATAGCACTGCTGGCGCGCAGACTTGAATGTCGACTGAGCTTGTTGTTCTGAATGTCTCTGAGCTT
>Ga0169931_10013693_pt1 | contig 11048 bp, 8 predicted proteins | sample Kivu_15m_20L_FD_129675 | JGI IMG/M metagenome (GOLD analysis project Ga0169931, IMG submission 129675) | Freshwater microbial communities from Lake Kivu, Western Province, Rwanda to study Microbial Dark Matter (Phase II) - Kivu_15m_20L... | ecosystem: Environmental > Aquatic > Freshwater > Lake ... | reverse complement strand
CGGGACCGCCGTCGCTGCCGTCAAAGACGCGATCGCGCAGCTCGGTGATCTTGAGACCAAATACCTCGGCATCATCGGCGCCATTCGCGATGCCAAACCACTGCACTGGGCCAAGCGCGGCACCGTCGAGCTGCGGCGAGCCGATGGCCTGCCACGACGTCCCTACCCGGCGAAAGACGACGCCCGTCGCGGTGTTTGCGAGCACCACACCAGCCTTGGTGACGGCCAACGCGCTCGATGGGTTTCGCAGCGGTGCGTTTTGGTCAGCCTGACGCCAGCCACTCGCCAACGTCCACTCGAGCGTGACTCCCCTGTTGAGCGCTATCAGCGTCTCGTTGGCGTCGTCCCAGACGACCTGATCGACTCGCCGGGTCTGCAGGTTCGCGGGCGGGCGCAACATGTCGACGATAGGACCGTCTCGTCGCCAGCCGAAGCCGTCGTGGTGAACTGGCTCACCGAGAATCCCGCCGTTGTCGAACATGACGCAGCCAACAAACTCATCGGCGCACACCAACGTCGGGTGAAACGCGGCGGCGGGCAGCATGTAGTCAGAGCGCTCGGACCACGCGTCTGGCCCCCGCGCCCAGATGATTGTGCGAACCCGCGGCCGCCCGTTGACGCCGACTGGTGGTTCGGTGCCTTGCAGGACGAGCTCGCCGCGGGCGTCGTCCCACGCCATCACTGGGTTCACGAGCCCCGTGGGCGGAGGCTGAAGGTCGACGACGTCCTCGGCCCATTCAGCGTCGGCCACGCGGTATCGCCACAGGTCGGCGAGAGGTTGCCCGCTCGAGTCGAGTCCGCCAAAGACGATCAGCTCTCGGCGCGTGTCGTCCCACGCCGCAGCGGCGTTGGTGCGGGGCGGAGGCGAGGAAGTCGTGGCGACGAGCGCGAATCGGCCGTCGCCCATGAGCAGCTCATTGGTCACTTGCCCGTCGGGCCGCGTGCCGCCAAAGACCCACAACACCCCGTCGGCGTAGTCGTAGGCCGCCGCGGCGAAGGCCACGGCCGAGAGCAGGCCGTTCGCGTCGGCGTCACCAGGGCACGTGGAGTCCCAGCTGCCCTGGTTCAGGCGCCACGTGCACGCCGACGGTGGCGGCTCGTCACCACCAACGCTGGGCGCGCCGCCGGCGACGACGAGCGCGCCGCTGCGATCGACAAACGCGACCGCGCCTCGCAGAGGTGGCCCGCCGGTGGCCGCCTGACGCCACGACACGCCGTCCCACACCCATGTGTCATCGAGGACTGCGCCGCTGTCGGGGTCGACGACGGCGGGATCACTGCCGGCGAGGTTGCCGCCGTGCACGTAAATGAGCCCGCGGTGCACGTCGACGGCGCCGGCCGCGGCCACGCGCCCCGCGGGGCGGTCGTCGCCTTCTGGATCCTGGGCCTCGGTGATGTTCCAGCCGATGCCGTTCCACTCCCATGCGTCGTTGATTCCCAGGGCTGGGCCCACGATCTGCGGCTGCCCGATGAGCTCAACGAAGACCTCCTGCTGCACGAGCCCGCCGAAACGCAGCATGCGACCGCGCACCGGATCGGCGAGCAGCAGCGGCCGGCCGAAGACACCAGGGATGGGATCGCTGCTGCGCCGCCAGGCGGCCGCGCCGCCGACGACGACGGGAGCGTCGGCGCTCGGGGCCGACAGCTCCTGCCGATCGCTGCGCAGCGCGCCGGTGCCGAGCGCGCCGACCGACGCCAGCACGTGCGGGTTCTCGACGATGCTGCCGGCCACCTTGCCGTGGAGCGTTGCGTGGAATTGTTCACGCGCGATCCGCGCCGGCTCGCTCGCGTTGCCGGCGGTATCCACCGCGATGACCTCGACAACAGTCCCCGGCGGCACGTCGGCCAAACCCGTGGCGTCGAACGCTCCATCGGGCGCGACCAGGGCGACCGTTCGCGCGCCGCTCGCGCGGACCACGACGGCGACGCTGTCGGGCGCGGCGGTCGCCCCGCCGACCGCAGCGTGGACGGGCGCAGGTGCATCGAGTGTTCCCCACGGTGCGCGCACGTAGACGATCTGCGTCGGCTCCGGTCTGGGCGGCGGCGTCGTGTCGACGAGCACGGTGCCGCTGAGCGGAATCGACGCGCGGTTGCCGGACACGTCGACGAGCTCGGCGGTGAAGGCGACGTCGCTCCCGTCGATGTCGGCCCCGTCTTCGACCTTGCAGGCGAAGTCGAATACGGTGGCGGTCGCCGACTCGACGCGACACTGCAGCGCTGGTTCGGTGCGCAGCACGCAGTTGCGCAAGGGCTCAGTGGTCTCGAACTTCAGCCGAGCCGTACCCCCCACCCCAAGCGCGGTCGGGAAGGGGAAGCGGTCGACGCCGGCGACGACGACGCCGACCTCTTGGATCAGCGGGTCGGCTGGGGCGGACAGTGTGATCGGCACAGCGCGGTTGACCAGGTCGGGCAAGACGTTGTCGAACACCTCAGGGTCGACGCAGCGCCCGATGGCTGGCTGACAGCGCCTCGGCTCAGGACATTCGCTGTCGTCGACGCACGTCAGCGGCGTGTCTGCCGGCACGGCCGCGTCAAAGATGCACGCGCATGAGAGCAGGCAGGCGACGAGCGCCGCACGGAGCGGAAGGGTGCGCATTCGCCAAGAATCGCACAAGCGTGCGCGACGAGGCCGGCGCGCCTGACGGTGTCGCAGAACGTCACACCGTGCGCCTGACCGTCGGGCGCGCTTCTGCTGCGACCGTCGCCTACCAGCGATCCAGTGTCTCGTCGCGGGCGACCTCGAGCGTCTTGCGCGCGGCGAAGAACGCGCCGACGCAGCTGCCGAGGAAGGCGATCGACCCGAGCCCCGTGCGCCCGACGGACCCGGAGCGTCCCACCGTCGTGGCGGCGAGGAGATCGACCGGACTCGTCCCGCGCAGCAGGCAACTCACGAGGATGTAGATGAAGAACGTCACCGCGACGCACGCAATCGTGCTTCGCTTGAGGAACTCCTCGGTGCCGTCGGCGTGGCGGCGCAGCGGCACCAGGGCGAGCCCGATCGCGATGCCGGTCGCCACCTCAAACAGCGGCGTGATCCAGACGACCAGCTGCAGCAGCGCCAACTGACCGCCAACGACGAAGGATGCGACAACGCCGATCAAGACCGGCGTCATGACCGTTGATGCAGCTGCCATTGGCGCCGCGGGAGTCGTCGGCTTCCTCGGCGGACGCGGAGTCGTCGAGGCCGGCTCAACGTCGAGCGGTCGCACGGCAGCGGACGTCGTCGCCGAAATCGCTATCGGCGGTGCCGTCGTCGTCGCGGACGCACGCGCGCGCGAGGTCGGCGTTGGCCAAGTGCTGGTACCGCTTGCCGCCGACGACGTCGGTCATCGACTTGTCGCCGAATGCGGCGAGCAGCACCGTCTGCAGCGCCTTCGCGCTCGGCCCGGGGGGGACGTCGGCCGCGAGCGCGGGTGACGGCGACGACATCACCGCTTTGAAGCGGTTCACGGCGATCTGATCGTTGGCTTCGCCGAGCGCGTTGAGCATCCGCGTCGTGACCGCGCCGCTCGTCGCCACGTTGACGCCGAGGACAGGCCCGGCGACCTGCATGAACGCCGTCGCCTGCTGTTTCGCCTCATACGAGTCTGGCTGTGTCGCCCACGCCTTCGGCAGGTCCGCAAGCAGCTCGGCGGCCGTCGTGCCCGGATGGGCTGCGGCGACGTCGTCGGCGGCCTTCTGCGCGCTCGTCTGGAACGCGGCGGCATCTGTGATCTGACCGCGCGTGATCGCGCCAGCGACGGCAGCGAGGAACTGATTCTTGGCAACGGCGCTCATGGCACAACCTTATGACCGCGAGAGCGACCAGGGGCGCAGCGCCGACGAGCTTCAGGCGCTGGCACGGGCCTCTTCGAGGCGCTGCTTGAGCTCGAGGGTGGCAGGCAGGGGATCGTCGAGATCAAAGACGTCGGGGCGCGCACGCCACACGTCGCGCAGGTCGAGCAGCTCCCGCAGGCCTTGTGCTCGGCGGCGAATGACGCCGCGCCCCTCGATGCGTGACAGCAGCCGACCGAAGCGTTGTGCGAGCACCTCAACATCGCCGACAACCCAACGCCACACGACGCCGGGCGTGCTCGTGACGCCAGGCGCGACGTCCTCACCGCGCGCGACGCGCACAGCGAGCCAAGGCACGTTCACGCCGGCGGCGAGCGCGAGCCCCATGCTGCCCCACAGACGCGGGATGACGTTGACGACGCGGGCGATGCCGTCTTCGCCGCGCGTCAGCTCGACGAGACACGGTCCGTGGAACTTGAGGCCGCGCAAGAGGGCCTGGGCCGTACGACGCACGTCGTCGTCGGGCTCGATGGTGCGCGCGAGCGTCGAGACGCCCGAGAGATCGCCGCGCTCGCGCAGCCGTTCCTGAAAGACCTCGGCGACGACCTCGCCCTGCCGACACACGGCGCCGTAGCCGAGGTAGTCGCCCTCGGGCCGAAGCTCGACGAGGCAGCCACCGTCGGTGAGGTCTGTGCGGCCGTAGAGCAAGCGGCGCATCGCGCCCACGCTCTCCACCGGGATCGACGCCGCAGCGCGCCGCGTGCCGTCCTCGCGCTCAATGACGGGGACGATCGGCCGCAAGATGGCGCTCAGGCGACCGCCTTCGTCGGCGACCTGGTGCTGCAGCTTGAGCATGACGGGCTCGACGTCGTCCTTGCTGTCGATGCGCCAGGTCGGCACCGCGGGAACAGCGAGGGCACGCGCGCGGTCGCGCAGGGCGGCGCGGTCGAGGGCGACGACGACGGCGTCATGTGGCGGCAACAGCGCACGGGCGCGCTCGGGCAGATCGTCTCTGAAGCGCGACAAGGCCCACAGCGCGCCGTCGGTGCCGGCGAGCGCGCCCTCGGCGCCCCGACCACCGAGCTCGTCGGCGACGACGCCGGCGAAGCGGCGGGCCTCAGCGACGGCGTCGGGCAACAGCAACGTCGTCGTCGCATAGCGCGACCACATCGCGAGCGCCGGTCGTTGCGGGGCGCCCACGGCGACCGCTTGGCCAGCGCGACCGAGGCCGCGCACGCCGGCGAGACCAGCGCGCGTATGGCCGCAGGTGACGAGGACGGTCATAGGCTCTGCTACCGCTCGGGGTCGATGCGCAGGTGCATCTCGTAGCCACCGTCGGCGTTGGGCGGGCTCTGCGGCCCGCAGCCGTCGACGAGGGCGAACCAAATGCCGTCGCCAGCGCCGTTGCCTTCGAGGGTTGGCGACACGACCGAGCAGCGAATGCGGCCGCTGCGCACGTCGTCGTTGCAGCCCGCGGCGACGGGCGCGCCGAGGCAGGCACCGTCGCGAATCTCGAGGATCGAGTCGAAGAAGGTCTGGTCTTCGCCGGGGCCGACCGTTCCCTCACGCACGCCTGGGCCGCATGTCGTCAGCTCGGCGACGTGCGTGCCTGGGCAGGTGGTGAAGTACCACTGCTGATCGCGGCCGCCTTGGGCACAGCTCCCGAGGCAGGACGGAACGTGTTCGTCGCGCACGCCGTTGGCATCGACGTCGCCGGTGACGTCAGCGCTGTTGGCGCCGCCTTCGGCGAGGAGGCGGGCGTTGTCGCAGCCGGCGTGGTGGATCTTGAGTTGCACGAGGCCACCCTCGCCAGCGTTCTTCGCTTTCACCACAGCGGTGTAGGCCCCGCCCGTCATGTGCTGCAGCAGGTGTGCGCCGCCCGCGCCGCCTTGGTTCGCGCAACCGTCGTCGGCGCAGAACAGCTCGTTCGCCGGGTCGCAGTCGATGTCGCGGTAGATGGACAGTGTCGTGTCGACGGCGCTGCCGTAGGTGGAGAGGTAGACGATGCCGTCGGAGGCGACGTTGAAGTGCACGACGAACTCGCCGCCTTGGCCGCCGCACGACGGCGTCGACGACGACGGGTCGGCCGCCGCGATCAGGCCGGTGACGAGGCCGTTGCCGTCGAGCGTGAAGCCGTTGTCACAGGTGTCGTTGCCGGCGGCCGGGGCGCAGCCGTCGTCGACCTCGCCGTTGCAGTCATCGTCTTCGCCGTTGTGGCAGATCTCAGCAGGCTGAGGGACACAGGCGTTTGGATCGTTCGGGATCGTCACCGGCACGCGGGCGACGTTGTTCATGAGGTCGAGCTCGTCGAAGATGTGCTGCGGATTGACGTGCACCTCGAGGATGTACTCGCCGCCAGGCACGCCGGTGATGTCGATCCACTGACAATCGAGGTGGCTGCCGTAGGTGTCGGCCCAGCCCTTCGAGATGCCCTGCGGGCGCGAGCCGTCGGTCGAGCAAAAGAACTGGCCCGCGCGTCGCGCGTCGCTGTCGCGGCGCTCGAGGTCGATCAAGCAAAACGCCTGCTTGTGACCGCGCGCGGCGACGGTGCCGTCGGCTGCGAGCAGGCGATAGTCCGCGTATTGGTCGAAGTGGAAGTGCGCGTGGCAGTCGGAGAACGAGAAGAGCTCCGGACGCTCGGCGGGCCGACCCATGACGAGGTCGGCGTTGCCGTCGTTAGGCGTCGTCGTGTCAAAGCGCAGCAAGCGCCGGTCGCCGGGTGCGTCGACGCAGCCCTCGACGATGGCGCACGACGTTGGCGCGAAGCTGCGTTCCTGCACCTGCGCGCTCGTGCGTAGCTTTTCTTCGTCGACAAAGATGTCGGGCAGCAAGCACCCGCCCTGCGCCGCGTCGCAGCCGACGCCGGCCGGGCAGCACACGCCGCCACAGATGCTCGCCGTGCCGGGGCAGGCGAGGCCTCGCACGACGACGACATCGGCGCGGGCAACGTCGTTGGCCTCATTGGTGTCGTTGCCAAACAGGCCAGCGGCGAGGGTGACCTCGAGCCGGTAGTCGCCCGGCGGAACATCCGTGACGTCGACAAACGTGGTGGCGGCGATCGCCACCGCCGTCGCGTCACGGCTCAGCGCGAACGGCACAACGTCGAGGGTCTCCTCGGCAGTGACCGTGCCGTCGGGCGCGACGAGCCGCGCGATCATCGCCCCAGCGAGGAGGTCGCCGCCGGCGCCGCGGCCGGTCGTCGTCGGCGTCGATGCGCTGGACGAGCAGCTCAAGATCGAGGAGCGCGCGGTTGCCGGCGACCGCGACGCCCGAGGTGACGGCGCACTCGTCGGCGGCGAAGGAACGGTATGTGGCACCAGGCCGGATCGCCGAAGCGAACGTGAGCGCGGCGTCGCCGCTGGGGCCGTCTTCGCCCTCGCCTTCGCCTTCCCCTTCGCCCTCGCCCTCTTCGCCTTCCCCTTCCCCTTCACCCTCACCCGAAACAGGCGGGCCATCACAGGCCCAGCAGGCGCAGATCAGAGCGACGAAGAAGGTCTGACGCGGCAGCATGCGCGCACTCTACAGCCTCGCAGGCGTCGGTCTGTGTAGGCGAAGGTCGCATCATCCAGTTGACGGAGCCGCGATCTCGCACCGAATCGGTTGAGTGACCGACACTCATCATGTCCAACGCAATCGGCAACGTTCCAAGGAGAGAGTCATGATCTTCCGCAGCATCGGTCGCGCTTTTCGCGGTATCGCACGTGGCATCGGCGGCGCCGTCAAGGGCATCGCTGGCAACCTCCTCGGCGGCGGGCTCGGCGGCATTCTCAAGGGCGGCCTTGGCGGCATCCTTGGCAAGGTCTTCAACAAGCTGCCGATCGGCAACATCCTCTCGAAGGTGACCGGCTTCCTTGGCAAGGCGGGCCCCCTCGCCAGCCTCGCCAAAGGCCCCCTCGGCCTGATTGGCGGCCTGCTCGGCAACCTGGCCGGCAAAGGTGGCGGCCTCGGCAAGATCGCCCAATTCGCCCAGAACCTGCTCGGCAAGCTCGGCGGCGCCCAGAACCTCCCCCTCCCGGGCCTCAACAACCTGACCGAGCTCTTCGCCAAGAGCCACGCCCAGCAGCTGCTCAGCCAGTTCATGCGCTGAGCGAGTCAGGAGAGGGAACACGAAGGGCGCCGCGAGGCGCCCTTTGTCGTTGGTGGGTGTTGGAGTTGCCGACGGTCAGGAGCGCTTCAGCTCAGCGAGAGCTTCATCGACGTCGGCTCAGCCTGCCCCATGCGGATCCGCTCGAGCAGCGTGCGGTCGGCGTCGCTGAGGTCGACGAATTCGACGCCGAAGCGATCGCCGACGCTCTCGCCGCCGTCGGGGCGGGCGGCCGCGACCCACGCGACCCGGCCCTTCATCGAATGGGGTGTTTTGTCGACATCGATGACAACGGCGAGGCCTGCGCCAGCGCGCAAGGCTTCACCAAGGCTGCCGTCAGCACGCACCTGCATCCCCCCCGCCGAGAGGTTCACGATCGTGAGCGTGCCACCCGCCAAAGACGAACCCGACGCCGTCAGGCTGACCTGCGTGCGCTCGAAGGTACGGGCCGGCTCATAGCTGTTCATCGCAAAGATGCGGGCCAGTGCCTGACCGAGGGGGCCGCGGTCTTTGGCGAGCCAGTCAGACTCGAACGACACACCGACGTCGTAGATCGGTCGTCCGGTCGGCGTGCCGCGCTCGCGACACCACATGACCTTGCCCTTGGCGACGAGCTCGTCGCCGTCGCCGCCGACGTCGACGACGAGGTCGAGGTCGCCGTCCTTGTCGAGCTTGTGCTCGCTCTCAAGGCGCAGGCCCTTGGGCGACACGTCGCTTGCTTCGGCCTCGCCTGAGACGCCTTCTTGGCCCGGCGCCGACCACCGCACGCGGAGGCGGAGGTCAATGCGCGGGCCGTCTCTGCGCTCGGAAGCCTTCGGGGACACGGTCATGTTCGCCTCTGCTCGCGGCACGCGCACGCGCGGGCCATCCACGCGAGCCCATGCGCGCGCATGAGCTTCAGACAGGGTAGCAGGAGTCTGCGCGCGACCAAACAAGGAAGCGCGGCCTCCGCGGGCGCGCCCGTCAGCGCGACTGGAGGTCGACGACGACGGCGGTGTTCGGGCCGGCGGCCGTGAAGCCCTCGCCGGACGATGACGTCGTGAACGTCACCCCGCCGATGTCGGTGGTTGCCTGGATGAAGTGGGGGGAGCCGACATTCACGGGCTCGTGCGTGAAGGTGGCAACGCCGCCCGTGCAGGGGACGACGACGTCGACCGCGCCGTCGACGGCCACGTTGATGTTCGGCTGGGTGTTTTCCGACAGGGTCACCGTGAACGACGACGCGCCGGCGTCGCCACAGCTGCGGCCGGCGACCGTGAGGGTCGCCGTGACGCGGCCCTGCAAGAGGGTGATGTCGGCTCGGGCGCGGGGGGCCTTGTCGACGAAGCCGTTGCTGGCCGAGCCGGGCGAGACCGCGACGGTTCCGGCCGAGCCAATCACGACGTCGCCGTTTCTGAGGGTGATGCCGATCTCGGCGAACGGGCCAGTCTGGATCGTGGCCGTGCCGTCGCCGCAGACCGCCGAAGCCGTCGTTTCCGTGACAGGACCGCCAAAGCGGGGATCGGCGTTGTCGCGCGAGCTGACGTCGAAGCCGATGTCCGTGCCTGCGGGCAGCGCGCTGCACACAGCGGCGGCGTCGGCGCCGTCGATCGTCCAGTCGATGGCGACGTCGAAGGCGGGGGCGCAGGAGGCGGCGCAGACGGTGATGGCGGAAGCGGCAATGAGGCGCATTGAGACTCCAGGGGCGCAGACGAGCGGCGCCTTCGTCGAGGACGGCGCTCGTTGGTCTGTTGGTCGGCGGCCGTCAACCCCGCATGGCCAGTCCTGCGTAGAAACGCCTTGCGGGCCTGGCGCGGCGACCATACCTGGCACGGGTGGGCAGCCGATTGTTGGAGCTCGCGCGAAACAAGCGCCTCAAGCGGCTGTTGCTGCTCGCGCTCCTGTGGCTGCCGGCGTTGGCCGTGCTCCTCGTCGTGCGCGAGGTGCTTCTGCCGTTCTTGCTGGCGTTCGCGCTCGCGTACGTGATCGCGCCGCCCGTCCGCTGGCTCTCGACGCGCACGGCGCTGCCGAGGTGGGGGGCCGTCATCGTTCTCTACGTGGCTTCGGCCCTCATCATGTTCGGTGTTGGGCGAATCTTCGTTCCCCAAATCTACAAGGAGGTCACGCGCCTCGGTGGTGAAGCGAGCGCCGTGTTCAACCAGCTCTCCGACGACGAGATCGCCCGCCGCGCCGACGACATCGAAGGCTGGATCAAGCGCAACGACATCCCCGTCCACATCGTCACCGCCGAGGACGAAGACGAGGAGAGCGCCGGCGGCGGCCCGCCACGGTCGTCGATCGGGCCAACGCCGCCGAAAGAGCCCGCCTCTGACGGGCGCGGCGCAGCGGTCAGCGTCGACCTCGTGCAGGCGACGCAGGAGCTGATCCGCGACGCCAAGCGCGTCGCCCGTGAGCGGGCGATGGGCGTCGTCAGCCAGCTGCAGACCGTCGTCGCGTCGACGGTGCGCTTCGTGTTCTCGACGTTCCTCGTCTTGATGCTCACGGCCTTCATTGTCGCCGACATAGACCGCCTGACGGGCTTCGTGTTCACCATCATCCCGATGCGCGATCGGAGCCGCTTTCAGGAGCTGCTCACGCGCATCGACCGGGGCCTGTCGGGCGTCGTGCGGGGCCAGCTCACCATCTGCCTCATCAACGGCGTGCTGACCCTCATCGGGCTTCTGCTTCTCAAGGTGAAGTTCGCGTTCTTGCTCGCGACCGTGGCGGCCGTGTTCTCGCTGATCCCGATCTTCGGTTCGATCTTGTCGACCATCCCGATCGTCATCGTCGGCTTGTCGTCTGGGCCGTCGACGGCCGTGCTCGCGGTGCTGTGGATCGTCGGCATCCACGCGCTCGAGGCGAACCTGCTGAACCCCAAGATCATGGGTGACGCGGCCAAGATCCATCCGGTCCTCGTCGTGCTCGCTCTCGTGATCGGCGAGCACTTCTACGGCCTCGCTGGCGCCCTCTTCGCCGTGCCGCTCATGAGCGTCCTCGTCACGATCTGGAAGGCTGTTCGCTCGCGCGCCGCCAGGCTCGACGAAGAGCTCGCGCCCGGCGACGACGACGACGATGCCGACTTGGCCCCGCGAGCGCCGCGCCGGCGCGTGCGGCTGCAAGACGGCGGCTGAACGACGCGGCCCCTCATCTGCCGGCTCGGGCGCGCGGAGCTTGTCGCCTGACGCGGCGCGCCTATCGTCGCGAGCATGGT
>Ga0169931_10013692_pt1 | contig 11051 bp, 11 predicted proteins | sample Kivu_15m_20L_FD_129675 | JGI IMG/M metagenome (GOLD analysis project Ga0169931, IMG submission 129675) | Freshwater microbial communities from Lake Kivu, Western Province, Rwanda to study Microbial Dark Matter (Phase II) - Kivu_15m_20L... | ecosystem: Environmental > Aquatic > Freshwater > Lake... | reverse complement strand
CGCGTCATGGCTGCGCTTGAGGCCATCCAGACAGCATTCAATGCAGGCGAGCGAGGCGGTCGAAAAATCTCACTCGCGGACCTGATCGTTCTGGCGGGTAACGTGGGGATCGAGTCGGCCGCGTGTGCGGCGGGTCACACGATCGAGGTGCCCTTTGCACCCGGTCGCACCGACGCGAGCGCCGAGCAGACCGAGGTCGAATCCTTTGCCGTGCTGGAGCCTCAGGCCGACGGCTTTCGCAACTATCGGAAGACCGCCTACAGCGTCTCGCCCGAGGCGATGCTCATCGACAAAGCACATCTGCTCACGCTGTCGGCGCCGGAGATGACAGTTCTGATCGGCGGACTACGCGTGCTCGGCGCCAATCATGGTGGTTCGAAGGCGGGCGTGTTCACCGATCGCCCGGGGCAACTCAGCAACGATTTCTTCGTGAATGTGCTCGACATGGGCACGCGCTGGCAGCCCGTGGGCGACAACGCCTACGAAGGCCGGGACCGCAAGACCAATGCCGTGAAGTGGACCGCGACGCGGGTCGACCTCGCCTTCGGATCGAACTCGCAACTGCGGGCACTCGTCGAGGTCTATGCTCAGGGCGACAATCGCGACAAGTTCGTGCGCGACTTCGTGGCGGCCTGGACCAAGGTGATGGAACTCGACCGCTTTGACCTCAGGCGCAAAGCCTGATGAGCCGGGGCGCGCGGGTCTCAGGCTCGCGCGCCTCCGTCACGCTGAAAACAAAACCGCTGGTCAAGCCCAGGTGGGCGCGTTAGGATGAGCAAGTATGACGTTCACAAGGCAGTTTCCGACTTGGGATGGATCCTCCAGACGCCCCCCCGCCTGAAAGCGCCGATTTCGGTGTCGACCTGACCCGGATCGCGGCACTCGGCTTGATCGGTGCCTCCTCTCCAGAAGCCGCGCACGCCTACGACAGGCTCGATTTCACCAGCGTCGAGCGTCTTTATCATCAACTGGCGGGCGATCTCAACCTGGGTGTCGCCGCCTTCGGCGCGGGCGACTCGCTGGCGGTCGCCGGAGAAGATGTGATCAACGCCTACATCGTCCGCACCGGCACGCTGTCCGCTGTGTCGAGCGCACGCCGCTTTTGCATCGGGCCTGGCAGCGTCATCGGACTGGCCGAAGGCCTTGCGCTGCACAAGCACCGGATGACCGTGACGGCACTCACTGAAGTCTCGGCGAGCACCATTCCGATTTACCGGGCGCTTCGCGCGCTCTACCGTATGCACAAGGGGCTGAAAGGCATCACGCGCAACACCGTGATGCGCATCCTGCAGATCGGCGAGATCCCGGAAACCTTCAAGTGAGCGGGCTATCTGAGGTGGCCTTCGCCGCTGGGGACTACCTGTTTAGGGCGGGTGAGCCTGCGGATCGCATGTACATCGTGAAGGAAGGCCTGATTGACCTGCTCGATGCAGCGAGCGAGCAGGTGTTCGCATCGCTGGGGCCAGGGGCACCATTTGGCGAGCAGGCGGTTCTCGCGGCGGGGGTGCGCAGCGCCTCGGCGTGCGCGCGAGTGGACAGCATTTGCATGGAACTCACGGCGGCCGGCCTGCAGCGCATTCTCGAGGAGGAAAAGGATCTGGTGAGGATCGTCTTTCGCGCAACGCTGTTGCAGCTCTACCTGCACAATGCGCTCAGGCAGGCGGGCTGAGCCCGCCTCGGGACGCTACTACCGCGCGGTATAACCGCCATCGACAACGAATTCAGCTCCGGTGATGAATTTCGATTCATCGCTCGCGAGATAGACGACGGCCCAGGCGATATCGTCGGGCTCTCCCATATGACCCAGGGGATGCGCCGCACCCGCATCCGCCTTGGCCTTCTCGAGATCGCCGCCGAGCGCCTTGAAGTGATTCTCGACCATCGGCGTCCAGATGTAGCCAGGGTGGATCGAATTGACACGAATGCGCTCGGCCGCGTAAGTGATCGCATCGTTCTTGGTCATGAGGCGCACGGCGCCTTTGGAGGCCTGATAAGTGGCCACCGAACCGATGCCAACCAACCCCGCAATCGATGAAAGATTGATGATCGAACCGCCCCCAGCGCGCCTCATGTGGGGCAAGACGTGCTTGGTGCCAAAGAAAACACTCTTGACGTTGATCGACTGTACGCGATCCCATTCGGACTCGGTCACGGCGTCGGTCGTTTTTGGAACGCCTACGATACCGGCATTGTTGACCAGGACATCGATCCGGCCGAATCGCTGCGCCACCTCATCGATCGCGGATTTGAACGAGCGTTCATCCGAGACGTCAACCCGCCAGAACGCGACCTCTACACCCACATGCCGGAGCGAATCGGCAATCGCTTCGCCCTCGGCCTCGAGGAGATCGAAAATCGCGACTTGGGCGCCCTCTTCGACCATGCGCGCCACACAGGCCCGCCCGATACCCAGGGCGCCGCCTGTGACGATCGCAACCTTTGACTTGAGTCGATTCATTACAACACTCCCTTGGTTGACAGGATGCCCCGACGGGCAGGGCTCTTTTAACGGGCCGGCGCTGAATCGAGCTTGATCAAGCTCAAGATACCGACCGCTCGAGGGCACCGATTCAGGTCGGCGCTGCATCCGCTCGATCATGCCAAGCCGAATCAACGCCCCCACCCCTCGCAGGTGCCCGGGCCTGGAGTCCCACTGCAGGCGCGCGCATCGGTATCATTCGTCCGCATGAAACCGCCACCCATGAAGCCGAACCGGACCTCGACGCGCCCACCTCTCGCGGGCCCACCTCTCGCGCGCCCACCTCTCGCGCGCCCACCTCTCGCGGGCCCACCTCTCGCGCGCCCACCTCTCGCGCGCCCACCTCTCGCGCGCCCACCTCTCGCGCGCCCGACTGGCGCCGCCGAGCAACCCCGACTCTCCAAACGCATGAGCGAACTCGGCTTGTGTTCGCGTCGCGAGGCCGACGAATGGATCGAAAATGGCTGGGTCCGGGTCGACGGGCAGGTGGTGAACACGCTCGGTGCGCGGGTGTCCCCCCAGGCCCGGATCGAGATCGATCCAGCCGCCTCGCGCCAGCAGAGCGAGCAGGTCACCATTCTCCTCAACAAGCCCATCGGTTACGTGTCGGGCCAGGCCGAAGACGGCCACCAGCCGGCGATCGTGCTGATCCGTCCCGAGACCCGCTGGTCGGGCGATACCGCGCCGATCCGCTTCAAGCCCAGCCATCTGCGCGGGCTCGCCCCGGCTGGGCGGCTTGACATCGATTCGACGGGATTGCTGGTGTTCACCCAGGACGGGCGGGTGGCACGGCGCCTCATCGGACAGGATTCCGAGGTCGAAAAAGAGTACCTGGTGCGCGTCGAAGGCTCGCTTTCGGATGAAGCCATGAAAAAGCTCCATCACGGCCTCGAACTCGACGGCGTCAAGCTCAAGCCCGCTCGCGTATCCTGGCAAAACGAGCATCAACTCCGCTTCGTGCTGCGCGAGGGGCGCAAGCGCCAGATCCGTCGCATGTGCGAAATGGTGGGGCTGATCGTCACCGCACTCAAACGGGTTCGCAGCGGCAGCGTGCCGCTGGGCCCCTTACCGGTTGGTCAATGGCGCTATCTGCGCAGGGATGAACGATTCTGAACACTGCCACTCAAGCCACACAGACCGACGCCTCACCGCCCGCCGAGCCGACCTCACCCCGCATCCACTGGAACGAATCCGGCGAAGACCGCAGCGCGCTGTGGCGATCGGAGCGTGGCGCACCGCCCCCGAAATCGGCGATCGCCACCGATGACCGGATCAGCGCCGACGCGGCCTATGGGCTCGCCTGTCAGGGCATCGGCATGATCTGGCGCAGCGACTTTCAGAATGCGCGACAACTCCTGGTGGCACTCGCCGCCCGTGCCGACCGCAAACCCAAAAGACAGGCGGCCAGCGCGCCGGCGCAAACCGCGGGCAATGCTGGGCTGTCCGTCGAGGCATTCAACCGGATCCGGCAGGCCCGCTCGCAGCGGGCGCGCACGCTGGGCATGCTGCTGATCGAGCTCGATGCCGATTACGGAATCGCATTGCGGCGTGCACCAGACGTGAGGCAGGCCTGCCTCGAGGCCTGCGGACCCGCTACAGAACCCTCCGTCCTGTCGCTGCGCGAACTGCTGGGCATGATCGGGGCGCATCAATGGCGACTGCGCGGCATCGAAGTGCCTGCGGCCGGGGGCCGGATCCATCCGCACTACGGCGTCTTTGCGCCGACGCGAAGCGAGTACATCGATCTCGTTGAGCGAACGCCCCTGCCCGGACCGGCCAGCACGATCAAGACGGCCTTCGATATCGGCGCAGGCACGGGCGTGCTCGCAGCAGTGCTGGCCCGCCGTGGCGTCGCGCAGATCGTGGCGACTGAGTCCGACACCAGGGCCTGTGCATGCGCTCGGGAAAACCTCGACCGCCTGGGCCTGTCCTCGCGAATCGAGGTCCAGCACACCGACCTGTTCCCTGAGGGACGGGCCGACCTGATCGTCTGCAACCCACCCTGGGTGCCCGCACGGCCCGGTTCGATACTGGAGCGGGCGATCTATGACCCGGACAGCGGCATGCTGCGGGGCTTCCTGAGCGGGCTGCGCGCGCACCTGCGCCCAGGCGGCGAGGCCTGGCTGATCCTCTCGGATCTTGCCGAGCATCTCGGACTGCGCAGTCGGGAGACGCTGCTGACCTGGATCGCCGAAGCGGGCCTTGCCGTGGCGGGACGTCACGATATTCGGCCACGGCATCCACGTACGACTGATGCCGACGACCCGCTTCATGCGGCACGGCGACTCGAGGTGACCTCGCTTTGGCGACTGCGAGAAGGGGACCCCACAGGCTGAAGTCGTGATGCCAGGCGGCCGACCCCTGAACCCATCAGGGTTGCTTGATCCGGTACGCCCCAAAACGATGCATTCGTGCGAGTATGCAGATCGTCTGACCTATTGACTGGCGGAGCCACATCGTCCATGTCGACCGACCGACCGTCCAAGCACCACCGTGACCGAACCTCGGCAGGGCCCATCTCGGCTCGTGCGCTGCTCTTCTCACTGCTGGCGATCGTCGGACTCATGGGTCTGTGGCTTGGTCCCTCGAGCGCCTCCGCGCCCAGCGACCGTAAAGCCACCGTCCATCGCGTCCAGATCGAGGGGATGATCGACCTTGGGCTCGCGCCGCTTGTGCGCAGGGCCATCGCTGAGGCAACCGAGGCCGGCTCGGCCGCTCTCATTGTCGAGATCAACACCCTGGGCGGTCGAGTTGATGCCGCCATCCAGATCCGCGATGCGCTGCTCGATGCGAGCATTCCCACCATTGCATTCGTCCACCGCCGCGCAATCTCCGCAGGCGCTCTGATTGCGCTCGCCTGCGACCGTATCGTGATGGCCGGCGCAAGCACCATCGGCGCTGCGCAACCGGTTCTGGCTGGCGCGCCCGGCGGGGCCACCCAACCGGTGTCCGAGAAAACCGTGTCCTTCTTGCGAAAGGAGTTCCGCGCCACGGCCGAGGCACGCAAACGCCCGCCTCTGATCGCCGAGGCCATGGTGGACGCCGACGTGGTGGTCGAAGGATTGAGCGAGAAAGGAAAACTGCTCACGCTCACCACGCAGCAGGCCATCGAGGCCGGTATCGCCGATAGCCAGGCTGACACGATCGGAGCGCTATTGAAGACGCTGCCGCTTGAGGGGGCCACGATCCGCGAAGTGATGGTCAACTGGGCCGAAGCGCTCGTGCGCCTGCTGACCCATCCTGTAGTGAGTTCGCTGCTCATGACAGCAGGTCTGGTCGGCATCATCACCGAGATCCGGACGCCCGGGTTTGGAGTGCCCGGCGCCGTGGGCATCACCAGCCTGTCGCTCTTCTTCTGGGGACACTGGCTGGTGCAACTGGCCGGCTGGGAGGAACTGCTGCTGGTCGCTCTGGGCATCGGGCTGCTGATTGCCGAGGTCTTCATATTGCCGGGCTTCGGTATTGCAGGGGTGCTTGGGATCCTCGCGCTCGTGACGGGTCTGGGCGCGAGCCTCGTGGGTGAGTCTGCAATCTGGCCGGACTGGATCGATGCGGCCTGGCAAGTAGCGGCAGTCCTTGTGATCACGGTCGTTGTCATGATCATCGTTTTGCGCTGGCTTCCGCGCAACCGTTTCGCACGCCGCCTCATACTCGATGACGCGATGCCCGCAGCCAAGGGCTACGCATCTGCGCCCGAACATGAGCACGCCTTGCTCGGGCGCACGGGCGTCGCCGCAAGCCCCCTGCATCCGGCGGGGCTTGCCCACATCGACGCACAGCGCATCGATGTGGTGTCCGACGGCGGCTTCATCGAGGCCGGCACGCCCGTGAGCGTCGTCCGCGTTGACGGCAACCGCGTCGTGGTCAGCGCCATCGAGCCCGCCTCCCAGCCCCCCCGAACCCCCTGAACGAGGAACCCTATGGAACTGCTTGCACTGTTCGGCACATTCGGCATCCTGCTGATCGTCCTCGCGCTCATTGGGCTATTGCTCTATCTGGTGCCCATTCCCCTGTGGATTGCGGCGTGGGCATCGGGCGCCTATGTCGGGTTGACCAACCTGATCGCAATGCGCCTGCGACGCGTGCCGCCCAGCACCCTCGTCACCGCCCGGATCAGCGCGGTCAAGGCGGGCCTGGACATCGCGCTCAACGATCTCGAGGCCCACTTCCTGGCCGGTGGCGACGTTGTCCGAGTGGTCAACGCGATGATCTCCGCTGACAAGGCCAACATCCCGCTCAATTTCAAGCGTGCTTCGGCGATCGACCTCGCGGGGCGAGATGTGCTGGAGGCGGTACAGATGTCGGTGCTGCCCAAAGTCATCACCACCCCACGCATCGCTGCGGTGGCCAAGGACGGCATACAGCTGATCGCCGTCTCGCGGGTGACGGTACGCGCCAACATCGACCGACTGGTGGGCGGCGCGGGCGAAGAGACCATCATCGCCCGCGTCGGTGAAGGCATGGTCAGCACGATCGGTTCGGCCGCCACGCACAAGAGCGTGCTCGAGAATCCCGATCACATCTCCAAGCATGTACTGGGCAAAGGGCTCGACTCCGGCACCGCTTACGAGATCCTCTCGATCGATATCGCCGATATCGATGTGGGCGACAACATCGGTGCGAAACTGCAGATCGATCAGGCCAATGCCGACAAGCAGATTGCACAAGCCAAGGCCGAGGAGCGTCGGGCCATGGCGGTCGCGCTCGAGCAGGAAATGCGGGCGCGCGTGGTTGAGGCGGAAGTCCAGGTGCCGCTCGCGATGGCCGAGGCCTTCCGCAGCGGTCATCTCGGCATCATGGATTACTACCGGATGCGCAATGTCGAGGCCGACACCTCGATGCGCAAGGCGATTGCGGGCACGGACGAGCCGATGTCGACCACCGCACCTGCGCCGCCAGCACCCGGGAGGAGCTGAGGTGGACCTGTTCTCGCTGCTGAGCCTGATCGTCTTTGGCCTGATCGTCCTCTATACGCTGCGCCGCAGCCGACGCCCGACGCTCAGCCAAAAACTCGAGGAACTCGCCAAACGTCTTGGCGTCGAACCGGAGTACGGCTCTCGCGAGGGCCCGGCTGCGGACCAGCCTTGGGGACGTTCGGGACGCGCGCCCGTGGGCCAAACAGCGAAATCGGGTTCGCATTCGCCCGAGCCACACGTGCTTCGTGAATTCCCCGCGACAAGTCCGATGGTTTCTCGTGAAACCTTCCCCAGCCGGGCCGCACGCAGGCTGGGGGTGCTGGAGGCGAGCGATCTGCGGCGTGCCGTCATCCTCGCCACGGTACTCGAGAAGTGCCCGGGCATGTCGCCTCACGGCGACGCAAGCGCCCAGCGCTGGAGGGATTGAGGGCTGTCAGATCGGGTCAGTCAGACTTGTGCGTCGACACCAGCACGTCGCCCGAACACTCGGAGAGCACGCGCCGCGTCACACTGCCCACCAGTAACTCCTGCACGAAACCCTCGCCGTGTTTGCCCATCACGATGAGGTCGCAATCGAGGGCCTGCTCCTCTTCGACGATACGGAGCGTAGGATTGCCATGGCGGACGCGGACGGTCGCCTGCATCGGCGACAGCCCAGCGAGATCGCGCAAACGCTTGAGCCGGCTGAGCGCCTCATCGCGTGCCGCGTTGCGATACGGATCGATGGCGGACTCGGCAACCTGTGCGTAGCGCATCGTGCCCTCGAAAGGCAGCTCAAACGCATGAAACAGGACGATCCCGGCCTTCGGCGCGATGCGACGCGCAGCCTGGATTGCAGCCAGGGAATAGGACGAGAAATCGACGGCCACGAGCACTTTTTTGTAGGGCCCCCGCGGGGCCTGCTTGACGATGAGTACGGGTTGGGCCGCCGTGCTCAAAAGACGCGTCGCGGTCGAGCCGAGGACCCAATGCCTGAGCAGGCTCTCGCCCTTTGCGCCGCAAACCAGCAGATCAGCGCGAAGTGCCGAGGCCTGATCGGACAAACTTGCAAGCAGAGGCCCAGAGGTCACATGTGTCGCGACCACGACGCCATAGGTCTGACGAATCGACTCGGCCAACGCCTCGAGCCGCTCCCTGGCGGTATCGAGCACCTGTACCTCGAGCCCCGACGGCAAACCGGCAATGCGCTCGCGAAGGCGCTCGAGCGTTCCAAGATCGGCGACATGCACCAAATCAAGCGCCGATGCGGTGTCGATACTGACCGACGCTGCGCGCTCGGCCGCGCGTCGAGCCGGCGCAGAGAGGTCTGTTGCCGCGACAATTCGCATGGGCTGGCTCATCATTTACCCTTCCTCACTCCGCGTCGAAAAATTCTGTATACCAGCCAGGCTCCAGGCAATCGAATATTCGCCTGCTGACCGGGATGTTATCGGCACGAAGCTTGACTCGGATCAGATCGCGCGACCGATGACTGCCTAAATTCCCGTGCCGGGCCCGACGCTATTGCGCGCCTGCCGCGGTACGCTGCACCCCCGATCACAGGCATGCGCTACCCCTACTGAAAGAGCTTGTCTTGTCACTTTCGTCCTTTTCCGAAATCGCTCTGCTCCTGGTGCTGGCCGCTGGGCTGGGGCTGATTGGCAGCCTGCTGCGTCAGCCCTTGATCGTCAGCTTCATTGCCGTGGGGCTGATCGCCGGCCCGTCGGTGCTCGATGTGGCTCAATCGAGCGAACACATCAGCCTGCTCTCCGAGCTCGGCATTGCGCTGCTGCTTTTTCTGGTCGGGATCAAGCTCGACATCAACCTGATCCGCTCGCTGGGCGGCGTATCGGTGATGACCGGCCTGGGACAAGTCATTTTCACGGCCTTGTTCGGCTGGCTGATCGGCCTGGCGCTCGGGCTGGGGCATGTCACCAGCCTTTATGTCGCGATCGCCCTGACCTTCTCGTCGACCATCATCATCGTCAAACTGCTCTCCGACAAGCGGGAGATCGACTCACTCCATGGTCAGATCGCGCTGGGATTTCTGATCGTCCAAGACCTGTTTGTGGTGTTCGCCATGATCGTGCTTTCGGCGATCGGCATCGGCGCGTCGACCGCGGGCGATGCGCCAGCAGGCAGCGCCGTGCTGAAGATCCTGACCTCTGGACTGGGGATGGTGGTCGTGATCGCGCTGTTCGCAAGGTACCTCGCCGAACCCATCACCAACCGCATTGCGCGCGTGCCGGAATTGCTGGTGATCTTTGCCATTGCACTGGCTGCACTCGCGGCGGCCGTGGGCGACTCGGTCGGCCTGGGCAAGGAAGTCGGGGGACTGCTTGCTGGGGTCGCGCTCGCTTCGACGTCCTATCGTGAAACCATTGCGGCGCGGCTGGCATCACTGAGAGACTTCCTGCTGCTGTTCTTTTTCATCGCCTTGGGCGCCACCCTCGACCTCTCGCTCCTGGGCACCCATTTGAGCGCAGCGTTGCTCTTCTCCGTTTTCGTCCTGATCGGCAACCCCTTGATCGTACTCATGATCATGGGCGCAATGGGCTATCGGAAGCGAACGGCCTTCCTGGCCGGTCTGACGGTTGCGCAAATCAGCGAGTTCTCGCTGATTTTCATCGCGATGGGCGTGAGCCTGGGTCATGTGACCCAAGACGCACTGGGACTCGTCACACTGGTCGGTATGGTCACCATCGCCGCTTCCACCTACATGATCACGTACTCGCATCAGCTTTATTCGATATGCGAGCCCGTCCTGGGCCTCTTCGAAAGACGTGGCACGCCTCGGGAACCAAGCGACGCCGCATCGGTCCGTGCGAAGGCCCACCCCATCATCCTCTTTGGGCTGGGCCGCCTTGGATCGGCCATCGCGCTCAGGCTCGTGCATCGCGGGGTGAACGTGCTTGGGATTGACTTCAATCCAGGCACCATCCGCCGCGCGAGAGCGCTCGGGGTGGATACGGAGTTCGGTGACGCCTGTGATGCGGAGTTCATTGCCGAGCTCCCGTGGACGCAAGCGGAATGGATACTGCTGGCCATGCCCACCCACCCCACCGGCCTCAGTCATGAGGACAACCGAGTCACAGCCATGCAACTCTTTCGTACGGCCGGCTACTCGGGTCGATTCGCCGCCGCCGCTCACGATGACGAGGAGCGAGCCATGCTGATCGCCGCCGGGGCGGATCTCGTGCTCGAACCCTTTCAGGATGCAGCCGATCGTGCCGTCGATCTGCTCTGCGAAGCCAGAAGCCCGACACGCTTCGAAACGCCCGTGGTGGGGGAAAGAACCGCATGACCATCGCTGACCCGCACGCTCGGAAACCTGAGGACTGTCTGTCCGCCCTGGAAGCCCAGTCGACTGGTCTGTCGAGCGCTGAAGCGCTCCAGAGGCTCCAGCAATACGGGCCCAACCGACTGCCCGAAAAGCGATCCCGCGGCCCGTTGCTGCGCTTTCTTGCCCAGTTCCACAACGTCCTCATTTATGTGCTGATCGCCGCGGCAATCGTGACAGCGGGCCTGCAGCATTGGGTCGATACGGGGGTGATCCTCGCCGTAGTGCTTGCAAATGCCCTGATCGGCTTCATCCAGGAGGGCAAGGCCGAGACCGCGATGTCGGCAATCCGCAACATGCTCGCGCCGCACGCAGCTGCGCTGCGCGACGGCCGGCG
>Ga0169931_10013691_pt1 | contig 11051 bp, 6 predicted proteins | sample Kivu_15m_20L_FD_129675 | JGI IMG/M metagenome (GOLD analysis project Ga0169931, IMG submission 129675) | Freshwater microbial communities from Lake Kivu, Western Province, Rwanda to study Microbial Dark Matter (Phase II) - Kivu_15m_20L... | ecosystem: Environmental > Aquatic > Freshwater > Lake ... | reverse complement strand
GCTTACCTTTACAGATATGAGAAAATTCAAATTTTTGCTAGCAGACATCTTTCCTGCCGTATAATCGAAGGACATCGTGTATGAGCAGATATAAAAGGCAGTCAAAGAGGCGATATAAGACATGAAACTTAGTTATAATGAAGCACAGGTTGCTAAGATTTTGCAGTTTTATGAGGCAACTCAGCAAAGAATGGGAGTCGTCTTGGTTGGACCATCGGGATGCGGAAAAACTACAATATGGAAGGTTCTTAAAAAATGTTATTAAAAACTAGGTCTGCCCTTGAAAACGTACCTTATGAATCCAAAGTCGATGCCAAGACAACAGTTACTTGGTCAGATGAACAACGACACTAGATAGTTCAGCTAGGGAGTTCTCACCGTATCAGCGCGTTAAGTTGTGAAAAATCCAGGCAACAACTGGATCATTTTAGACGGAGATATCGATCCAGAATGGGTATAGTCTCTTAATAGCGTTTTAGATGACAATCATCTTTTGACTTTGCCTACAGGTTAGCGAATTAATTTTCAAAACGGAACTTGCTTCATTTTCTAAACAGATTCGCTTCTATACGCCTCGCCTGCCACCGTATCACGTATGGGAATGATATATCTCAACAACTAGGACATAAACATCCCTGGAATCGTGCAAAAATGGGTGGAAAAGCATCCACATCTCAACTAATTTTTACAAGTTTTGCAAATATAGACTCTGTTGGGATATAGTTAAACCGTTCAAAGTACTCTAGTAGGACAAGTTAATCAAATTTTGTCGCAGATGGGTCAGGTTCGTACACAGCAATAATTTTTAGCAGGATGCATACGTGGTCTTACAGCTAACTTACTCACTGATAAGACATAAATAATATCTAAACTTTTCTAAAAATTTGGTGAAAAATCACCCGTATCTTCCAAATAGCTACCAATACTATACGCATAAGGCAAAGTCTATCGCACCTATTGCACTTTACCAGCTTAATTTAGCTTATAATAGATCTGTGGGTAAAGCGGAGCTGTCATGCAAACCGCAAATGTCCAAGCTAATCTAGCAGTTCTTAGAGCCTGGGTGGCTTAAAGTAGAAATTTTATTGTTGTGGGTCAAGCGGGATGTGGTAAGAGTATGCTTATACGTGAGTCTTTTGTTTAGATAAGAAAATCAGCGAAAATTAACTTTGCTACGATGTATTGTAACTCACAGACTAATGCCAACCATGTCATACAAAAATTGTATCAAATATGCGCAAAAGCTAATTCTGGAGCCGGAAAGATACTCAGACCTAAAGATTGCGCAAGGCAAGTTCTTTACTTAAAAGACATCAACTTACCTAAACCTGACAAGTATCAGACCATTCAGCTCGCGTCTTTCTTGCAACAAGTCATAAGCCACAAAGGATTTTACGATCCTTCGACACTTGAGTTTGTGCAACTCGATTAAAAAATACAAATAGTCGTGTCCATGCTGCCACCGAGCTCGATTGGTCGAAATCAGCTCACACCGAGACTCACCGCTATTGTCAATATTTTAGAGGTTGACTACCCGTCTCTTGAAGATCTAACGCTTATTTATACATAGTATTTCAGAGCATTTTTACGAGAAAAAAAACTTTAAGAAGGTCTATGCAAGCCATTAGCTGCACTTTTTATTGATATTTTTTCAACAATCAAGAAAGGATTCAGCGTAGACGAACACAGACATTACAGTATAACACCAAAATCTCTATTATAAATGTTCAAAAATCTAACTTTGTATGAATTTACTGACCAAACTAGTCTATTATAAGCCCTCATGAACGAACTAGTCTGCAGTTACAGAAACAAAGTTGTAGGTCAAGATCGAAAAAGTAAATTCGATCAACTTATGGCTTCACTATTCAAAACACATTTCAAGCAAAGTCCAAAAACAGACACTATTTTTAGTTTTATTTCAGGAAAATACGTAAAAGTGAAGCGAGATGACTATCTAACTGTCCTCAAAAATGCATTAATACAATATGAACGAGAATATCAATAGCTGACTTTTGTAAGCTTGTAGGAGGCCGTTGGTTACATAGCTTCTTGCTAAAAAATGCTTGCTAGTAGCGGCAACAGCAATATTCTGATGGTCGGTGTATCAGGAGTCGCAAGACAGACCTCACTTCAACTGGCAGCTCTAATCTTGAAAATGGAAATAAATCGATTGCCGACTCTGAGATAGTTTGGTGCTAGATAGTTCAAAAAATAAATGAAATCCATTCTTGAACGAGTTGTCAACTAAAACAAAAAAAGCATTTTGTTTTTAGAGGACCACAATTTTAGTCAACCTGACTTCATTTAGATGATAAATAGTCTCATCATTTCAGGTTAGATACCAGGTCTCTTTTCGCCCGACTAAATCGAAAGAATGCCAGCTGTATAGGACATCAGAAAAGAATTTATCGGCAGATCGCTTCAAGACGGTCTGGCTCATAGAATTCAAAGAAATCTCAGAATAGTCGTAAGTCTCGATCATCAGAAACAATCTTTCCACGAAGTTTGTGCATCTAATCCTGCGCTATTCACATGCAATATTCTTTGGTTCGACCAATCTACTTCACCGTTTCTTAGGGCAGTTGCTTCAGATATACTTAACAAATCACTTCCATAGTACTCAAGAGCCACTTTAGATTAAATATCAGGGCTAATGGCTGAGACTCACAAACAGATTTAGACGAAATACAAGGTTTCTCAAAGAAAATTCTATGCTCTACTGAACACCTATACGAATATTTATAAACTTAAAAGCAGGTCAAAGAAAGAAGAAGGGCTTCACTTACAAAAAGGACTATAAAAGCTATAATAAGCTAAGAAAATGGTTGATGTTCTGTCAAAATAAGCCTTTTAAAAACAAAAATTGCTTTAAGTCAAGCAAGCTTAAGCTTCAAAAGCACTTATAGAGATATAAAAATCAGTCGGATAAGCCACGAAGCGCAGAACCGAAACTTAATAGCTTTCTAGAGATCTTCAGATTTAGTAAGGAAATATCATCAGCAAGAAAACATCAGTCTAAGATGAGCTCAAAGATGTACAGCCTTTGATCGACTAAGCTAAAAAGTCAGTATCAAGTATTAGCGCAAGCAACCTTAACGAGCTGGCGTCCATGGCCAAACCACCTTAAGCAATCAAAACTGTTTTAAGAGTAGTAGTACGTATATTTGGCTAAGTAACTGACGAGTGGAACGCTATTAAAAATTTCATTAAAAATAAATCTTTTATCTCGAATGTTCTTGGTTTTGATCCTCGAAGCTTAAATGGCGAGAAACGTAAGGATATCGAAAAGGAATTAAGTAAAAATGAGCAAAGTTTTGTTAAAGAAACAATATACAGAGCAAGTCTTGCGGCCGGACCTTTAGCAGACTGGACCAAAGCGATCATTCGTTACTCTAAGGTCGTATAATCAATCAAACCTTTATAAAGCTAACTCAACAAACTTCTCAAAGCTCTAGAAGGTTCAAAGAAAAGAGTGATAGAGTGTCAATAATAGCTAGCTTTAATAGATCAAAAAGTAAAGTAACTTAAAGCAATTTTTGCAACTAAAACTGGATAAGCTCAAGTGCTAAAAAATGAGTTAGAGAGATCCCAGGCCACTTTGAGCACTGCCAAAAATTTACTGGGCAAACTTTAAGACGAAAGAGTGAGATGGGATGGTCAATTTAAAAGCATTTAGAAAGAAACAAGATAGTACCCGACGAGTTCTTTAATCGCAGCTGCCTTCATTACCTACCTTAGCGATCAAGACGAAAACTAAAGAGAAGTCATGATGCGCGAGTGGAAAGCAAAAGTCAAAGCTTAAAGTTTCAATTTCTTGAGATTTATGGTCTCTGAAGGAGAGGAACTCAAATGGAAAAGTCTCGGTATGGCTAGCGACTCACTTTCTATATAAAACTCTATAATGATTTTCCACAGTTCAGCCGTTCCTCTAGTTCTCGATCCAAGCAGTCAAGCCATTTAATGGTTAAAAAAAGCCTTAGCAAAAGTTGAAGTTGTCAGTCAGCGTCATCCCAAGTTCACTAATACTCTATAACTGGCAGTCAGATTTGGAAAGTAACTGCTTATTCAGTAGGTTTAGTAAGTCTAGGCCATTCTAGTGCCAGTCATCAGACGAGATTTGCAGCAATAAGGTTCAAGAGTTGTAGTCCAAGTAGGTGATAAAACTGTCGATTACAGCCCCTAGTTTAAACTCTATCTCGCCACAAGAAACGGCTCACTTAGTCTGCCTTCAAACACCAAAGCTCTTATCACCTTTATCAACTATTCTGTGACTCGTTCAGGTCTTTAAAGCAAGCTTCTTTCGATGGTGATCAACCACTAACAGCCCTAAATTTAGAAAAAAAAGTCAGAATTACTTTAAAATTAAGACAAGTTAAAGAGCAGTTTGGTCAAACTTGAAGCTTAACTGCTCGCTTAGCTTGGAAGTTCCCAAGGAAATATTCTTGAAAATAAATCTTTGCTAGACAATCTAACGAAAACTAAAAGTTAGTCATCGAAAATAGCTCAGAGTCTCAAAGAGTCATAAGAACTTAATGCAAAACTTGATCTTTCTAGAGAAGTCTACCGTCCTCTTGCCCGAAAAGGAGCACTTTTATTTTTGCGCATATCTCAGCTTCATAGAATCAACAACATGTACCGTTTTTCATTGAGTTACTTTACTTAATTGTTCCTGACTTGCCTAGATACAGGTCAAAAAGGCAAGCTATCGATCGCTCAGCAATAAGGTAAATAAAAATTAGCAGATTCTTAAAAAGCTCTTAGCAAAATAGTTTTCAATAACATCGCCAGCTCTCTTTTCAAAGTCGACCGACTTTCCTTCGGCCTGTATCTAGTCAAAGGCGCAACCTAACTCATTTCTGATCCTGAGTGGTAGTTTTTTACAGGCGTTGCGCCTCAGCCTTTAGAGAACACTGTTGTACTTCCTGAGTGGGCGAATTTCTAAAGACAACAAGGATTCAATTATTTCTGTTCAGCATTGCCAAAACTAGCCAAAGGAGTTCGTTGGAGTGATTAAGGATTCAGCGGATGGAGTACTTCCTAAGACCCTTTTCAGGCCATGCCTGCTGTGTGTCAAAAACTTACAAATTTCCAAAAAATACTGATTATTTTGGTGTTTAGACCTTAGAAAGTTCAAAAAGCTTTGATAAACTTTGTATGCTAGGCTTTAGGTATAAGCAACATAAGCGGAAACAATGTCAGCGTGCAACAAGTGGCATAACATTAGCTAACATGCAATATTCCTGGTCTTTTTATCGTTTCTGCTGGATATGATCCTTCAAAGTAGCTGTAAGAATACTGCGAAGGCAAGGTAGGTCATCAGAACTACTTACAGCTATCTATGGGCGGTGGGCAGAACGAAACTGCTTTAGCGATGATGCGAAGTGCAGCCGAAAAAGGTCAGTGGCTGTGTCTCAAAAATATTCATTTAGTTACAGCTTGGCTCTCTACTCTTTAAAAGTAGTTCAGGGCTATCGAAAACAGACATTAAAATTTCAAGCTTTTCCTAACAAGTGAGCAACACCACAACTTCCCTACAGTTTTGCTCTAAACTTGCTTCAAAATTTCCTACGAATCTCCCCCTGGACTGAAGAAAAACTTCCAAAGAACATACCAGCAGCTCTAGACCTCTAACAATCAACTAAAAAGTTCATTTACCTTCATACTTGCCTTTTTCCACGCACTAGTCCAAGAAAGACGTACATACATACCTCAAGGATGGTCCAAATCTTACGAATTCTCATATTCTGATCTCAAAGTATCTCTGTAGATCATAGACAATCTAATAAGAGAGCACTAGGCGACAAAAAGTATCAACTTTTAAATGCTTTATGGTATTTTCGAGTAAGGTATCTACGGAGGTAGGATAGATAACCCTTCGGATCTCAAAGTATTGAGGGCTTATTTGAAAAAATATTTTAATTTGCTTGTTGTCAATGGACAAGCAGAAATAGGCTTTGGCAGTATAGTGCCTAAAAATCAAAAATAACTTGTAAATTTTGTAAACAAAATGCCATAAATCGATGACCCCTCAGTCTTCGGCTTACCAAGGAACATTGACAAAGTAGTGCAAAGATCAGCCGCTTAAAAAGTATTATTGAGTCTTAAAACTCTTTCTTTGGCTCAGCTCGGAGGCAGTGATAGTGGTAAAGAGTAGTAGTTAAAGATAGTCAGCCCTATCCTTTCTTTGTGGTCTCAAACATACAAACAAATAAAAGATAGCAAATTTCCAGCCATTAAACATGCTTAGCTCATGTCCTAGAATCCAGTACTTTCGTTCATTTTCTTATAAGCATGGCAAGCTCTTGATCTGGCATAGAAAATAAACAAAAAAATGTAAAGTTTGGCTGCTGTTTTGCAAGGAAAAGGTCTCATGACAACTTAGATAAACACTATGCTTATCAAGTTAAAAGAACGGAATATACCTAAGTAGTGGTAGTAGTTCTGGAGTTAATGTGACTAGCCTTCTGACTGGATCCGAAGATTCGGTCGAAAGTTGTTGCTTATTAAAGGATGGGTGCTCAAGGCACAAAGTGATAGAATCAAAGGTTAATAATTCGATCTGGCTTAACTGTTCCATCCTGTCGTTTTTGTTAATGCATGCAAACAAAGTGCCTCTCGAGGCAAGATCGCGCTAGATAAGCTGACACTTGTTACAACTTTTGAATCATCTAAAGCCACAGATAACGCAATTAAGTTAAAAGGCTTACTTTTACAAGGATGTTCTTTACAGAAACATCTTTTGGGTGCCCTTTCTCAAAAAGAATAAGAGTATGAGCATCTCCCAGTACTCTACATGGACTTTTTGGCCAATCCGCCTCCACTTTACCCGAACTAAGAAGATTTTTGTCTGTTTTCTTCACCAACTCGATAGACTTTACTTCTGAGACTAAGACTTGGTATCGTAGGCTAAGCCAGTTAAAAAATCATCGCTGGTACTGCACTTTTGCTTCACGAAATATGATCATACATAACGTCAACCAAATTATGCAAAAATTTGTTAAATATTGTATAAAAAGTCATAATTTTTGATAGATATATATAATATTATGAATAAAGTCAGTCAAGTGTCAAGAGATCATTCCGTAGGTTCATGTTCAGCCCTTACCGAATCGAAAAACGAATGTCTCATCGCGTTTTCAACCGTGATTCTTTCATCAGGGTTCAAAGCTAGCAATTGATAGAGCAAATCATCAAGAGTGTCATCATAGCCTTATCTATATATGATTTTTTTTACATATTTGCAATATTTTTGAACTTGAATTCTTAAATATCTTTGGGAAGTTTGAGCTCATAGCCTAGATTTTTGCACTGGTCGATGACCTGCTGGCACCCGAAGAAATTGGCAAGTTCGACTATGTAGTTGATGTAGTAGCAATTCTTGACATTATTAGGTTTGTTGATCATGCGCACATTATTGAAAATATTGTATTTTCTGACCACAAACTGAAGCAAAATGACCCCCACTGGCCATATATCAGACTGATATGATTGATTCGAATGATGCAAGATGGACTATAAAGGCATATAGGTCTACGTGCCTATCTTGTTTCGCCCAATGATTTTGAGACAATCACCTAATCTGCGGTATATTTTGAGATTTTCTTACATTTAAGATAGATCTTTCTTTTCTTCTTTCATTCTGTTGTATTTTTGTTACAGGGCAGCCTGGAATTTCTGGTCGATCTAGGCCAAGCCAAAGTCTATTATCATGCCGCGCTTTGTATCAGGATTATATAGGAAATTGCCGGGCTTTATGTCTCTATGGTAAATGCCCAAATCTTTCAAGTTTTTTAGACCAATCAGCAACTCGTAAATGTAATGTTTGACTTATTCAAGCGAAAAAGTGTTGAAAAAGGTCTAATTTAAAGAAAAAGTACTATGAATGGTTTGAACTTGAAATACTCGAGCACAATGTGAGTGATATCATGATGCACGAATAGATTAACAAGTTTTGGCAAGTTTTCTCTGTTTTTGACTAGCAAAAGAAAAGCCATTTAAGCATAGATAAGCTATCTGGAAACAGTATTAAAATTTATTTTAATCGCGTACTACTGGTCACCTTGTCCATTTATGCCGATCGCCTTGATATATATATAAATACCTTGTAAACGACACCATATCCCCCTCGACCGATTTCTTTAGTGATTTTGTAATTGTACGAGGTGAGGTAGGAAAAGTCAGCTTTTATTTTGTAGTACTTGTCGGTTTGAGGGATTTTGGGTTTCTGCTTGTCGCTGGCTTGAGCTTTCCTGTCGTCTTTTTTATCGGCCATCACCACTATTTATATATTATAGGGGCTTACCGCCAGGCTCAAAACAGTAGCATCCATAAAAATGTAATTAAATACTATAAATAATATCAAAGTATATGCATGCATATATAAAAATTGTAAAAAGAGCATCAACTTTAGCCAAAAAAATATTTGCTTAATACATTTTAGCTAGATTTTCTTGATATTTTTGCAGTTTTTTATTAATTAAAGCTATCTTTTCTATCATTTTTCTTTCTTCTATTCTTAGTTTGCCTATTTCTTTGCCTCTTATAAAGCAGCTTGTTTGTTTAAAGCCACATAGTAGTCATCATTAGTACCCATCATGGTATCCCAGATATGCAACATAGCCCCAAAATTGCCTGAATTCTTGCTATGATGGAACGAATGATACGTTGGACCAGCACTAAAAGGTATAACCGCAGCCTGAGCCCAAGGCCACTCATACCCACAATGCCCATCCAAAGTCTCAAACATTCTGAAAGTAACCCATATCAATATAGTGAATATATGCACAGGATACACTTTTGCAAGAAGTTTGTAGCCAAGTCCAGTTGGTATGGTATTAGCTAAGATGTGCTATATAGGATGCGCGTATTGAACAGCTAAAGAGATTGTTGAGTTATAAGTATGATGTTTTTTATGGATCCAATACATAGATCTGTGATGCATTATTCTATGCACGAAATAGAAAAGAATTTATTGAACGAAGAAAAAGAAAACCATTTGAGCAAGCATAGTAGGTACAGAAGGAATGTCTTACATCGTCATATTGAAATTAAACTCAAACAAAGCGTCTATTCCGGTAACAGATGTGCTTATTATACCTGCATTGAAGAGTGTGACTAAGATTGAACTTTTTAGCTTAGATGGCCACCCTCTAGGATCACTTTCCCAGGGCCAGGCTAGTTTCTAAGTCAAAAATAGTGTACTGGATCTATTCTGTATTGCTAGAAGAAAGGAATTTTGGCAGTGTAGATGAAGTACATAGCCAAATTGTATATAAGTGTCACCAGCAGATTTATAGCTATGATGCTAGCGACGTAAAGAGGAATAGCTACATATTTTTATTGTTACTTGGAAGCAAGTCCTGGACCTGAGGCCACAGCCATTTGAGAAAATCAAGGTAGATTGTGAAGTAGAGTGAGATCGTAAAGATGGCGACGTACTTGCCCCAGCCTGAATTGAGGGAGAGTTACCCTGGTGTTTGTATTTTTAACACTACATTTTTAAAATAGATGTTAGTCTTGACAAAGGGGAGTCCTTTGATGTAGAAAACATCTTTTTGATAATGATTATAGTTAAGGTTAAAGATGTTAAAGATATCAAAAAGCATTGCATATTTTTTATAGATTTTTCATAGAATAGTTAAAAATCGATAAAAATTTCGAATTAAGCATTTTTCTTGTATTTTTTGTTTTAAAATTCGATATTTAGTAGTATTTATATCATTTTTTAATTTTCTAACTTTTCTTCATATACTTTTTATCTCCCAAATCGATTTAATTCATATCATTGTAGCCCTGACTCAACCAAGAAACCCCCACTTCAGGATCTACCTTATAAGGATCATCCTTCACTATATAAAAATACGGTTGAATGTACTAATTAACAAAAGAATTGCTTTTAGCCCTTCTCACTAACTTAATCAATACATTTTTACTGAGATTGATCTTATAGCTACGGATCTGTTGGTCTGATTTGTGCTCAATAGTCTTAAATTGACATCGCTGAGCTATATCTATTTTGTCTAGGTTAGTATTATTCTGCGCATGTCGTAGTTGTTTCCGAAAATGTGACCGGTTGTGCCGTGAGTCTTAAGGTCGATGAAATTTAGATTCGGTTTGGGATTTTATTATGAACCTACTAGTATCATATTTGCAAAAGGCAACTAAATTTTAAACAAAATTACTTAATATCTATGCCACCCTTTCAATTTCGATACGATGATTCCATACCCATTAACAACTCCATTGACGGAACTAGTGACCTCCACCCCTACATGAATCGGAAGCCCATCCGCCTGCATTTACAAGCAAATCGCATTAAAAGGTCCACATCTTATAGGATACGGGTGCTGTCTAGCCATACCTATTGACGGATGCTGAGATAGTTTATCTTTTTCTTTGTCGCTTATCGTCCCCTCGATTAGCAAATGTTTTTTTTAGTGGTCGTATACGATTTAACCTGTAGAATCGCCTCCGATTTATTTGTCACTGTATGCGTGGAATTAGTGCAATATGTTTGGTGTAGTGAAATCGAAAAGACGATAGGAATATGATAGATCGTCGTTGTACTATGATGCATTCTAGAACTAGTTAAAAAGAGATTAATTTTTTGCTATTTTTCTGAGCTGGCTGCGTCTAGACAATCGATGTGTAGTCTGCATCTTGAATGAGTTCCAGACACGATTGAATACTAAAGAATCTGCCAAAGATACAAGTTTTTTCATTATTTTAGTTAATATTATAAACACTTTTAATCGCTAATATTCTTTTGATTGAGATTTTATTAACAATAAATCATTAGATATTAGTCTATTACTACCCCTACATCTCTTAATCGTCTTCTTGACATTCAACGTGTGCCGTTTCGCCTTTGATATAGTCGTAAAAAGAGTCGTAGATGAGAGTAAATTTGTTGTTTTCAAAGCAACTGTTCGGCGAAAATCTATATTATTGACTATTAACCTATTTTTATTGGCTTAGTTAGAAGGCGGAGGAAATACTGGATCCACTGCCACTCTAAGCACGTTTTATATAAGTGCAGGTATAATGCT
>Ga0169931_10013690_pt1 | contig 11051 bp, 8 predicted proteins | sample Kivu_15m_20L_FD_129675 | JGI IMG/M metagenome (GOLD analysis project Ga0169931, IMG submission 129675) | Freshwater microbial communities from Lake Kivu, Western Province, Rwanda to study Microbial Dark Matter (Phase II) - Kivu_15m_20L... | ecosystem: Environmental > Aquatic > Freshwater > Lake ... | reverse complement strand
GCCGACGACCGTGGCCGGGAAGATCGCGTCCTTGCGGCGGAGCAGCGCCTTGACCGTCAGCTCCGGATAGTCGTGCGTCTCGGAGTAGTAGCCGTAGTGGTCGCCGAACGGCCCCTCGGCGCGCCGGGCGCCCGGTCGCACCTCGCCGACGATCGCGAACTCGGCGTCCGCGACGACCGGAAGCGCGCTCGCGCTGTGTGTGGCGAGCGGAACGCGCTTGCGCAGCAACAAGCTCGTGAGCAGCAGCTCGGGAACGTTCTCCGGGAGCGGCGCGATCGCCGAAAGGATCAGCGCGGGCGGACCGCCGACGTGGACGACGACCGGCAACGCTCGGCCGAGTTCTTCGGCGCGTTGCAGGTGGAAGCCGCCGCCCTTGCCGATCTGCATGTGCAGGCCGGTGTGCGCGTCGTCGAACACCTGGATGCGGTACATGCCGAGGTTCGGGCCGAGCCCTTCGGGGTGCTCGGTGTAGACCAGCGGCAGCGTGACGAAGCGTCCGCCGTCGCGCGGCCAGGTCTTCAGAGCGGGCAGGCGCGTGAGTTTCGGCGGAGATTCGACGACCTCGGTGACCGGGCCGCCGCTCGAGCGCTTCATCCCGACCTTGGCGAGCGAGGCGAACAGATCGCGCTTGGCCCACAACTTTCCGAGCGTCGGCGGGACGAGCTCGTGGGGCAGGCGCGCGACCTGCGCGATGAGCTCCTGCGGCCACTTGCCGAAGGCGCGCTCGACGCGGCTCGCGGTGCCGAACAGGTTGGTCACCAGCGGAAAATCGCAGCCCTTCACGCGCTTGAAGAACAGCGCAGGGCCGCCTGCGGCGATCACGCGCCGGTGGATTTCGGCCGCCTCGAGGTCCGGGTCGACCTCGGCCTCGATCTCGACCACCTCTCCGGCGGCGCGCAGCTGGGTCAGGAACGCACGCAGATCGGGAGCGGGGGAGTGCATGCGTTGTTGGGGCGATCTGGGCGGACAGCGCAGCGTTCGTGCGCCGCGCGGGGCACTATATAGGCCTGTCCGCGCGCCCCGGAGCGCCGAACGCCCGTCTCGTTCGCAAGCCTCGAAACCCTGCGGCCGCCGCTGGGTTGCGGGGAGTGCTCGAGTCGCGCGTCCGCGCGTCCGATCTCTCGCTGGAGCCTTCCATGTCGAACTCTGCCGCCGTTGCATTCCTGCTCGCGCTCGCCGCCGCGCCCCTGCGCGCCCAGGCTCCCGTCGCCGCGCCGGCGGCGGAGCACGCCCCGGCGGCGCCCGACTGGAACGCACAACGCGCCGAACACCTGCTCAACCGCGCGAGCTTCGGCGCGCGCCCCGCCGAGATCGACTTCGCGCTGCGCACCGGCCAACGCGAGTTCGTGCGTTTGCTGCTCCAAGGATTCGTCGAACCGGCCGAGCCGTTCTTTCTCGACCCGCCGGTTCGCCCCGACCGCCGCGAACTCGCGGCGATGGACGAGAAACAGCGCCGCGACGCCATCGAGCGCTTCCGCCGCGACGAGCGCGAACTGCTGTTCGCGTACGCGGGCTGGTGGATCGAGCAGATGGTCGAAGCCGAACATCCGCTGCGCGAGAAGCTGGTGCTCTTCTGGCACGGCTACTTCACGAGTTCGATGCGCGATGTGAAGAACGCCGAGGCGATGATCCGCCAGAACGAGCTGTTCCGCCGCCACACGCTCGGCAACTTCGGCGAGCTGTTGCGCGCCGTGCTGCGCGATCCGGCGATGCTCGAGTACCTCGACAACAATCAGAATCGCAAGGACAAGCCCAACGAGAACTTGGCGCGCGAGCTGATGGAGCTGTTCACGCTCGGCGTCGGCAACTACAGCGAGCAGGACATCAAGGAAGCGGCGCGCGCGTTGACCGGTTGGCGCACGCAGGGCGGGAACGAAGCGTTGTACGCCGCGCGGCAACACGACAACGGCAAGAAGACGATCCTCGGCCGCACGGGGCGCTTCGACGCCGATGACTTAGTCGACATCTTGCTCGAGCAACCCGCGTGTCCGCGCTGGGTCGCGGGCCGCCTGCTCGAACACTTCGAGGGGCGCAAGCCGAGCGACGAGCGTTTGACGGAGTACGCGACGCTGCTGAAGGACTCCAAGTACGAGCTCGCGCCGTTCTTCGAGAAGCTGTTGCTCGACGAGCGCTTCTACGCGCCGGAGCTCATCGGCGAGCGCATCGCCGGACCGGTTGAGTACATGGTCGGCAGCGTGCGGCGCCTGGGCGTCGACGTTCCACCTTCGCTCTTGTGGCTTGCCGCGGGCCAACTCGGCCAACGGCTGTTCGACCCGCCGAACGTGAAGGGTTGGGAAGGCGGCGAGGCGTGGATCACCACGTCGACGCTGCTCGCGCGCGGCAACATGGCCGGGATGCTGCTCGGCGTCGTGCGGCTCGAGGACGTGCTGAAGGACGACGTGTTCGAGGCCGGCGACGAGCCGGGGATGATGGGCGGCGAGATGGGCGGCGCCCCGACGGACGGCGCGATGGGCGGCGACTCGATGGCCGGCGGCGAAATGGCGGGAGCGCCGAAAGCGCCGCGCAAACCGGAGAAGAAGGTCGACCTCGGGCCCGAGCTCACGGCGATGAAGCGCCTGCTTGGAACCGTGTACTACCCGCGCATCAACCTCACGGCGCGCCTCTCGCGCACGGGTCGTTCGACCGACGGCGAGATCATCGACTTCCTCGCCGACGAGTTGCTGCCCATCGCGCTCACCGACGAGAGCCGCTCCGCGCTGGTCGAGTTTCTCGCCAATGAGCGCCGCGCGCTCGACTGCGACGACGGACGACTGCTCGGCGCCGGAGTGAAGGCCGAGGGCGTGTTGCGTCGCCTCGCCCACCTGATCCTGTCGATGCCGGAAGCGCAGGTGAGCTAGTGCCCTCCTTCCGAATTTCGTCGAACATCTCGCAGTCCTCGCCGCCCCTGGCGGCGTTGCTGCGGTTCGGCGACCCATTCGGGTCGCCTGGAGTCCTCGCGCGTTGCCAAGAACGCCGATTCCCGCGACATCTTCGACGAACTTCGGAAGCAGGACACTAATGGACCGTCGCACACTTCTCACGCTGGGCGCCTTCGGCGCCGGAACGTTGCTCACGAGCCGCGCGCAAGGCGCGGTCAAGCTGTTCGCGTCGCAGGCGCTGCCGGCGGGACGGCTCGCACGCCCGCTGATCGTGCTGCAGTTGTCCGGTGGCAACGACGGGCTCAGCACGGTTGTTCCGTACGCCGAGGACGCGTACCACCGCGCGCGGCCGTCGATCGCGCACAACAAGGACAAGCTGCTCGTGCTCGACGAGTACCGCGGCCTGCACCCCGAGCTCAAGCGTCTGCGTGCAGCCTTCGACAAGGGCCAGCTCGCGATCGTCGAGGGCGTTGGCTATCCCAAGCCCAACCGCTCGCACTTCGAGTCGTACGACATCTGGCACGCCGCGGACGCGCGCGGTCGCTCGCTCGGCCAGGGTTGGATCGGCCGTGCGTGCGAAAAGGCCTGCGAGGGCGACACCAACCCCAACCTCGTCGTGCACGTCGGCGCAAGCGTGCCGTACTCGCTGCACTCGACCAAGCATCCGGCTGCGACGTTCGTGAACCCCGCGGCCTACCGCTGGGCCGGCGGCGAGAACGAGACCGACGCCTACGCCAAAGCGAGCGGCGCCATGGACGACGGCGCGAAGGCCGAGAAGCCAGTGCGGCGCGAAGGCGAGTCGAGCGTCGAGTTCCTGCGCCGCGTGATGAACGACGGACACAGCTCGTCGCTCGCGGTGCGCCGCGCGGCCGCGCGCTACCAGACTCCGATCGAGTATCCGCGCAACGACGCGCTCGCAACTTCGCTGCGCGACGTCGCGGCGCTGGTGAACAGCGACATCGGCTCGCGCGTTCTGTCGCTCGAACTCGGCGGTTTCGACACGCACACCGACCAGCGCAACCGCCACGACAACCTGATGCGCCAACTCGACGGCGCGCTCGGAGCCTTCCTCGCGGACCTCGGACGCAGCGAACGCGGCCAGGCCGCGATCGTGCTCGTGTTCAGCGAGTTCGGCCGCCGCGTCGCGGAAAACGGCTCGCGCGGCACCGACCACGGCGTCGCCGCGCCGCTGTTCGTCCTGGGTCAACGCATCAAGGGCGGCCTGCATGGCAGGCACCCCACGTTCGACAAGCTCGACGCGGGCGACCTCGCGCACACCACCGACTTCCGCAGCGTCTACGCGACACTCATCGAGCGCTGCTTCGGCATCAAGCACGAGGACGTGCTCGGGGCCAAGTACGCGCTCGCTCCGGTGGCCTGAGCGGGCCGCACGCAGGCACAGAGGCTGGATCCGATACGAAGCGTCCGACGACGATGCGCGTGCGGTCCTGCATGCGAAACGACGACGGAAAACGCGAAAAAGCGGGTCCGCGGGCCCGGCTCGGCGTGGGCCGAGGCCGGTCAGGGCAGCTCGACTTCGGTGGTCTCGCCCGCCCGGATCGTGAAGCGCACGGGCGGGTTGACCTCGTGCAGGCCGGGCGCATCGCCGAGCTCCGTCGAGCCGATGTAGGCGCGGATCAGCTCGTACTCGCCGGGCGCGAGCGCGCCGAATTCGAGCGGACCGCGCGGCGCTTGTGTAGAGAACCAATTGCTGTCGGTGGCTAAGCCGTCGAGCGAACGCAGGCGCACGAACGGCTTGCGCTGCGATACGTCGACGGAAGCGACGAGGCGAACCGTGAGTTGGCCGGGAGCGGGGAGGACGAAGCGCACGCTCTCGTCGTGGTCGCCGATCTCGCGCGTGTAGACGCGGCTGTGCGCGTATGCGGTGATCTTCAGCGGCTCGGTCGGCAGCGGCCGGAACTGGTAGCGCCCGGGCGACTGCGGGCCGGCGTTCCACTGGTGCGCGTCGTCGGGCGTCGAGGCGAGCACGCGCGCTGCGGTGAGCGGCGCGCCGGACTCGTCGACGATCTCGACCACGATGATGCGGCCGCGCTGGAGCCGGATCTCGAGCTCCGTCGTCGCGTCGCGCAGCGCCACACGCGGCGTGAAGTGCGGCGCGAAGTGCGGGGTTTCGACCGTGAGCGCCAACTCGCCCGTCGAGAGCGACTCCATCAAGAAGCGGCCCGCAGAGTCCGTTCGAGTCTGCGCTGACTCGCCGCTTCCGACCCTGGCGCTCACCTCAGCGCCAGCCACCGACCGACCGTCGGGGTCGACGACGCGGCCGCGCAACGACTTGAGCGAGGCGGGCAGCTTGAGCTCGACTTCGCGACGTTCGGACGATCCCAGCGGCGCGAGCGGCGTGCTCACCAGAGCCTGCCTGAGCGCGTCGACGACCTTCACGCTCAACACGCCGCTGGTGGTCAGGCCCTGGAGTTCGACCACGCCTTCGGCGTTCGCAATCACCTCGAGGTCGCCCTCGAACACGTCGCCGTGTGACGAGCTGGAGTTCCAACCTTCACCGAGGCGCACTCCGATGATCGAGGCGTCAGGACTCATCGTGTCCGACTCGGAGAACAGCGCCGCGCCTCGCGTTTCGAACACGACCTTCGCCTCGTTGAGCGGCGCGCCGGCGGCGTCGAGCACGATGACCTTGAGCACGTTGGAAGGGGATAGTTCGACGACGAGTTCCTCGGTGATCGGCAAGTGGACCGGGACATCGAGCGCCCAGAAATCCGGCGCGATGACACGCAGCGTGGCGTCGCCGGTCGCCGCGGAGCTCACGGCAATCCGACCTTCTGCGTCGCCATCCGACCAGTTCATGTCGCCTGTGATGCGCGCTTTGGCGCCGACAACGGGCGCGCCCGCACTCAGCGCGCGCACACGCAGGTCGCCCTGTGGCGTGAGCACGACCACGCCCAGGTCGAGATCGCCATCGGGCGTTGGCGTGATCTCGCTGGGCAACGCGGTGCGTGCGCCGCGGCCCAGCTCGCATTCGAGGACCACGTCGATCGAGTCGAAATCGGCCTAGCCCACGACATGCGCGAAGCGACCTTGCTCGTCGATAGTCGTGTGGGAGGTGGAGCGCGAGCGCCCTTGGCTCGACAGGATGGTCTCGCGCGTCATTTCCTGTGTGCGCACAGCCTCGCCATTAGCGCCCAGCTCAAGCGGCTCGTCAGACAATGTGCAGCAGCGAGTGCAGTCGCAGCAACGTGGCGCGGTCGCTGTCGAGCTCGAGCGAGGGATAGGCTTCGTTGAAGGTAGCCCAGCGGAAGGCCGACCAGCGCTCCGAGAGGCGCAGGCGTTGGTGCTCAGGCAGCGTGCGGAAGCCGTAGGACCACTCGATGATCTCTTCGTCGCCGAGCACCCAGCGGCCGGGCAGGTGCAGGTCGATCACGTCCATCGGGCGCGACACGCCGATGTCGTCCATGACCTCGCGCACGATGGCCGTGTCGAGGCGCTCGCCGAAGCCGATCGGGCCCTGGATCGGACCCCAGAAGCTCTCGTGGCCGGCGCCGCGCAGCAGCAGGTAATCTGGCGCCTGCTCGCGGTAGCGATAGACGAAGACCTTGACGCGGTGGACGAGCTCGACCATGGCGGGCGGTGGTTCTTGGATGCGCGCGGCCCTCGCGGGCCGAGCAGTTCCTTCCTCCGAGCAGCCGGTTGCATCGGCGCCTCCGATCCTAGTCCTGATGTCAAGACCGCGATTTCTTTCACGCGCCGCGCCGGAGATGCCTTGAGTTCGACCCGCTTGGGCGCCGTGACGGCGCGACTGGACGCCTTGATCGACTGGGAGCGCCGCAGCCGCGCCGGCATGCGGGTTTCGACCGATCCGGCGCGCGCGCTGGCGAACCGGCTCGGCACGCCGCACGAGCGGCTGCGCGTGGTGCACGTGACGGGCAGCAAGGGCAAGGGCTCGACCTCGGCGCTGGTCGCCGCGGGGCTGGCCGGGGCCAGGCTGCGGGTGGGGCGCTACGCCTCGCCGCACGTCGAGCGGCTGAACGAGCGCGTGGTGATCGACGGGCGCGAGGTCGACGACGAGCTGCTGGCCGAAGGGCTCGAGCGCGCGCTGGCGGCTCGCGAAGAGGTGCGCGCCGCCGACGCCGCGGTCGAGCCGACCTGGTTCGACGTCGTGACCGTCGCGGCGCTGTGGTGCTTCGAGCGCGCCGGCGTCGACTGGCTCGTCGCGGAGGTCGGCATCGGCGGCCGCCTCGATTCGACCAACATCCTGCGCGGCGAGGTGTGCGTGCTGACGAACGTCGAGCTCGAACACACGGAAATCCTCGGCCGCACGCGGGCGCTGATCGCGGCGGAAAAGGCGGGCATCTTGAAGCCCGGCTCGACGCTCGTGACGGCCTTGGCGGAGCACGACGAGGCGGGCGCGGTCGCGGCCGCGCGCGCGGCGGAGCTCGGGTGCGCCGTGGTGCGGCCGAGCTGGGCCGGCGGAGCGCCGCCCGTGTCCGTGGCGCGCGCCAACCGCGACCTGGCCGAGCTGGTGCTGGCCGAACTGGGCCGGCGCGGCGTGCGCGGCGCCGACGGGCGCGCGCTCGGGCCGCAGTGCCTTACCGATGCGCGCGCCGAGGCGGCCCGCCTGCCGGCCCGCTGCGAGCGGTTTTCCGTGCGTGGCACGACTGTCGTGCTCGACGGCGCGCACACTCCGGGCAGCGTGGCGGCGTTGCTGCGCGAGCTGGAGGCCGACCCGCGGCTCGCCGGCCGGCCGCTCGTCGCGGTGTTCGGTCTCGCGCGTGACAAGGACTTCGCGGGGATCCTCAAGGCGCTCGGGCCCAGGGCCGAAAGGGTGGTCTGCACCTGTGTGGGATCCGCCCTCGCCCGTAGCGCCGACGAACTACGCCTCGATTTCGAGGCCGCCGGCCTGCGTTGTGAGGCGCTGACCCCGCCGCGTGCCGCCGTCGACCGCGCGGTCGAGCTCGCCGGCCAGGGCTGGGTCCTGGTCACGGGTTCGCTGCACCTCGCCGGCGCCGTCCGCGCCCACCTCACCGAGCTCGCCCCGCCGGCATGATCACGATCGTCTCGGATCTGTTCCTCACCGACTCGTTCCTCATCAAGGGTGAGGTCGAGCGCAAGTACGCGCGCCTCTCGACGCTGCTCGACGAGCACCGGCGCTACTTCGTCAAGGTCCGCAATGCGACGCTGGTGGACCTGAACACCAGCGACCGGATCCAGACGCCGCTCCTGCACGTAAACGTGGACGAGATCCTGCTCGCCCACGAGTTCCTCGACCAGGCTAGCGACCTGCAACAGCAGCAGCTGTTCAAGGACCAGAAGACCAACAAGGTGCGCGTGTTCTTCACGGGCCACCTGAATGTCGAGGTCGGCGGCGAGTGCCGGCCCGGCGCCTACGAGGTCGACGACCGCATGACGCGGCGCTTCTTCGTGCTCAAGAACCCTTCTCTGCGCGGCTTCAACGCCAAAGAGGACTCGGACCTCAAGCTGCTGGCGAAGATGCCTTACGTGATCGTGAACAAGACGCGCCTGTCGTACATCTACGACTTCAACGAAGGTTGACCGCCGGCACCGTACCGGCGCCGGCCGTCAACGGAACACGACGCACGAGTTCGTGCGGCGGAAATCGCCCGCCGAGAGCAGCGCGTCGACCTGACCAACGACGAAGGTGTTGGGTGGCAGCTTCACGCTGCGCTGCACGACGCCGCTCGCGGGCACCACGCCGAAGTCGATCCTGCGCGCGTGTTGCGCCAGGAGTTCGATCTCGGTGTTGACGCTCGGTGAGAGCAACGTGCGTCGGCCGAGGAACAGCTCGGCGCTCGTGCCGGGCGCGGCGTGCAGCGTGAACAGCGCCATCGAACTGCCGCTCGGAGGCGGCGTCACCGTGAGCACGGGATCGGGCGGCAGCGGCGTCACGACCGTCCCGAGCGGACTCTCCAGCGCGAGCCCGCTCAGCGAGCACGATGCGCCGCCGGCGAGCGTGACCGACGACGTGCGCAGCTCGCAGCTTCCGACGAGCTCGATTCCGTCGCCGCCGCGGCCGCTCAGCGCGCAGCTGCTCGCCGCGCCGCCCGCGCCGCCGACGACGGAGTCGAGCGCGAGCCCGGCGACGATCACTTCGGACGCGCCCGCGACGTGGATGCCGTCGCCGCCTTCACCGCCGGCGCCCGCGCCACTCGCCGCGCCGCCGACGCCGCCCAACGTGCTCGAGCGCACGAAGTGCACTCGCGCGTGGTCGTCGACCAGCAGGCCGTGGCCGCCCTTTCCGCCGTCGCCCGTCGCGCTCGCTTTGCCGGCCTGCGCGCTGAACGTGCACTCGACGAACTCGACGCGCGCGTCGAACACGTAGACCGCTTCCATGCCGCGCTGCCCGCCGGGGCTCGTGATGTTCGAACGTTGGACGCGCACGTCGGCGCACGCGTCGATGCGCAGGTGTTCCGACGAGCTGAACGGAATCAGCGCGGGGTCGGAGTAGATCGAGAGCTGCTCGAGCACGACCGGCCCGAGGTTGTTCGTGACGTGCAGCGTCACCACCTGCAGCCCGCGGATCGACGCGCGTTGCGAGCTGGCGAGATTCTGCAGGCGCACCACCGCGCGCGCCGCGGCGCCGGGTTCGGCGCGGATCTCCAAGCCCTTGTCGAGCGAGAACTGGTTGTAGAGGCCCGGCCGCACGACGATCACGTCGCCGTCGCTGGCGGCGGCGATCGCGTCCGCGATCTGCGTGAATTGGGCGCCGGGACCGCCCGCGAGGTCGACCGTCCAGGTCGTCGCGAGCGCCAGTTGTGCGGCGCTGCTCCAGCTCAAGAGGAGCAACGCAGTTCGTGCGAGTCGAGGCGTCATAGCGGGCTCGCCAACCAGTCTACGCGCACTCGGCAATGCGCGGGGCGCGCGCCGTTCAGCGCTGCTTCGCGACCAGCCGCTGCGCGAGCGCCACGGCTTCCACCGCACTCGACGCGGCGCCGTCGGCCTTGAGCGTGCGCCACAGGTTCGGCGCGAGGTCGAAGGGGCGTCCGCCGAAGATCACTGGAGTCGAGCGCGTGCGCTCGTCGGCGCGCAGTTGCGTGACCAGCTCGGCCGCCGCCGCCAGGTGGGTGACGAGCTTGGCGCCGACGGCGACCACGTGCACTTCGAACTCCGCCGCCGCCGCGGCGGCTTCCGTCGGCGGCGTGCTCGGGCCGAGGTAGATCGGCGTCCAACCGGCCATCTCGAAGTGGTCGGCGACCACGCGCAGGCCGATGTCGTGCAGATCGCCATCGACGCTCGTGATCAGCACCTTCAGGCCGTTGCTGGCGGCGCTCGGAAGGCGTGTGCGGATGCTCGTGAGCACTGCTTCGGTGGTGCGCGAGACCAAGTGCTCTTCGACGATCGAGAGCTGCGAGCGGTGCCACATCGAACCCAGCTCGCGCTGCACGCGGCCGAGCACGTCGCGCGTGACTTGCTCCACACTCACGCCGCGCCCGAGTGCGTTCATGACGAGCGCAATCGCGTCTCCGCGCCTGCCTTCGAGGGCCGCGAGCAGGTACTCGCGCGCCAGCGCGGTGTTCGCGTCGTTGCCCAACAAGCCGACGTTCGGCGAAGGTTGGGGGAGCTGCGCCTCGCTCAGGCCTTCGGCGACGACCGCGGCCACGATGTCGCGCACGCCGCTTGGCAGCTTGTCGTGCAACTCGTCGCGCAGGGCTTCGAGGCTCGCGGTCAGGAGCGTCGGGTCGAGGCCGTGCGACTCGAACGACACGCGCAGCCACACGCACTGCTGCACGAACAACTCCGGCGCGTCGAAGCGCAGCGCGGCGCTGAGGTGCTGGAGCAGGTTCTCGAAGTGCCCGTGCCAGCCCTGCGCAGCGCCGGCGGTGGGTGCGGAGCTCATCGCGGGCCGGGTGTCGCCCATGCGCCAAGCACAGTTGTTCACCCACGCGCGCTGCGAGGTCTCGATCAGGGTGGAGGCGAAGGCGCTCGCGGTAGTGGTCATCGGGGGAGGATGTTAGCGGCTGGAGCGCCTGGGTCCGGCAGCGGAGTTCCCGCCGCCGGACCCGCCCTCCCAGGTGCGCCGAGCCCGGATGCGGGCTAGCCCGACCTATTCATGAGCCCGCTACTGCAAACGCCGGATCATCCTGCCCTGCTGCGTTTTCTTCGGCGCGAGATGTTCTCAGCGACCTGGCAGGTCGCTCCCGCTGACGAGCATCCAAAGGGACGCTCGTCCACGTTCGCTTCGCG
>Ga0169931_10013689_pt1 | contig 11052 bp, 10 predicted proteins | sample Kivu_15m_20L_FD_129675 | JGI IMG/M metagenome (GOLD analysis project Ga0169931, IMG submission 129675) | Freshwater microbial communities from Lake Kivu, Western Province, Rwanda to study Microbial Dark Matter (Phase II) - Kivu_15m_20L... | ecosystem: Environmental > Aquatic > Freshwater > Lake... | reverse complement strand
GAAGGAAAGAAGAAAAGCACTCGTTCATATTCCAGAAGCCAGTCAGAAGCCAAGTCTACTAAGAGAGGGAAGAAGAGTGTTAAAGAATAATTTTTAATATTTTTTAAATTTAATATAAATTAATTGCAAGAATAATAACTTGAACTTAAGAAATAAAAATAATGATAACACTTCAGAAATCAAGGAACCGACTAATCTGAATAAATTAAAAATTATAAAAATGAGGAACAATCTATTTACTAATTTCTTAAAAAATCAGAAGGAGAAAGAAAAATTAAATTTTTTGAATAAAGAAAATGTTTCCGAATTAGAAAAATCTGGAAATAATTTAGAAAATAAGAATTTCGATGAAGCTGTTAAAATAAAAGAGAAATACCTATTGATCATTCTAAGGGATCATTAAAGACTGCTAAAACACTTAATGTCAAATACTCTAACTTATTTCAAGATAGTATAAAAGAAGATGGAATTCTTGATTTAAACCGAGAATATTTACTGAATTCGAACAAAAATGAAAAATCATCTTCTATATTTAATCCAATTGAAAAAGAAAAGGCTGGCAGTCATTATGACAAACTATATGAAATGGTTTCTCGATTTTCAAATAGAAAAACTTCAAAGAAACAAAGCACACAACCAATTCTATCAGAAGAAGTTTTAGATAAAGATATCTTTCGAGATTACCTAAAATTCGAGAATTTGCTATTCGATGACGAATTCATAAAAGAAATCAAATCATCAGATGAGAAATTATTTTCACTTTTAGATTCTTATTCTAAAACTATAAAAGATTTTCATTTTTCTCTCCAGTCGAAAAAAAGACTGATGCATCTTCTTAAATCAAGTATTTTTATTGTGGCTTCCCTCTTAAAATCAGAAGAGGAAGCCTCTAAAATTCTTATTAAAACTACAAATGAGATATTGGAATGCCAGAGATCTAGTTTGTTTCTATTTGATCCTTCACATAATCAGCTTGTTCAATTTATGGGTAGTGGTCTTGATAAAAAACAAATTAGAGTTCCTAAAAACACAGGGATAGTTTCTGCATGTTTTAATTCAGGAGAGCGAATAGTTGTAAATAATGCCTACTCAGATAAAAGATTCTGTTTCGAATTTGATAAAAGCACTGGATACAAAACTGAAACTGTTTTATGCACACCGGTAAAGAATAATTCAGAGGTTGTTGTAGGTGTATTACAAAGCTTGAATAAAAAAACAGGAATCTTCACTCTTGATGATGAAGAGATACATGAAATTCTATCATCGTACGGCTCTTGTATTCTTAATAAATTCCAATCAAATTCGTTTAATCAAAGTGAATTGACTGTTTCAAACCTAAAGAAAATAATCGACTTTATATTGAAGCTTGAAGATGTCCACAATAAACATAAATTCACAAATTCTTTAGAATATCTTTTAACAGAAATGTTCCACTCACACAATGCAAATTTTTTCTTCTATGAGAAAGAAATTGATTCAGCAGTTAGATATAAAACAAATGAAATTGTAAAGAAAAAATTAATTGGTATAATAAATCACGTCGTTAAGACAGGAAAAATGTATTTATGTAAATCAATTCAGAAATGTCCATATTATAATAGTCTTCTTGATATTCACACTGAGGGGGCTATTATAACATTCCCTATTGTTAGTAAAGATTCAAAAAATATTTTGGCAGTGTTACAGTTTGGTTATAACAATGTAAATCTAATTTCTCAAAATATTAGTGACATTGAATTATACATGATAGATGTAATAGAAAATGTAACTAAAGATTGGATAGAAAAAATAATGAATCATATTTCAAATTTTAATATAATATTTCCTTAATTTTCTCAATATAAATTTATATTCGAAAATAAAACAACATTTCCGACTAAGATTCCAAGTATTTCTTTTACATTAAATTTTTAATTAAAAATTTACTAAAAAACATGTACATCATAGTGTGTAATTAATATCTAACTAAATTATTTTATGCTGTACTTATTAAAAAATTAATATAAATAAATATTAAATATAATTTATAATGGAAAAAGGAAGACAAGTAAGAGACGCAGTTAAATCTACAATGGAAGATTTGGTATATAATCTAGTCCTGGACAGACCCAAAAGTATAGTAAGATTTATTATAATATTCTTAGCCTGAATATATGATCGAATGGTTGCAAAAAAAAGGAGGCTACACAGCTAATGGTAATAAAAATATAATCTGATCTTAGGATTAACATTGGACGAAAGAAATGAGTTACTCCAATTAAGATTGGATATTAAGAAATACAGAGACTTGGAAGCAGCCACTAATGAACATCATGAAGATCAGGATTTAGATAATCACTCTGTTCATAGTCAAGAAAGTGTAATTTATTTTATTTAATTTTCAATAGGACGATGAGCCTTATGAAATCGATCCCCATGACGTTAAGAAGAAACTAAGTACTCAAAGAGTTGCAATCTCAGCTGAAGTTTATGGAGAGTTTAATGTTAAAAAAGAATTCGTACCTAATGTCATCCCTAAATCAGAAGATCAAGTGAATCGAATTAAAGTCAGAGTTGTCCAATCCTTCCTTTTTTCAGGTTTAGACAGTAAGGATCTAAAAATTGTTATCGATGCTATGGAAGAAAAAATTTATAATCCCAAGGATGTAGTTATTAAACAAGGGGAGCCAGGGGATTGTTTATACGTCGTCGATAGTGGAGAATTAAATTGCTACAAAAAATTTGTAAGATTTAATTTAATAAATAACAGAAGGCAGATAATGAAGAAAAATTGGTAAAAATTTACGGTCCTGGAGAGAGTTTTGGAGAATTAGCCCTTATGTATAACAGTCCTCGTGCTGCTACAGTAATTGCAACCACCCAGTGTGTGTTATGGAAATTAGATAGAGAAACTTTTAACAATATTGTCAAGGTTGCCGCACAAAATAAGAGAAACCAATACAAAAACTTCTTAAAATCTGTAGAAATTTTATCTGCACTTGATGATTACGAACTAGAGCAGATCTCTGATGCCTTAAAATCAGCAAACTTCAATAAGGACGATTTCATAATTAGAGAGGGAGAAACTGGGGATGTCTTCTACATACTCGAAGAAGGTGAAGCTATTGCGACTAAGACATTTGAACCTGGAAAGCCTGCAGTAACTGTTAAAACTTATAAGAGAGGAGATTATTTCGGAGAATTGGCTTTAATCAAAGGAGAACCTAGGGCTGCAAATATCGTTGCTACAACTAGCATTAAAGTAATTTCTCTTGACAGATTGAGCTTTAAAAGACTTCTCGGACCTATTGAAGGTATTTTGAATAGAAATTCTGAGAGATATCAAAAATATCTGAATTGAAAAAATAACATATATTTATAAAAACGTGATTTTAATTTTCATATTATATTTATTTTCTATTATTTAATTAATCAATATTTTTCATATATTCATCATCAAAAATTCTATGTAAATCAAAAACTTTATTTAAACACGATTCCACAAATTTGTTTCTATTATCAATAAGTTCCATCTGTCCGTGATCACTGTGAGATTCTCTATGTTCTTTATGTAATTTCAGACATTTGTCTATGGCCAGTATTGATAGTTTATCAAAATATAAGGTATTAAAGTCATTTTGAGAATTGTAAAAGAGATAATATTTTAATTGTAATTTTTCATTATTCATTAAATATAAATTAATAAATATATATAATTATGTGTGTTAAAGAATTTATATATATTAGGTATTATTTATCAAATTGGCTTCCTAACAACATTCTTCTATGCTCCTCTTCATCGTCCTCCTTTTTCTTTTTCTTTGGAAAATTATTATTTTCTCCCCAGTTGAATAAACTTGCTATTATATTAGAAGCATTTGTAAAGGTGATGAATTTAAGATGCCCAATGAATCTGTTGATAAGAGTGCTAAAGGCGTAGAATTTGTCCTTCTTTTCAAATGAAGAAAACTTCAACCTGGCATTGCTAAGATTCTAAAAAATAAGATATTATTTTATATTTCTTACAAATGGGGAATTATCTGCTATAAAAAAGTTGATAGCCAGCCTGGTCTCGTTAATTCTTACATGTTTGAAAAAGGTAGGATAGTCTACATTATTTTCTTCCTTTTTAGTTTTAGCCACTGAGGTATTCAAATTATTCGACGTTGTCAGAGATGAGGGTAACTCAGTATTACTTTTTTTTATCTTTGTGCCACCGACAAGGATGTTTCTGTATTCTTCCTCACTTTTAGGATCTTCTGACGGGCTGAAGAAAAATTCAACGATGAAAGTGCAATGATCCTTAGATGCGTTGACCAAAAGATTTAATATATTTAATTCAAAATAATCAAGCACATACCATTTAGAATCGGTTCCGACTAAGTTTTATTAAATAATTTATAATTTACTTGAGACATAATAATCTCTCCTTCTGAAAACGATTAGATCTTTCTTATCAGTAAACTCACCAAGTTCCTGTACTTCATAATTAGGAGATAAAATTGTTTCGTTTCTATTTTTATACAAATCCAAAATTTTTAGATTCTTGACATTAATACTAGTCTCTGATGCTTTATCTGTGTAAATTATATGTTCGCCTTCAAAATTCTTCATCATGAGTTTTATCATTTCTTTATTTTCTTTTTGCAATGTAACAACGACATCTTTTAAAGAGAAGCTGATTTCTTTCTGTTTGACTTTTTGATAAGAAATGAAAGGGACTACAGCCATTTTTATTCTGTTCTTAATTTCACTTAGCTTAAACATTTGAAGATCCTTTGATCTTGAATCGAAGCTAATCTTCTCTTCTGCGTAGGAGTATCCTCTGCTGAAGATGAAGACTTCATTTATATTCAAGAAATGTTCGAAATAATATTTTCCGAAATCTCCTGTAATCTTATCTACTGAAATAGCGATATTTGTATAAAGATCAGATTTGTCTTTGCTTGAATCATTTTTAATCGTATCGTAAATTAAAAAATATATCCTTGGTGTTTCAAGCATTTTGTTGAATAATTTCTCTTCTAAGTAATAAACATTCTCATCATTTTCCCCTATCCAATAAATACAATTAGCATCCATGAAGTTTGGAGCAACATAAAGCACCATTTCCATAATTTGAAGTTCTAATTTAAAATCTTTGGAATTTTCATTCATACAAATCTTTGAAATTTTCACAGTGCATTTCGATTTTGTCGTCAAAAGAACTTTTGAATTCTTTAATTCGTTCTGGATGCATATTTGAGGCTCATTTAATTCAAAAACGAAGTCAAATCGACCAAGATCGAAGAGGGCGGGTGCATTTTCTTTCTTTTCATCAGATGAGCCAATTTTTAAAATGATTTTATCAACTATCAACAAAATATCATTAAATAGCAAGATTTCGAGGACATCCATATTAAATTTGTTCCAGGTAAACTTAATATCATTTATAACTATGTAGATCTCTTCTATTTTCTTTACACTCAATGTATCCCTTTTAAAGCTGATGTCAAAGATTTTAAAAAATGTATGCTTTGAATCGAAATTCAAATCGACATAATCATCTTCCTCTTTTCTCTTCCTGGTGATGGCTGGTTTTTCTAATATTTTCCCACTATCTGTAATAAGCTTTGTTCTATTTTTAAAATCTGTTCTTGTATTATTTAGAATCTCTTCTTCAAACTGAAAGAATTTGTTAAAATTTGTGTTAATGAGCTTAAACTTGTTATTTTGGGGCATTTCCATAAATTCATTGAAAGCTTTTAACTGCTTTAAATTACAAAATCTCGAGAATTTGATTTCCTTATCCCACAGGAAAAATCTGTCATCATCGAAATTTTCTTTATTTAAGAAAGAAACTGTCATTAGGTTTGTATCTACCTTCAGCTCATCCCTTTTAACATTTGTTGAACTCACATAATATTTCAATGAAGTTGAGTATATCCTTATTATGTAACCGAAATAGCCTTCATCCTTAATTTGAGAATGAAATTGGAATATAGTGTTGTACTCATTTTTGTAATTTAGAAGGTAAATAATTTTCATATCGAACAGCGTCAAAAATATCTTAGTGTCTTTCTCGCTTGAACTAATCTCCTCAATTAGATTTTCCTTGTCTAAATTAATATAAATAGAGTTATCGAATTCGTTATTTAAGCTTTTCCTGATTGAAGAGAATTTGGATATCTGCAGATTTCCGGGTTGAGAAATGTTATTCAGATTGCCTATAGAATTACTTTTTGGATTTTTCTTTTTTGTATTTCCGAATAAATATTTCTTCACAAAAGGCGAGCGCTTCCAAAAATTTTCAAAGATTTTGTAGAATGTATTTAAATAATTAAAATTCAAAAAGAGTGTAAGACTTTTTGTGTCCATGATGAATCTATCTAATTGTGTTATGTAATATTCCTCATTTTTCATTAAAGGGTTGTAAAGATAAGAGCTGTATTTATCTCCTCTCCTAATCTCATTAATTTTCCTTAAATTTTTTCTAGGGAAATTTACTCTCATTATATTGTTGATTTTGTCAAAGTTTAGTTCCCCTACTGGAAGAATTATAAGAGGATAATCATAGTTCTGAGAAAATTCGAATCCAAATGAGAGATAAAACACAGACAACTGTAAATTATTTTCAATCAAATTCTCTACTGTAGAAAGTGAAAGGAGATCGATTTTTAGATAAAGTCGGTTATAGATTAAATTAGTTACAGGATCCACTGAATTGACTACTGTCACGAAATTTTTGAGATACAAATCCATGTTGCTTGATAGTTCTGTTTTTTGCTCGTCTATGATTGTAGAAAGTGAGTATTCTTTAAAAGGAAAAGCTAGATATGTTTTGATTGCATTTAGATAAAATAAAGAAACCTTATCGAATATCTGAATATCCTCTAAATTAACCTTTAAATTTTCAATGAAAATCTCGATTTTTGTATTTTTGCTCTTTTTAGAAACTACTTCTTTATAGAAAATCTCGTGCATTTTATAAGAACAGGCAATTGAGTTCAATCTTTCCAAGTCAAAGTTACTGTAGATGATCTTATCTTTCGTAAGTATTCGAAAATCTTTAAGCTCAATAACCTTTGATTTTTCATGGAAAATATCAACTGTTTGGAAATTAATATCCATCTCCCCACTTTTCATAATTTTCTTGTAGTAACTAATATGGTTTTCATCTTGGTCGATTATTTCACCGGTAATATCATCTATGATATCTAAAGGATTTTTTACATTAGTCTCTTTTTCTTTATAACCCCACATTTTCATTATAAAGTTGGTTACTTTAATTGTAATCTGATCACATTTAAGATTCTTTAAATAATTAAATTCAGATGAAATAGATTGGATTCCTTTTGATTCATCTGAAATTTTGACTTCCTTTTCCATCACAATGGGGGTAGTCCTGAGAATAGAGGCATGGCCTATATTGTGTTGATTGAAATTAACGGTGATTGAACCGAATCTTATGTTGATTCTCTCCTTCTTGGCAAAATCTGCGATGTATATTTTCTTGTAATCGTTGTCTATTGCGAACTTGTAGGACATGTGGAAAATGACCCAAAGAGGAAAGAAACTATAATAAATAGAAATTTTTGTTATAAGATAACTGATCTCGAAACAGTAAACGTTTAATATAACATTTCCGAAGTCTATTCCAAGCTCATTTATCTCTGGTTCGAATTTTATATACATTCTCTCTAAATCTATGAACTTTGTCTTCCTTTTAATAAAGAGCTTTGTATTTGATTGATGATAAATCTTGACTTTAGGCATGAGGAGATAATCATCTATTTTATAACTGAAATCCTCTAGTTTTAGGGTAAGTAAGTCATCAAAATCGACGTAATAATAAAGCAGAATCTTTTTAAATAACAAATTACACACCTCGTTTTTTTTATGAACTACAAGAGACATTTCAGGATTTGGATTTATATTTGTATACCTGTTTTTTAAAGCTTCCGGAACTTTGGTTTTCTTCTTGTATACTTTTTTAGCACCAAATTTTAAAGTTTGATTCAAAAAATCGGCAACAAATTCGATAACCTCAATCAAATGATTATCATAACAAACCAAGCATAGATCTTCAAATACTATATCCATTTTTTTAGATTTGAGATAATCTAAGATATTTAGTCTGAATCCCTTTAAAAGAACATGGGATGCATATTTGGTAGAATTTTTACTGTAAACATTGACAGAAACAGGAGAAAAGGAAACATCGACTCTGCTGCATACAAATTTTTCTTCTTCAACTCTTACAATTACACTGATATTATTAATGTCAGTTTGAATTTTATCATTGTGTATTGACATGAAGACTTTTTCGAAATTAAGATTCAGGGATGAGACAGAAACATAATTCTCTACAAATTTGTGTTCGTATAAATTTCTTTCTTTATTCGCATCAAGTTTTTCCATCCCTACAACTGCGCATACTATTATTTCAATGATTTTATCAAGCTCTTTAGTGCTGATTACAATATTAATATTAGGTGTCTCTGAATTTACAATTGATCTAAAGCTGGCCTCTCTTGTATTATGATAATAAATCACATCTTCGGTTAGATTAAATGTGAATGTCTGTAATTCCACTATGACTTTCTCTTTTTTAGAAGAAGTAAGCTGAAGATCCTGAATCTTAACCTCTGCCCAGTTTTTAAGTAACTTTATTTTATTGTTGTCGTAATGATAGTTAAAAGCATTTTTGATGTGATAAGAAAAATTAGAAAAGAATAAATTGGTATAGACAAACTCATGATTGTCTGAGACAATAGTAGCCTCAATATCGTTTACTTTTATTTTAAACTTTTTCATTTGAGATTCGATTTTGTCTAGTAATATCTTCTCCACACATTCAATACTAGAATTATCAAAACTGTCATGATTAAGGATCATGTACTCTGAATTTTGGTTGTATTTATTATTAGAATATTCCTCCTTCTTTTTCTTCTGTTCGTTTAATTTAGACAACTTAATCAGCTGATTAACAACTTTCAAAATCTCATTGATAGATCTTGTAGACATTTCGACTTTTGTTTTGTTAATTTCGATCTTCAGGTTGAGCGTATTCATGAGAGTTAAAAAGGATTTCGGAATGATGCCATATTCTAATTTAACATTAACAAATAATTTTTGATTATGCATTAGAGATATTTCTCTATATTTATTATTTGTGTTAGCAAAATTTGAAGAATTTCTGTAGCTTCTCTTGATGAGTTTTTGGACTTCTATAAATTCTTTTATTCTAAGATCAAATAGGATACAAATGAAATGAATTTCCTTATGCTGAATATATTATAGGAGTGTTAAATTTTTAATTATCTTACCTTGTTGATCCCTTTGACTGCACCGACTATCATTTTTCTAAAACCAAGCTGATGATAGAAATCATTTTCTGACAAAGTGAAATTTATCTTAAAATTTTCGATAAGAAGATCAAAGAAAACAATTAAATTCCTGATAAATTTATCTTTTCGAGTGATTTCTGATTTTTTAATGATGTTGTCAATAACATCTTCTTCATTTAAGAAAGAGCCATCTTTTGAAATATGTTTTGCTATATATCTATCCTTGATTATGTTATAAAGGCCTGTTTTGATTTCTTTAAGGAGTTCTGATTCCTTATTATAATTTATTCCTAGACCGCCTGTCTTCTTAATAACTAAAGATTATATTTAATCTTACCAAAAGATTCTGCGAAATCTCCTTTATTGATTGCCTTTGATTTCAAATAAGTTAAGGCCTTGCTATTTATCTTTATATTAAGCAGCAACCCGCTGAAATGAATTCTGAATCTTAACCAAATTAAATAAATCTGAAAATAATCAACCTTGAGATTAAAAAACACAAAATCGTTTTGATAATAGAAGTGAATATTCTCGAATCTGAGGTACCCTACAGTTTTGTAAGTCAGATTATATTTTTTTGATGTTATGAACATTATTAACATCACTGCTAATGCAGGGATTGAGATTATTATGAAAATGATAGTGAACCAGAAAATTATGTTCATTTATTTTATAAATTATTTGTAAGATTAATAAAATTTCTAAATTTATTAAATCAAATGATAAGTATAAGCGAATTAGTATTTTAAAGAATATTTGAATCTTTGATAACCTTAGGATATCTAATGATGGAGAAAAATTAATCATAATCATATTCATAACTATAATAATTTAATTTTAATTATCTAATACCCAACGACAATATTATAATAATAAATTATTAAACTGGAAATAATTAGAATTTAAATAATAAAAAAATTTTAAGAGTTAAGTAAAGTTACAAACTTTCCTTAAACTATCAATTCAATCACAGTATAAATAGTCCCGTTTGAAATTTATTTAACAAATTTTAGAACATGAAATTCAATATTGCAATCCTCCTTTGCTTTGCTGCTTTCCAATTGTTGTTTGCTGCTAAATTGAATCAATTCTTAAAAATGCCTACTCAATCGATCAAGATTAATAATAAGGCTGATTCTACTTCAAATGCTCTGGCAGTGAATGCAGGGATAATTGGAGATGCAAATGCTTTCTCTATGTCTAATGCTGCCAATTACAATATGATCTCACAATCAAGCGGATAGAATTTAATTAGAATTAAATTTAATGATATCTTATTTATTTATTTATCTTTATAGTCTTTTTATATACTAATCTTTAAAAAATTTCTTTTTAAATATGTAAAGTAGATTTATTTATATTCTGGACTATAATTTGAATTGTTTTATTTTAAGTTAGACTAAAATTAATATAAGAAAATGAAAATGAATTGATCAACATAAGACGAATAAATTCATTAAAATAAAATTCTTTAATTATTTTTAGTAAAAAAAGTTTATATTAGTATATTTAATTTTTTCTCTATTCTTACTCGTAATTTATGTAACCATTTATGAGAATTATATTTTGTAAAATTGTTGGTTTTAGTATTTAACTTAACTGTGAATTTATTTTTATTTCTAAGATGAAATTATAGACTAGAATTATTTAAGAGAGACTGTTATCATCAATATTATCTGAAGTAAAGTAGAATAATTTAAAACCAACGGATTATCCAGTCATTTAAGAGAAAAAAGACTAATTT
>Ga0169931_10013688_pt1 | contig 11052 bp, 6 predicted proteins | sample Kivu_15m_20L_FD_129675 | JGI IMG/M metagenome (GOLD analysis project Ga0169931, IMG submission 129675) | Freshwater microbial communities from Lake Kivu, Western Province, Rwanda to study Microbial Dark Matter (Phase II) - Kivu_15m_20L... | ecosystem: Environmental > Aquatic > Freshwater > Lake ... | reverse complement strand
TTTTGGATACACTGTGTCGGCATCGGGCCGTCTCCTCCCTGAGCACAGGTTTGTTCTTGACAAACAACTTATGCCAAGGAGGGCGGCCTTTTTCAATCCACATGGTGAGAAATGCGGGCTAGGATGCTAACCAATCTGCGGCCGACGACCTATAGCGGAATCTGCGGAGGAGAAACCGGCGCCGGGCGGAGGCTATTGCTCGCGCGGGAGGCGGGGGCGGAGGCGGCGATCGGCACTGCGGCGGACTTCGCAGGTTTCGGGATGGAGCGGCGGGATGTCGGCGGCAGAGATGGCGGAATCGGCGATTCGTTCCGCGGCAACATCGCGGGCGACGAGGTCCAGTGCCGCATCGTCCAGGGCGGCGGCGGCTTCGTCGAGCGACCGTTCGACGCGGCGCTCGACCGCGAGCAGCGGCGTCATCGCTTCGACAGTCTTCTGCCACTTCTGCCGGGCTTCGCGTTCGCTGCTGCCGGTCGCCTCGACACAGACGCCGCGCACGGTGGCATAGGCAGTCCAGACGCCGGCGATCTTGGTGGTGCGAACTTCGTAGCGCGTGCCCATCACTTCGATGTGGTGCGGCGCCTGCGCACCCCAGCTTAATCCCCAACGCATGGAGTTGTCCCTTCGTTCGGTCGTGTGCGGCGGGCCGAGCTCGTCTCCCGGTTGAGCTCGGGCGTGCTGCGTTTTCGTTTTCTTACTCCGCGAGCCGGTCGGGATCGGCAAGTTGCTCGGCGGCGTTATCGACAAGAAACATCGCGCCGCTGATGTACCACTCGTCGTCGAGACGTTGGCACCAGCGGACCGAGATCGGAATGCGGGCGACGTGCCCGCTGTGCAGGGCCGCGGTGAGGTGGCACTCGCCCCGCTCGAGCGGCTCTTTGTGCGTCAGGCCGATGCCGGAGCGCGAGATTTCGCGCGTGAGCGCTTTGATGGTCTGGCCCGCGGTGTGGATGACAACGGGCCGGTTGAGTGGATAGCGGACGTCGCCGCGCGAGTCGCGATCGCGCACGGCGGCGGCGCTGAGGATGTCGAACAAGACGCTGCCGTGATTGCCGGCAACTTGCATTTCGAGCATGACGGCTGCCCCCGTGGTGGAAGAAGTACTTCGCTCATAAACCATAACATTCGAAGCGGGACCAAGCGGGCGGCCGGAATGAACGATCTTTGCGCAGCGGGGCCGCCGGCGAGCCGCACGCGCGGGGGGCATGTTGCGTTTTGGCTTCGCACCCTTGGGGGAGGAAGCACAAGAACGCCGAGAAATCGCAGGGCAAAGAGAATCGGCAGAGCGGAGCTATACCGCGGTGCCTGTTGGGCGGCTACGCCGCGGTGCCTGCTGGGCGGCTACGCCGCGGTGCGCATGGGAAGGATATCGGGCGCGGTGAAGAGCGACTCGAGCAGGTCGACGGTGCGGGCGGTGGCGCCGAGCTGCGCGGCGACGACGGCCGCGGCGCGGCGGCCTTGCTCGGCAGTGAAGGCGGGATCGGCCAGGCAGCGCTCGACGAAGGCGGTGAGTTCGGACCCATTGTGCACGACCGTGGCGGCATCCGCGGCCAAGAGCGCGCTGACCACGTCGCGAAAGTTGCGCGTCTTGGGACCGAACGAGACGGCGCAGCCATAAGCCGCGGGCTCGATCATGTTCTGGCCCTGCCGCTCGCCCATGCTGCCGCCGACGTAAGCGATGGTTGCAGTGCCCCACCAGGCGGCGAGCTCGCCGACCTGATCGACCAGCAGCACGCGGACCTGGCGATTGCCGCCGCGCGGGCCCCAGCCGCTGCGTTTCTCCCAGATCAGGCGGCTGGCCGACAGCGTGCGGCCAACCTCGGCGAACCGCTCGGGATGGCGCGGCACGATCACCAGCCGGAGGCGCGGATAGCGCTGCGAGAGTTTTTTGTAGGCGTCGATCGCCAGTTGCTCCTCGGGCTCTTGCGTGCTTCCGGCGAGCAGGACGATGTCGGAAGCTTCGAAGTCGGCGAGTTGGCGGAGCTTCACCGTGCCGGGATTGTCGCGACTGGTTTCGGCGCCGTCGAACTTGAGCGAGCCCGTGATGTGCACGTTGCCGGCGGGCGTGCCGAGGGCGGTGAAGCGGTCGGCATAGGCGGCGTTTTGCGCGGCCACGAGGTCGAGCGAAGCGAGCATGGGACGGACCAGCCGGCCGAGGCGCGTGTAGCCGGCGAAGCTCTTGTCGCTGAGGCGGCCGTTAGCGACGGCGATCTTCACATCGCGGCGGCGGGCGGCGCGGACCAGGTTCGGCCAGAGCTCGAGCTCGGCCAGGACGAGCACGTCGGGGCGAATGCGATCGAGCGCGCGGCCAACCGCCCAGGTGAAGTCGAGCGGGAAATAGAAGACCGGCAGGTCGGCATAGCGGGTTCTGGCCAGGTCGTGGCCGGTGAGCGTAGTCGTGCTGATGACGAGCTGCCAGGCGGGATGGCGGCGGCGAAGTTCGTCGACCAAGGAGCGGATGAGGGCAACTTCGCCCAGGCTGACCGCGTGGATCCAGATGCAGCGGGCGTTGCCGGCGCGAAGTGGAACCTGGCCGAAGAGCTTCGCGGGCCAGCCTGCGCGATACTTGCCGGTGCGGGCGGCCTGCCAGGCAAGCCAGGGCGCGGCCACGAGCAGCAGCGCGGCATAGACGAGGTTCAAGAGGTACGGCATCCGAGGGAACTCCTTTTCCCAGTGGCCGAGGATTGAATTGTCCACTTTGCCGAATGGGTGGCCCTGACAATTGTCAGGGTGCCTGGTGGCACAAGAGAGATCGGGCAAGGCGTTACCGGGAGCTTGAGTCGGCACTTCGGCAACGCACGTTCTGAACCCTCTTGTTGCTCCGCAACACCGACAACAAGTTGTCGGTGCTACCCAACAGGTCACATCGACTACGCGTTTCGCATGTGGCAGTTTTTGAACTTCTTGCCGCTGCCGCAGGGGCAGGGATCGTTGCGGCCGACTTTGGCGTCGCGGTTGCGGATCGGCTCGGCCTTCTGATCGGTTTGCGTGCCATCGATGGCGGCCTGCTGCTGGTCGGCGATTTCGCTGGCGCCGGGGGCCTCGTCGTGAATGGCGGTGCCTTCGGTGAAGTTGGCCGCGGCAGCCGATTCGTCGACCTGTTCCATGCGGAAGATCAAATCGGTGACGCGTTCGGCGACGCTGTTCCACATCAGGTCGTAGGTCCGCATGCCTTCGCGCTTGTACTCCACCTTGGGATCGACCTGGGCATAGCCGCGCAGGCCCACGCTGTTCTTCAAGTGGTCCATCGCCAGCAGGTGGTCTTTCCAGGCGGTGTCGAGAATCTGCAGTACGAGCTGCCGCTCCATGCGGGTCATCTCGGGACGATAGCGATCCTCGACGGCCATCTCCAGCCGGCGTTCGAGCTGCTCGCGATTGAGTCGTTCGAGCGATTCGATTGGCACGTCGATTCGCAGGCTGTTGCGGGTCCAATCGGCCAGCGACTTCAGCGCGCCGTTGCCCCCGGTGGCGATGGCCACGGTCTCATCGGGATCGGCCGAGCGGAAGACGTTCTCGACTTGCTCGTGCGCTTCCTTCAGCTTGGCCGCAACCTGGTGGGTTTGGGCCTTGCTGTGTTCGAGCAGGATGCCCGCGATTTCGTCGCGCTGGCGGGTTTTGAGATCCTCGGCATCGAGGGCGATGTCGAAGCGGTCGCTGGCCCATTTGGCCAGTCCGTCGCGGTCGACCTTCTTGTGACCGGACGAATCCTGGGTGGTGAAGTGCGAGATGCCAGCGAGGACGGGGTACTCGACTTCGCGCAACGTGTAGGCTTTGGCCGCCCGCTCGGAGACGAGCCGCTTGAAGGCGGCGGGTTCGAGCTCGGCCATTTCGTTGGCATCAAGGGCGATGCCGAACTTGTACTGCACCCAGTCGCAGGTGGTTTTGACTGCGAAGTTCTCGTCGAGGAATCGCGCGCCTTCCGAGAGGTCGACCGCGGCGACGGCTGCGCGAGCCTTTTCGATCAGGTCTTCGGAAAGCTGGTCGCGGCCGATCTTCTTCAGATCGCGATCGCGGACGTTGAGCTTCCAGCGAGTGTTGAGCGTGCGAGCCAGGGCCTCCCAGTTCCACTCGGCCGGATCTTCCTCTTCGGGCAGATTCTCTTCGATGGCTTCGAAGATCTGGCTCTCGGCCTGGCGCTCGGCGGTGTCTTTGGCCACGCTGGCGGCGGTTGGAAAGTCGAGTCCGCGGTAGTCGCGCGAGTCGAGCTCGACCGACAGCTTGCCGCTGGCCCAGGTGGTGAACGTGTCGCTGCCGTAGTTGGGGGCGAGGAACTCGTCCAGGTAGCGATCGACCTGCTTGTCGATCATCTCGAAGATGAGCTGCTTGCAGTTGGCGCCGTCGAGGATGCGCTGGCGATAGCTGTACACGCGCTTGCGCTGCTCGTCCATCACCTCGTCGTACTCGAGCAGGTTCTTGCGGACGTCGAAGTTGCGTTCCTCGACTTTCTTTTGTGCGCCTTCGACGCGATTGCTGACCATTCGGCTGGTGATGGCTTCGCCTTCCTTGATGCCGAGCCTGGTCCAGATGTTCTTGACCCACTCACCGGCGAAGATTCGCATCAGGTCGTCTTCGAGCGAGAGGTAAAAGCGGCTGGAGCCGGGATCGCCCTGGCGACCGCAACGACCGCGCAACTGCAAGTCGATGCGGCGGGCTTCGTGCCGCTCGGTGCCAATGATGTGCAGACCGCCCAGGCCGCGGACCACCTGGCCTTCTTCCTTCATCTTCTCGCGAGTTTCGATTTCCTTGATCAGCGAGGTCCACTCTTCCTGAGGGACGTCGAGGCGCGTGGCGTACTTGTCTTGCAGGAGGGCCCAGGCCATCGTTTCGGCATTACCGCCAAGAATGATGTCGGTACCGCGGCCGGCCATGTTCGTGGCGATGGTCACCGCGCCCAGGCGGCCAGCTTGCGCGACAATTTCGGCTTCGCGCTTGTGATGCTTGGCGTTCAAGACCTCGTGCTTGATACCGCGCTTGCCGAGCAGGTCGGACAGCCGCTCGCTTTTTTCGATCGAGACCGTGCCGACGAGCACGGGGCGGCCGCGCTTCTGGATGTGTTTGATCTTCGACCGGGGCACGATCTCGCGCTGACGGGTATTACCGCGCAGACTGAGCTCAATGCTCTCGGCGGTTTCATTCGTGATTTCGCCAACGAGCTGGCCGCCGTCGGCCATGTCGAGCGTGTCCCAACGGTTGAGGCATTCGATCTCTTCGGCGATCGCGTGGAACTTCTCGCGCTCAGAGCGATAAATCACGTCGGGGTGATTGAGCCGCTGCATGCCCCGGTTCGTGGGAACGGTGATCACGTCGAGCTGGTAAATCTTCCAGAATTCCGAGGCCTCGGTCATGGCCGTGCCGGTCATGCCGCACAGCTTGTCGTACAGCTTGAAGAAGTTCTGCAGCGTAATGGTGGCCAGGGTCTGGTTCTCTTCCTTGACCTTGACCCCTTCCTTGGCCTCGACGGCCTGGTGCAAGCCGTCGCTCCAGTTGCGGCCCGGCATCAGGCGGCCGGTGAACTCGTCGACGATCACGATCTCGCCGTCCATCACGACGTAGTTCACGTCGCGCTTGTAGAGGAAGTGGGCCTTGAGCGAGTTATCGATCAGGTGCGGCCACTCCATATTGCCCGAGGTGTAGAAGCTTTCCACCCCGGCGAGCTTCTCGGCGGCGCGGACGCCTTCGTCGGTCAGGTGGACGGTGTGCTCCTTCTCCTTGACCTCGAAGTGCGTGTCTTTGACCAGTTGGCGGGCGATCTTGTCCGCCCGGCCATAGCGGGTGACGTCATCATGCGCGGGGCCGGCAATGATCAGCGGCGTGCGGGCTTCGTCGATGAGGATGTTGTCGACTTCGTCGATGATGGCGTAATGCAGCCAGCCCTGGGCCTGCTGAAGATGCTTGGGATAGCGGTCGTCGTCGCGGGCGGCGGGACGCATGTTGTCGCGCAGGTAGTCGAAGCCGAACTCGTTGTTCGTGCCGTAGGTGATGTCGCAGGCGTACGACTTCTGCCGTTCGCCGGAGTCCATGCCGCTCTGGATGTTGCCGACCGTCATGCCCAGGCCCATGTAGAGCGGGCCCATCCACTCCATGTCGCGGCGGGCGAGGTAGTCGTTCACGGTGATGACGTGGACGCCCTTACCCACCAGCGCGTTAAGGTAGGCCGGGAGCGTGGCCACCAGAGTTTTACCTTCGCCGGTGACCATTTCGGCAATGTTGCCGCCGTGCAGGATCATGCCGCCCATCATCTGGACGTCATAATGGCGCATGCCGAGGTGGCGGCGGCCGCTCTCGCGAACCGCGGCAAAGGCTTCGACCAGCAGATCGTCAAGCGTTTCCCCCTCGGCGAGCCGCTTGCGGAACGCGGCAGTGAGCCCGTGCAACTCGTCGTTGCTCATCGCCTGGAATTTTCCTTCCAGGGCGTTGATCGCGTCTACTCTTGGCTGTAACTTCTTTACGTATCTGGCATTGGAAGAACCAAACAGCGATGTGATCGAGCGCTCAATGCCGCGCCCGATGGCACTAAAGATGCCGCTGATGATCTCCCAAATTCGTTCCAACAGTTCCATGTCAGGCCCGAGGTAGTGGCTGCTGATAAGCCCCTGAAAGAGCGACGGCCCCGAGCGGCAGCCAAGGCTGGGCAGCCAAGCTCGGGCGAGCGAAGGTCAAAGAGGCGTAAGATTTGTAAGCATCATAATTTATAGCGATTATTCCGGGGGGTCAATAACGGTTCGTCCTGCCAACGGTCCCCTAACTCTGTACGTAACCACCAAGCCTGTAAGTTCTTTCGCTCGCCGTTACCCCCTTCTTTGCCATCCGCACGGGTTTGCATGATCATGGCCAAATCGATCGTCTCGGCGGATGTTTCGGGCGAGCTGATCTTCCTGGGCACCGGCACCAGCGTGGGTGTGCCGGTGGTGGGGTGCGGCTGCCACGTCTGCACCAGCACCGACCCGCGGAACAAGCGCTATCGCTGCTCGCTGGTGTTGGGGCTGCCGGGCGGAAACCTGCTCGTGGACACGACGCCGGATCTCCGCTCGCAACTGCTGCGCGAGGGGATCGGCATCATCCATTCGACGCTCTATACCCACGATCATGCCGACCACGTGTTCGGGCTGGATGATCTGCGGCTGTTTCCCTATTACCTGGGTCACGCGATGCCGGTTTACTGCGAGGCCCAGGTCGAGGCCCGGATCCGCAAGTCGTTCGACTATGCGTTTCTTCACGAAGCGAAGAGCTATGCCGGGGGCGTGCCGCAGATCGAGTTCCAGCCGATCGAGAGCGAGCCGTTCGACGTGCTGGGAATGCAAGTGATCCCCTTGCGACTGGAGCACGGGAAGTTTCGCGTGTTGGGGTTCCGGTTTGGCAACATCGCCTACTGCACGGATACGAACCGGATCCCGCCGGAGAGCAAGGCGCTGCTGGCGGGGCTCGACGTGCTGATAGTCGACGCGCTGCGGCTGACTCCGCATCCGACGCATTACTGTCTGGACGAGGCCGTGGCCGTGGCCGAAGAAATCGGCGCCAAGCGGACGCTGTTCACGCACATGTCGCACGACCTGGAGCACAAAGCGACGAACGCCAGGCTTCCGGCGGGAATGGAGCTGGCGTACGACGGGCTGAGGCTGAGGTTGAGTTAGACGTTTGCCTAAGCCCAGGGAATGCTTTCCCTGAGTTTTTTCTTTTCGCACGTGGACGATCCAACCCAGGGAAAGCATTCCCTGAGCTTGAACGTCGAGGGGCAACGCAAAAAAGTCCAGGGGAAAGATTCCCCGGGCTTTAGAGTTGTGTGCCGCAAGGTGAGCCGCGACGCGGTCCCCCGTGGCATCCTTCCGCAATCGACAGCTCTCCGCCAATAAGAAAAGCCCCGAGGAAGATCCTCGGGGCTTTGAGTTTCAATCTTCGTCCAAGCTGCGTTATCGCTTGACGGCGGCGGCCTGCGGGGCTCTGCCGAGCATGTTGGCATAGTCCGTCGTGATGCCCAGCACTTCTTCGAAGTAATAGTCGCGTTTCACGACGGGACGCTGCGGGTCGTTCAGCTCTTCGAAGGTTTCTTCTTCATGCTTTTCGGGCGTCAGCTCGCTGCGCTCGGCGAGGAACTTCTCGCGATTGAGCGAGATGGCCTTCTTTTCCTTCTGGTCGTTGAACCGTTTGATGTCGGCAAGGACCTTCTTGAAATCGTCCGAACTGGACATGCGAGCATTCGACCGCTTGCGCAGCTCTTCGAGCTGGCCCGGCGTGACCATGTTGTAGCGGGCGTACTCGGCCGGCGCGACCTTGTCGAACTTCATGGCGTGGTCGAGGCTCGCTTCGCCGACATCCAACTGACCAATGAGCGAGGGGAGCACGACGTCCGAGAGGACGCCACGATTCTGCGTGCTGTCGCCGTCGGGGCGATAGAACTGCTGCATCGTGATTTTCAGCGCGCCCAGGGCCGGAGCGTTGGCCAGGCCGCGGAACATCCGCTGGCTGAGGTCGAGCAGGCTCTGAACGGTGCCTTTGCCGTGGGTGGATTCGTCGCCCACGATGAGTCCGCGGTGGTAATCCTGAATGGCGCCGGCGAAGATCTCGCTGGCGCTGGCGCTGAACTTGCTTGTGAGCACGACCAGCGGGCCATCCCAGGCGACGCCGCGTTCGGTGTCGTCATACTGGGTCTTCTGACCGTCGAAATCCTTCACCTGGACGACCGGGCCGGAGTCGATGAACAGGCCGGTCAGGTTGATCGATTCGGTGAGCGAACCACCGCCGTTGAAGCGGAGATCGACCACGACGGCGTCCACGCCGTTCTTCTTGAATTCGCCAAGCAGGCGGGCGACGTCGCGCGTGGTGCTCTTGAAATCGTCGCGGCCATTGCGAGCGCCGCTCATGTCCATGTAGAAGCTGGGCAGGTTGATCACGCCAACCTTGTAGGGCTGGCCGTTCGGCTTCTGGCCGGCTTCCAGAATCTCGCCGCGGGCTTCCTGGTCGGTGAGCGCGATCTGCTGGCGGACGATGTTGTAGATCGTCGGTTCCTTGGAGTCTTTCGGGAGCACCTTCAGGCGGACGGTGCTGTTTTGCGGTCCGCGGATTAGCTTCACGACGTCGTTGAGCTTCATTTCGCTGACATCGACGATGGCGCCTTCGTTGCCCTGGCCCACGCCGACAATGCGGTCTTCGATTTTCAGGCGGCCGTCCTTCGCCGCGGCGCCGCCGGGGATGATTTTCTTCACGACGGTCTCTCCGTCCGGAGCCTCGAGCGCGGCGCCGATGCCTTCCAGGTTCAGACGCATCTGAATCTCGAAGTTCTCGAGCGACGAGGCCGACATGTAGCTCGTGTGCGGATCGTAGCCGGTCGTAAGCGCGGTGAGATACATCTCCAGCAGCTCGTCGTTGTCGGTCTGCCGCATCCGCTTGGCCAGGTGCGTGTAGCGCTTGGCAATTTTGTCTTGCGCTTCTTTGCCGGTCATCTTCTTGTCGGCTTCGAGATCAAGCAGTTCGTATTTCACACGCTTGCGCCAACGATCGCGCATTTCGGCGTCGTTCTTGGCCCAGCCGATCGTGTCGGGATCGGTTTCCAGGACTTCCTCAACCGTGAAGTCGTGCGGCTCGCGAACCAGTTCGTTGACGGTCTTCACACGCTGGTCGATGCGATCGAGAAACTGAGCAAAGACGCGGTAGGCGAATGACGTGTCGCCCTTGAGAGCCATGTCGTCGAGTTGGTCGCGATAGGCATTCCAGGAGTCAATGTCTGCCTGGGTGAAGAAGACCTTGCGCGGATCGAGCATCTTCAGGTAGTTGTCCATCCAGCGGCCGCTGATCTCGTTATCCAGCGGATGCCGCGTGAGATGCTCGCGGTTCATCAAAAACGTGATCGCCCGGGTGACGTGCCGGTCGGTCGTGGTGGGACCGGTGGGTTCGGCCAGCAGGCTGGTGGGGGCGGCGAGTTGCGACGCCGTGACGGCCGCGAGAGCCGCGGCACGAAGGCCCCACTTAAGTCCGCGGGTCCGGCACATTTGGGCGATCAACTGGCTCATCGCAACCTCTCGGAAAGGATTCCCTGGAAGACCTAAGTTCCGCAAACGAAAAGGTTTAAACAGATCGTATACGCCTCAGGCGGTGAATGCAATATCAGCGAGCAGCGCATGGTCACTCGCCCCGCGGCACTCAACTGCCGGCATGACAGACCGTTGAGCACCTAGTGCATCCTTACGCCTGCCACACGATTTGGATCGCCTGTTCGATGAAATTGAGGGGAAAATGCCGCTATTCGCAGCGATGGATCGGACACGGCACGCCGACTTCTGACGAGCTGCGCCGCGGCCTTCAGCTTTGATCGGTTGTGTGGATCGTTCCGGGTGAATCGAATGCGGGGCCGACGATTCCCGGCGAAGGTATTCCCCGGGCTTTGGGCTGTCCTGCGAATGTGGTTAGCGCTGGTGATGCGTCAACATTGTTTCGGCGGCGCGGGCCAGCAAGGCCTCGGCCACCAGAGGATGCGGGCCAAGATGAGCGGCGGTGAGCCACTCGTGCTGGGGAAAGCGGCCGGCGAACTCGCGGACCGTGTCGGCGATCCGATCGAGCAGCACGCCGCCGAACAGCAGATGTGGTTGGACGACGATTCGCCGCGGAGCGGCAGCGGCAGCGCGCTCGAGCACGTCGGACAGGCGCGGCTCGGCCATCGCCACAAAGGCGACCTCGACGGCAGGTGATGTACCGCCACGATGAACCATTTGCTGGCGCTGCCGGGCGAAGGCGTGCATCTCGGCCGTCGCCTCGGGGTCGAGGCTGCCGCGGCCCACCAGAACGAGCAGCGACTGGTCTACATCGTGCGGCGCGCCGGCGTCACAGGCGACAGATTCTTGGTAACGCTGCTGGGAGAGCGCGAGCAATCGAGGCTCGCTGCCCAGGTGCTCGGCCTGGCGCGTCGTGACGCCGGGAGCTTGCGCCGCGGCGGCGGCCACGGCATCGGGAATGTCGCGCTTGGCATGACCCGCGGCAAACAGCAGCACGGGCGAGACGATCACCTGGCGCACGCCCTGGGCGACCAGTCGGCGGAAGCCCTCGGCGATCGAAGGCTCGGCG
>Ga0169931_10013687_pt1 | contig 11052 bp, 7 predicted proteins | sample Kivu_15m_20L_FD_129675 | JGI IMG/M metagenome (GOLD analysis project Ga0169931, IMG submission 129675) | Freshwater microbial communities from Lake Kivu, Western Province, Rwanda to study Microbial Dark Matter (Phase II) - Kivu_15m_20L... | ecosystem: Environmental > Aquatic > Freshwater > Lake ... | reverse complement strand
TTGACGGGCGCTTACCGGATTTTATTGGCGCAGGTACCCACGGCACCCAGTAAAGCCGGGATGTACGCGCGTGAACTACTGGAGGGTTACCCGCTTTTCGAGGCGTCTATCCGGCGGTATGCAGCTTATGAGAAAGCCTCGGCGTATGGCCTGACCGTGGACCAGGTCCGGTCGCTCGACCGTAATGCAGGGTTAGCGTGGAGCGATTACAAATCTGTAGGGGGTGAACTATGGCGAATAACCCGCTAGACCGGGTAAAAGAGAAGTTGAAACAGCGCCTCGACCCGGAAAAAGCGGGCGAGACGACCAAAGACACCGGTACCCCCAGCACAACCCCCTCCACGGGGCACAGAACGGGGGGTAAGCGGTCAGACCCTGCCTGGGTCATGCGCTCTTTCTTTTTGCGGAAAGACACCGACCAGGCGGTAAAGAAAGCCATACTCGAACTTGAGAGCCAGGGGATCACCTACGACAAGTCGGAGCTGATGGAGGACTTACTAACCGGCTGGTTGACCTGGTACCAGTCGGGGGGAAGTTTGGACGACTACATGAAGACCCGGACTCCTCCGGTACAGCCCCGTGGGTAGCTCAATTGAGCCGATTTGAGCCATGGCTTTATTAAAGACGGATAACCTCCAACTCGAACGGCACTTTAGGCGGGGTGGACCTCCGCACGGACCCAGTCAAGGGTCCTTTTCCGGGTCCGGCTCGCCTAACTCTTCTTCGACGTGCTGATAGTCGTTAATGCTGACGTTATAACCCAGGTCTAGCAATGCTCTAGCCAAGGCCTTGATATCGGAGTATGGGCAACTTCCCGATCTGCCTGGTTCCGCTGTAGAAGGCTGGCTGAATCGTAGTCCAGGGGCCATCTACTTGGTAGCCACCTTTCCTGCTTACTAGCAAATTGGCATGTCTCATACATCAAATGCCACGTCAGCGATATGACATACTACCCGTTCAACTCATTTAATGGTGGCAAACTTCTAACAATGTCCACCGTCTTAAGACTGACCCGCACAATCCGCTTCACCAGGTCAACGATGTAGTGAGGGTCATCAGACCAGGTATTAGGTTCATTTACGATACCGCTGGCCTTGTCCTTAGTGATTTGGTAGCGCTCCATGATCCACTCGATAGCAGAGCGATCGCACACTTTATACTCATAAGCCCTTAACGGAATCCCAGCCAGTCTAATCTTACTGTTGTAGATAATAGTGGTCTTGTCGATCTGTCGCTCATGCCGACCAAAGACCATTTTCTCAACCCGGTAGTCTTTAGCCTCCAAGAAAAGGTTTTCCTTATACTCCTCCAATGGATAAGGTTCGATGGTCTCATAGTTGAGATGCCAGTGGGCTAGGCTCCGACCTGCCCGACTGAACGCCCAGAAGTCTTGAGTATAGGGAATCCTAGGTAACATTTTCTTGAGGTCAGCGGCAAAGCGACTCTTGTACTCTGGACTGTGGAGAACACCATAAACATAGTAGAAGATATCCTCTTTAGTGATGGCTTTATCTCCATAGGTAGCCTGAAATCCTTCTAAGATGGCATCGGGGATATTTTCATTACGGGTGTAGCCACTCTGTTGATCAGATTGAAAGAGAGTACCTAAGTCGGATTGCTTGGTGTAAGTATAAAGGGGAAAGCATTGGCCCGCTGTAGCTGCACCCTGAATACACAAATCAGGAATTAAATTTGAGATGAAAGCAGAAAATTCTTTCACTACGCCAACTCCCGTGACGCAAATTATAAAGTTATCTAGTAAATTAGTTGGAAAAATACTCGGCATTAAATGATGTGTCCAATTAAATTCTTTGCTATAAAAAAGCCACTGCTTACAAAACGGTCTATATATCGACTGGCGAATTAATTTTGAATTAAATTCGAATGTTTTACCTTGTTCGACTGCTTTAATCAGATCTTCTGTCCATTTTATTTTGCACGAATCCATGCTGATAAATGAAGAAATTTCTATGTTCGTAGACAAAGACTTATATTCTTGAGACTGTGCATTGAAAAAGTCTATCATCTCACGAATTTTTTCTGTTATGTTATTCTTATCAAAATTATAAACCCAGTTATCACGGTTGGTTTTTACACCCATTGAATATACATCAAAAATAATATCTTTTGATTCATTACTTTTGTCTCCTAGTGGAATAAATTCTTCGAAGATTGGATCACGTTGATTAATCCAGTCATGGGTACTGTTAGGAATTACTCTTTCCCAATTGATTCCTTCGATGCCATTAGCTTTTTGGATGATATCTAACTTTTGTTCGCGAGTTAGATAGTCGCCGATGTCGTGATAGTAAATCTCGCAATCCTTAGTATGGTCTGCCTTCTTGACAAGCAACGTGATGGCAATACCTGCTCGACTACCAGAACCAAAGATTTTTCCCCCTTCTTGGCGTGAGGTTTCACCAGAAGTTCTTTGATTGCCTCGAAGATTGAAACAATAGATTTTACTGAACTCATCTACAAAACATTTTCGTAATCCATCCATTGCATTATTGTCAATGAAGGAGCCGTTAGTCACAAAACAGATAATTCCATCATTTTCAATGCGATCACTGGCCCATCTAATTGCACGAATGTAAGAATCATAAGCTTTACTTTTGCCAGTTTGCCTAAGTGATTTGGCAATGTAAGTGTAGGAAATACGTTTATCTAATGAGGTGTATTTTAAGTTTTGATTGTTGTCATTTGCACTCTTTTGTCCAGAGGAATAGGGTGGATTTCCTATGATGACCGTAATAGTTCTAGTCTTTTGATTAGCGACTCTTCTATTGTTTTCAGGAAACATTTCCTCCAGTAAAGTTCCATCTCTCTCATTCATCTGGAAAGTGTCAGTTAAAATGATTCCCTCAAAGGGTTGATAATTTCCACCTTTCAGTCCGTGATAGGCTTCCTCGATATTGATGGCTGCAATGTAGTAGGCCAGGAGAACGATTTCATTGGCATGGAGTTCGTGCTTAAACTTGCGCTCTAGGTCTTTCTGCTGGATAAGGCCTTTCTGGAGCAACCGAACCATGAAAGTTCCCGTTCCGGTAAAGGGGTCTAGAATGTGAACTCCTTCATTGGTGAGGCTTGTCCCAAACTCTTGCCGCAAGGCTTGGTCGGCACTCTTCACAATGAAGTCCACCACCTCTACGGGGGTATAGACAATGCCCAGCCGATCCGTCAATCGGGGGAATGCTCCCCTGAAGAATTTGTCATAGAGTTCAACTACAATCCGTTGCTTCCCGGTTACATTGTCTACACCCTTAGCTCGCTCTCGCACACTGGCATAGAACTTCTCTAGGGTTGCTGCCTCATTCCCAATAGACTTCCCTTCCAAGACATCCACCATCTGCTGCATGACCTGAGAAACAGGGTTCTGCTCGGCAAAGGCGTAGCCCTCAAATAGGGCATCGAAGACGGGTTTGGTAATAAGGTGCTGGGCCAGCATTTCGATAGCCTCAGCCTCGGTGACTTTAGGGTTAATGTTTTGGCGAAGTCCGGTTAGGAACTGGCTGAACGTCTCCCGACTCTCTGCATTGACCGCCAGGGTGCCCTGGATGCGCGTGATGTGGTTCTCGGCGATTTTGGCAATATCCCCGGCCCATTCTTCCCAGTAGCGACGATCGCCGCAACGCTGGACAACTTTGGCATAGATAGCCTCCCGCCAGTTTTCCAGGTCTGGAAACTCCAGCTTCATCTGGTGGCTGCGGTTCTCCCCACTCCTACCATCGACTTGCTCTACATCCCCCGGTTGGCCTCCCCCCACACCGATCACATCAATCTGAGGGGGCCGATTGTCATTAAGCTCTAGCTTGTTGATGATGGCGTTAAAGCGATCGTCGTGGGCACGGAGGGCTTGTAGAATCTGCCAAACTACCCTGTAGCGGTCGTTATCTTTCAGGGCTTCTTCTGGCGTCATCCCGGCTGGGATACCCACTGGGAGAATGATGTAGCCGTAGTCTTTTCCAGGGGCTTTACGCATGACTCGCCCCACGGACTGCACTACGTCTACCACAGAGTTCTTAGGGGTTAGAAACATCACGGCATCCAAGGCAGGAACGTCAACTCCTTCAGAAAGGCACCGGGCATTGGATAGAATACGGCAAAGTTGCCCCTGGTCACTGGTATCTGCCTTGAGCCAGTCCAAGCGAGTGTTACGCTCTAAGGAGTTTTGGGTACCGTCAACGTGATCTAGTTCGCAGTCCAACACTTCCTCATCGGGATGATCCTGTTTGTAGGCGTCCACCAGAAGCTTGAAGTTCTTGACTAGGTTCTCAGACTCTTTGATAGAGCGACAGAATGCAACCGCCCGCCTCATTGGAATTGTGTCTGCATTGTGGCCAGAATCGTCCTTGATCCGCTTTGAGAGACCATTCCAGCACCCGATAATCTTGGCTGCATCCTCTAGCTGCAACTCATTGCCACCCCCAGCCAGTTGCCGCTGGAAAGCCCCACTGACATACTGCTCGTCTACCACCAGCACCATGACCTTGTAATCCGTTAGCAATCCGTCCCTAACGGCTTCTCCAAAACCAAGGCGGTGGAACTCTGGCCCATAGATGTTGGGGTCATCCATGGAGCAAACCACCATATCGTTTTCAAGGGCCTTGCTTTTCGCGGCATCCCCGTAAAGTCGGGGGGTGGCCGTCATGTAAAGGCGCATCCTGCCCTTGATGAAGTCTTGGTCATGGACTCGCACAAAGGCAGACTCCTCCTCCTCTGCTAGGGTTACCCCAGTGGTGCGGTGGGCCTCATCACACAGAATCAGGTCAAACTCCGGTAGCCCTTTTTTCTGGGCATCTGCAACCGCCTTGATGGACTGGTAGGTGGAGAACACCACCGTTAGACACCCCTGGTCGTCCAGGTTGGCCGCACGGGCTGCAATGGTCTGAGCGTCCGTTGTGGCTGGAAAGGCCAGATCTTGAATATCAATATCGTCGCTGTCGTCCTTCTTCCGGCGCTTACCCACCTTCGTATCGGAGCAAACCGCAATGCTGTGAAGGGGCACCGTGGCCTCCGCCGTCCACTCCCGCAAGGTCTGGGATAGCAGGGAAATAGACGGCACCATAAATAGCACCCTAGCGGGCGCCCCATCCACCACCATCTGCTCTGCAATTTTGAGGCTGGTGTAGGTCTTACCAGTGCCACAAGCCATGATCAGCTTGCCGCGATCTCTGACCTTAAACCCCTCCATGACCTTTTCCAGGGCTAGGGCTTGGTGCGGGCGGATCTGTTTTTTGGGCTTCAAGCCTAGCCTATCTGGGGTCTTGAGGCTAAAACGGCTCCAGTCAATGGGACTCTCATCCAGATCACGAACACTCAGCCGGGTCACCGGGATAATCTGGTTCTTAATAGACTCCTCTGCGTGGGTTGTCCACCGATCAGTGGTAGAAACAATAATGCGACTGGTGAAGGGTTCCCGCCCCGACTCCGTGAAGAATGAGTCAATGTCTTTTTTGTCCAAGGTGGTTTGGGGGCCGTAGAACTTGCATTGGATGGCACAGTACCCCCCAGTAGCCCGTTCCTCGGCCACTAGGTCAATGCCTGTGTCAGGTCGCCCTTCCCGCCGGGGCCAGTCCATCCAGAGCCAGACATTACGAAAGCGATCCCTGTAAATAGGGTCTGCCTTGAGATAGGCCAGAATCAAATGCTCAAAGAGATCTCCCAAGTCCCGACTAGAAGTCTGTGCCTCCCTGAACTCAGCCAGAATGTGATGGATCGTAGTGAGGTTGGGGGAATTAGAAAACATAATGACATCTCTTGAATAGCAGATTGGGCTTAGTCGTAGTGATTCAGCACCCCTTAGTAGGTTATTGCCTAGCTTATCGGCCCAACAGAGAACAGGCCATAAAAGCAACTAAAAGTCACCGTTCAGTGGACTAACCATCCCAAGCCATCATCGACACCAGGGCAATACTTTGGCAGTGGCTTGCGTGGGATACTAAAGCCCAGGAGGCAGGGCAATGGCGATAAAGCGTCCCGAGGGGGTGAATTGGCACCATATAGTGCTGGTCGGGACTAGGTTGCCGTTAAACACAAAGAAGGTTTACAATTACAAGATGGGTGCTTGTGGGGAGTTTACACCTCGCCTAGCTTGAAAATCCTAGCTTTTGCGAATTTTGTTAGAAGGCTTGTGAGTCGAGACTCCCAGGTTATTTCAGACCATCTTAAAAAACTCCAAGTCTCAATATAGACAGGGTTTAGGAGGAGGTTTACTACCTAAGATCCTCTACTGGACGTTTAGGCTTAAGTTCTTCTGCCTAAGATTTTCCCGGTAGCATTTAGACGAATAAATTTCTACCTAATATCCTATATGTGGTTATTAGATGGAAAACTTATTCCTAAATGATCTAGAAGCTGCGATGGTCTATTGCAGTCAGGTCTTGGCTGTAGCTCGATTTTTCGCGCCTAAAATAAATGTTACTTCTGATGGAGTGCCGGAAATGTCTAGTCTCTTAAAGTTTCGCCCATCTGTTTTCATCTATGCGGCAGGTGTTTTGTTAATGACCCAAACTGCTGCTTCAGCAGACCCGTTTGGGAATTTAGGGAATATCATCAATAATCAAATTCAAAGATCTGTGGAGGATATGGTAAATCGGGGCACAAATGCAGTCACTACTAACGTAGAACAAGCACTTTTTGATGCCCTCGGTCTTAATCCAAGTACTGTCAACAACTCGGCAGGAAATACAGGTTCAGATGATAAGGTCTTAAGAATCTATGAGGCTTGGTACGGAGATCTATCCGGTACCGATAAGGAAACTGTATCCTGGCTGATTATGCAACATGCGCGTAATCAGACTGTGACTTTTGAGACAATTTCTAGCACTGAGTGGTTTATGCAAAAGCCTATCGCTGAGCAATCGCAGGTTGCTAGTGTTTTCTTTAAGCTACAGCAAGTGATTGATGCCAGCGCTAACGATAGAGGTCGCTTCCTCGCTTTTGCATTTTGCGTCAATAGCGGTACTCAAAACTGTACACCTTAGAATTAAAACTTCTTGATCTATGAGATACAACCTCAGAGCTTATTTTCTGGAGTTGGCCAGAATGGTTTTGTAGATTAGAGAAGTTCTAAGTGATGTATAAAACTGATTCAGACTCTTGAATATCAGGGACTTAGGGAGTGCTATAAGTCCCTGATATAAGTGGAATTTCAATTTTTTAGAAACTGAAATTCAAATATTTTTCTCCTTGGTCATGGATTTTCGGGCGATGAATCCGGTTAACAAGAAGCGATTAGCGGTTGGGCTTTTTTCTGTCTCCTGTCTCAACTTCAGCTTTATTTCTACCTATCCTATAGGTCGTGCCTCTGCTAGTAAGGAGAGATTTCCCAGTGAACTCTTTCAATCGGCGGGGCTAGATCGTTTTCAAGTAGCCTCTAGGCCACCTTGGGAGCAGCCTTCTGACGGTACATCTTCTTATGTACTGCCACCGTGGGGGTTGACTGTTAACGACTTTGTTGTGACTCGCCAGATGCCGTTAAGCTCTGGGCGTCGGGAAGTGCTGCTATCCTCACCATCGACAGGATCAGAACAGCGTCTATTTATTAATTTGCCGAACTCAGGCGATTTCCAATTATACGAAATGGCTTTTAACCGGGTGTTAGTATCCGGTAGCGATAGTTTATTCAGCGAGCCGGAGACTCGCGCTAAACTTCAAAACTTTAACGTTAAGTTTTCCAATAATGCTCTGTCAGAGGTCGTATTGGCAGATGGCACAAATGCGAGGTTCACTGCGGATACAGCAGTGATCAAGTCTTCCAGTGGTGAGACAATAGAAACTTTTAGGCTGCAAAGCAACACGGCAAATTTAGAAGGTACGCTTGTTGCGGTTCAGACAACAAACGATCAAACGATATATCCAGGCACAAAATCTTCGGGTCAGCAAGATCCTATTTCTGATGGCTTGGTGCTTGCTCAGTCTCAAAATAGCTGTGAAGAGAATACCCAAAGGTCAATGGATAGAATTTCTAATTCTATGGCCCCTTGGTCTTCTCAGATGTCGAGTTCTTCTTCTGAATTAGTTCGAGCAGTCGGATGGACAATTGGCCATAGCTCTGAAACTCTAAAAAATTCTACAACTCTTAGCGAGTCGAAGCTTCCAGAATTAACGTGTAGACGACCTGTCCAGTGCGATGAAAGACGTGTTAGCGGCGGTAGTGAAATTAGAACAGATTTGTTCGATGTTCCCACTGGAAGCGATGGAGGTAAGCTCGAAGTAACTTATGAATTTTATACTATTCCCGATAGTATAGAAATATATTATAACGGGCGGAGGGAATCCGTTGGGCCAGTGTCTGGCTCTGACACCAGAACTTTTGATTTGCAAGATTCCGCTCAACAGGTTGGGATTACTCTTCGAGGAAATAACAACCCTGACACTTTATGGTGGTACACCATTTCTTGCGATCCTTCCGAGGTTAGACCAGTTGTAGTCGCAATAAGGCCGATGGCCGATGGCTATAATGTTCTTTTTCCAGATAGACTGGACAAAAATGTTTGGATGGAGTCTTCATCTGGCAATATAGATGAACTTAAAAAGAAAGATTTTTGCATTGTCGAGAAGCTCCAATTATCAGATGAAGTCGGCAATCCTATTTTTCGGCCAAACCTTCGGTTTCCTGAGCCATGGGTTACTGTACCTTCACCAAAATATGTTGCCATCTGGGGTAGCCCTGATACTACTTGTAATACGGTTGAAGCTGGTCAGAACCCACAACCGGGTGGGATAGATTTTACGTCTGATAAAAGAGCTAGGTTTCGTGATGCACATGGCTTACATGGTGTTGACGAAAATAATCTAATCTCTGGTTCTCCACTTTATCTTCGTCAAGAGTACTATTGGTACCGCTATGGCGAAACTAATCTTAAGCCTCTTTTGAATAAAGAGGGAAAGCCATTTGTTAACTTGATAAAGCGATGGCTTGTCTCCGAGGAAACATCTTTTCCCTGCATAATGGAATTCCCAATAATTCATCCTGGACCATCCATCAGATTTTATCAGCATGTTGAGGTGCACGATATTAGCGGAGGGTCATCTGTTCTTTTTGGACAGAAAAGACTTGGTTTGAGCGGGTGCATTAATCTGCCACCAGGTGGTCTTATTTAGCTGTAGCGAATGAAATATAGCGGTTCCTGAACGCATGAGATACACCTCGACTGGGAGAAGTCTTGGAGTTCATAGGCTTGGACAACTGGCCTGTATCTCATCCGAATGAGAACCGCTATACTTTTACTTTACTTACTTAAAAACGAAGATAATATGAAACTATTAGCATTTGACATCGAAATTTCAGATATTTTCAATTTGCAACCTGGCGAAGACTTGGAGAAGTACGCTCCTTTTCACATTTCTATCGCAGCAACCTCTATCTACCAAGGAGAAGAATATCTTTGGCACTCGACCGATGAATCAGGTACTCCTACTTTAAGTATTACTAAAGAAAGAGCGCAGCAACTGTTAGAATACTTAGACCGAAAGCAAAAAGAAGGATTTGCGGTTTGTGCGTGGAACGGTTTGAATTTCGACTTTAAATGGCTTGGTTACCAAGCTGAAAATTATCAGTTAGCTACTAAAGTTGCATTAAATAGTTACGATCCTATGTTTCAATTTTTTAACCAAAGGGGCTTTCCAGTCGGCTTAGCTAAGGTCGGAGAAGCCATGGGGATTCAACAAACTAAACTAATGCGCGGCAGCGAGGCCCCTGTTAAGTGGCGAAATGGGGAATATAAATTAGTAATGGATTACGTTTTGGGAGATTGCCAGATAACAAATAAAATTTTGTATGCAATTATTCAAACCCGACAAGTTAAGTGGATAACCTCAAAAGGTAAGATTAGTTATGAAGATATGCCTCAACTAAAACCAGTTCATCAGATCATACGTGATCCTTCTCCCGATCAATCATGGATGGATACTCCTATTCCTAAAGAGCGCTTTTATTCATGGCTTACAGTGTAAACTTCCTCAAAGTGATTTTGAGGGTCTAGCACGGCTTAGCCCCCTGGGTGACCGGGGTAGCTCAATTGAGCCACTTTTAGAGCCTAGCTCAATTAAAACCCTTCACCCTGGTATCTAGACCCTCGTAAGGGCTACAGCGTTTTTAGGATTTGTCCAATTGAGCTAGGCTGAGCCAGGTAATTGAGCCAGGGTCAAATCAGTTTTAGCGATGGTCTCCAGGGCGGTGATCCGAGATTCTAAGTCCAGGTCAAAGACCCGGCCTGCAGTATCGAGGATCAATCTACAGGCGGTCAGGCGGTCTGATACCTTTGCATCGGGTATCTCCCCGGCTGCGATCTCTCTAGTGGTTTCTAGAGCATCTTCGACCATGGTGGTAGCCTTACTAATGGCGACGTGCCACAGCTCCCGTCGAGCATCGGCGACTAGGCCACTAAATGCCGGGTCAAGCAACCACCGGGACACAGTTCGACGGGTAACCCCGGCTTTAGCCGCTGCTTGCTCCCGGGTGGACCCGCAGGCGATCGCTGTAGCCGCTTTTATCTGGTCTTCGTTCAGTTCTCCGGTCATGGCCCGATCTGCGTTGAAAATGTCCCATGCAAACCTTAGCAGCTACCCGGTTTAACCGGGGTGGAAGGGTCTAGTATCCTTTTTCATCGAATAGCATCCCTTCGATAGCTTTGCGCAGGGTGTTTTTAGCGCGGTTAACCTGTGCTTGATATTCGGGGTTTTTATTGTTTTTTCGCCGTTTAATCTCTTTACGAAACTCCGTCGCTAATTCAATAGGTACAGCTGTTTCAATCAATAAAGACTGTGCTTTATCTGGAAGCTTACTAAACTTTTTGAAAGTTAAACGGTATTTTTTCTCGTCTCGTTTTTTATACCTACGTGCGGATTTTTCGAGTTGTGTAACCTCCAACGGGTCTAACAATACTCTATACAGTTGGCCGTTTCTTAGAACTAAAAATTCCAAAGGTTGAGCGGTCATGTTTAATTATCGTCGGTTGTTTGGGTCTGGTCCCGCTCCACCGCTGCAGCGATCGCTGATCGTAACCAGGCGGATCGGTTGGGCAATGCCCGGACGTACTGGTCCAG
>Ga0169931_10013686_pt1 | contig 11052 bp, 8 predicted proteins | sample Kivu_15m_20L_FD_129675 | JGI IMG/M metagenome (GOLD analysis project Ga0169931, IMG submission 129675) | Freshwater microbial communities from Lake Kivu, Western Province, Rwanda to study Microbial Dark Matter (Phase II) - Kivu_15m_20L... | ecosystem: Environmental > Aquatic > Freshwater > Lake ... | reverse complement strand
ACTATTTACAGTAATGGATTTACATTGTATATCTTGCTTTGGTGTTGAACCCTTTACCTTTTCTTTCTCATTTTCATCTAGATAAAGTTACCATTTCATAGTATGGTAGATGAGGCATCCAACGTTCTTGCGGCATGAGTAAAAGGGTCTCAGTCATAAACATGTGTAAGTGGAGTCGATATCTTTCTTTGACAGATACTCCGACTAACAAGCCACAGTGCTTCGCCTATTCTTTAAAACACGATGAGGTATCTGATGACAAAAGAGCATCTTGGGTCTCCAAAATCTGCTTTTGACGAAGGTACTCCAATTTAATTTCCTCAGTCAGTATCACTATTTTTGTAATACATCATAATTTATTAGTTCAGTTAATTCAATTCTTTACAAGTCATTTAGTAAGCTGGCTACTCATTATCATAAAGATGAGATACCTAGATGCTGATCAACGGAAGCGACATAGATTTCAAACCCATACAGCCCCGTCACCGACGAAAATGAACCCGCAAGAGTCACCGACAAAAATAACTCCACAAGTATCACCGAGGAATGAAAAGAAATTCGATGGCGACCTAGGCTCACAGACGCCTAACCTATCATATAATAAATTTCATGATCGAATGAAAACTCCTGCATCATCAAGGCGTTTAAGTCAAAGTTTTACGGTAGATTCGGTTCGAGTAATTGGAACCACTTCATCTCCTCAATTGAGAATCCAGCCAACCAGATTGTTCAATACCGGTTCTACGACTTCCCGTCAGCAAGAAAACAAACGAGGCTCGTTTGTTTTGTGGATTATAAGCATTACTTTCGTTGTATCAACATACATTGTACATGAAACAAATAGGCCGACGTATGATTCACTTCTCCTCCGTTCTACAAGGCCCCAACAATGGACAGAAACCATTGAAATTCAGTCAACAGTCAAAATCACTCGTCAGTACCCAAACGAAAGAGAATACAATCCATCCGATTCATCAAGAACACGCCTGGAAGCCATGAAATATCATCCAAGAATAACGCATATAAATCATCAGAATGTCCAGTATCTCAAAAGGATTCCTCCAAAGAGAAGAATTCAAATTTATCCTGCAGATTTTTCAGATAACACTCAGCTATATGGAACACACGATTCTAATGATCCGGCTCTTTCAAAAATGGAAAGACGCACTCCATTAGATAACGGTAGCTGTGTACCCATGAAAGCTTGGCAAAGGGCTTATCTACCAGTCTGTAATACTCTCCATGAATTCGACCTGGCTCCGTCTATGGATCAAAGTAGAGAGCAGAATATAAACCTTTTCGGTCTCAAGGGATATTTTAGAAATGCATGGAAACTGGATCGATTAGGAACGAAGACAAACGAAACCGTTGTATTGAAAACCCTAAGGTACGTTTGATGTGCATGTTTTGCACATTAGAAGCTTTCAATCTGTAACAGTCTTGTACAGCATCATCTGATGAGTCCATATCCATGAATCCTTCAAGATATATTCACAACTTTGAAGATGCCCATTTTGAGAACAATCGTATTGACGCCCTGGCAATGGAGCGACTAACGTCATCTCCTCATGTAATCAACATTTATGCATTTTGTGGGCATTCTGTAATAACAGAATATGCCGATGGTCCTCGATTGGGATCGTTAGTGGACAAAGTCAAGAAAGAACCATTGAAACGCTTAAAGATCGCTCGAGACATAGCCTTAGGTCTTGCAGATATCCATGGAATCGATGGTGATGAAAACCCGACCTTTATTCATTTTGATGTCAATCCAGCGAATGTTGTTGTTATTGGAGATACTCTAAAATTTAATGACTTTAATATTGGTATTCTGATGCGTTGGAATGAAACATCGAATCAAAGATGCCACGTTCGAGCCTCGTATCCGAATCCCCAGGTACGTTTTGAATGGAATGGAATCTAAGACTCATGTATCATATATCTGTACATACAATATCATTTCACTCTCCCCTCCACCAATCAGTGGCGTTCACCAGAAGAAGCCCTCGGATTAGAAACATTAACAGAGAAACTGGATGTGTATTCCTTGGGAAACATATTCTTCCGCTTAATATGTGGACATGAACCATGGAACAAACTAGAAATAGGAGGTAAACCGAGTGCACATCAAATTTCAGACAAGGTCCGTCATGGAATACTACCGTATATTCCTGATGAAGTGAAGAGGTCGGAAAACCCAGAAGTTCAGGTCCTATTCGAAGCTATGCTTCGTTGTTACACTTACGATCCCGAAATACGTCCTAGTGCACGTGAGGTGGCAAACTATTTAGAGCAACAGTATCAAGAATTATTTATAAAAAAAGAATAATCCTAGAATCTATGTAACTATAATTACAGTTTTTCACGAGAGTCGATGTATTGTAGTCATCGTACGGTATGGTGTGCATATATACCGTGACCCTTATCACCCCTTTTCCAATGACCCTTTTCATCTGCTGTGCGGCGGAAATGCCACAGCCGCCAACTGATTGAACATTGACTTGTCGTAAGGGGGTTTGGTTTGTCGTTTCCATTCCTATCGGAAGCTTTATATTGGACACAATCTCTTTGCCACGTATATGTAGGTAGCGAGTCATAGGATACGTCGTCATGACATTGACGAGAATGAGTTAAATTTCCTTCACGAAATACACAAGAATCATGAGATACATGGCACGACCTTATTGTCAGAACTCACTCTGGGCTCTCATCATTCTCACAGACGTTTTGACAAAGCCTATTATTACACGTGCCTTCGTCGTTCATCATTCAATAATTTCTGTATCCTCCAAACTTTGTAGTACACACACAGTCTTATATCAACAACGGTCCGAGGGCACTGCTCATCATGCTGGACAGAAAAAGAAGAGAGTGAAGCGTTCAGATAGTCATACCACGGATGAAGATGAAAACGAACCCTTGAATGACTCAATACCACCGAATACTATTCAGACAGAAAGATCCTATCCAGTATCCGATGAAGACGTCATTCTTGCATGCAGAGCATACTTACAACGAAAAAATAAACTTCCTCAGGGGTGGCAACAGTATCAACGTAGGAAACGATTGCGACAGCAATCTTTAGCTTTTCCTGTCGATCAGAATAATAAAACTCATTCCAAGGACGTGTATATCCAAAATGATAAAGCTGGATATTTTTGGGAAGATCCAAATGAACTTATCTATCTTCATAAGGGTAAACCATGGCTACCTTTATTACAGGGCAATTACGATACGGTAGAGAGCAAACAAGATAATATCATACAGATGGAGGAGGAAGATACATCCTATAAGAGCTACGACCAAATTTTCTTTTCGAAATCTAAAGATAAAAATAAATCTTTATCACCCAGGGGATTTATAGGGCCAGGATCTAGAAAAGGAGGATTCAATACTATAAATACAAAGTATGATAATGATCAAGAAGAGAATCATGGAGATGATAACGATTATATTGATGATAATAATTCGGATGATGAAAATATGGATAATATCAATGAAACAGACAAGAATGATTATGATACAGATGCGGAGATTTTCACCTCCAGACCTTCATATCCAACGCGTGAACATACTGGACGATCCAAGTTGATGAAACAATTATTTTCAGATCCACTGTGGAAGGCTAAATGGTACGCTAAACGATGGCCACATTTGTCCACAGAAGACCATCGACAGTATGGTACTACTATAGATTTGGATTCTAATCCTCAACCAAGGCAAGGACAAAAACCAATGGAGACCACGTCATCTACCTCAAGGACAAGAACTACCAAGGGACAAAGTCAGAAAGGAAAACTTCTCCTTCAAAAGATACCATCGGAATTTTTTCATTCCGAGGAATTATCTTCTTTATCGAAAGAAGAAATCATGAATGCTATAACAACGTACATGTCATCCAAACAAAAGAGAAGTTTATCTAGAAAAAGAAGAATACTCAATCATGAGGAAATTTTACACAATAGAACATTGTCGCAACTACCAGAGAATCATAGGACCACATCCCATATCCCTTCGATGACGTCAGATCATGAAGAAAACAAAATACAAAACCAGGAAGATGCACAAAAGATACTTTTAATAGAACGTAGACGTATTCGATCCGAGAAAGCCAAGAGAGCTTATGAAACACGTCGAAAAAATTTACAATCCTTGACAAAAGACAATGATAATCTAGTCAATCAAGAAATTCAAAAGACGACGAAGAAAATGATGATGATGACGAATAACAAAGGGAAGAAGATGAACAAGAAACAATAATACGAGAAATTCGAGATACAATAAAACAAATATATATATATATATATCCTATTTCCTACCCCATTTATAAATACCTCATAAGAAAATGCGATATATACATGTACTTTGATGTATGTAATATATACCATGTTTTATTATTAAAAATTAAGAACCTTCTTCGATGGTGGTAAATCAGTTCTCTTCTTTTGACAAAAAGTAATAAGACGTTTAACACTCGTTAAATACTTTCTTTGCATTTCACTATTCATAACATGTGCAACGTTCGAACTTTCAATCCTAGCACGTCCTGACCTTGCATGTATACCTACCATCGTTACACCGATGGGCCATGCAGCTCTACCGATGGCCACATCCATGTATGCATCATTGGCCTTTACGAATTCCCCCTCTATACAAAAGTTGACAATTTTCAATATATGATTCAACATATTTTCTTCCAATCGTCGATTCTTGCAGAGTTTGAGTAGAGGTCGGATGTAGTCCTTGCATTGTTTTAATGTTTTTGTTTCATTTTTCCCTGCCGCGGTCCGTCGTATCGAATCTGGGCGTTGTGCAAGTTCTTCCTCCCATTGACGTAAAAGAGTTTTGAAGAAACCATGAATTTTTTTATGATGATCTTCATCGTCAGCCAAGGATGACTCGACATGAGTAGTAGTTGTAGTCCTAGTATCGGTGGTATGATTCTCAGACAAGTCTTGGATCCTACTTGTGGCTATTCCAGCAGAAGTGGAATTCAGATTATTGGGTATAGGATCTATAGGATGAAACGATGATGATGAATCCCCCACAAATTGTCGTAATCCGGATAAATTCTTTTCTTTTTTCTCATCCTGCTGCTGTTGCAGCTGCTGCTCCTTCTCTTTATGAGATTTTTTACTCACCAAGAATGGATTGCGTATACCATATCCACTCCCCAAACGAAAATCATCCATTTCAGATATACCCGCAGCCATGGCTTGGATCGTTTCTTTCGCCTCAATCAATCGTTTTCTTCGTTGTACATCATTCCGTTCTCCAAAAACCCAGATAGGAAGACCAAGATCCCGCAATTCTCGAGTGATTTGATCAGTACTCATATTTTGAATTTTTTCGTCAAGAATATAAGTATTGTTATTGACTGTGGATACATCTGACCGTTCTTGAGTCATGGATTTCGTGCTGTTGAGAGTACTTGTTTTATTAGAGTCTGTGACGGAAGTTTTAGACGGATTTAAGGATGCGTTTTTACATGGATCCACAAGTGAATTGTGTGTTTGCGTTGAAGAATCGTCATGTGCAGTACTAGTAGTACCTGCAGCCTTTTTCAGTTCCCTTGTCGCTTGTCGCTGTAACGTTTCTTCGAATTTTCGTACCTCAACAGCTTTCATAAACGACGTTTTGTTTTTCTTTATGTGTGCATCCGTAGTAGTTGCTTCTGTTTCAGGCCCCTGCTGCTTCACTGTTTCGATACTGGAACCTTGTGGGAATTGAGACGATATACTCTCCTTGGCCATTGCAATGGCCTTGCGCTTACGCTCAATCTCTTTCTTTAGAAGGTCCATTTCAAAAAAGTAGAGATAAATTGCTGTGGATGCTACTGGTGTTTCTCGATTCTCTTTTAGTGTTGACTGGCAATCATCAAAGTCTTGTCGAGGATGGAGGATGGAGCGGATGGAAGATTTTCCTTCGTTGATGGTGCGTACAGCAACGGAGCAAAGCGCCCATGCAGCAACGCAGGCCGGTTTTTTCGTTCCGGTCGCCGTTACAATAAATACTCTGTACACTGTACCATACCAGTCTGTCCAGTAGGACAGTATGTCCGGTCGGTCCCACACAGTTTGGAAATTGGAAACACGGCTTATCGATCATCGATACGTTTTCGGTAATTCATAATGACTTCATGAAAATCATAATAATAATCATAATATCTCGGTCATTGCTGAACACCACCATTCGGGTCTTGAACTCCAAAGTCCCGAATGGTGGTGGTCAGCAAAGACCGATAAATGAATGAATGGGTTCACAAAGGAACTTGTTATGAAGTAGTATTTTATGAATACGTATTTACTCTCTTTGTACCTCTGTTCGTGCCAGGAATCCCGAGTCATAACTCATAGGGATAATCATTCGTTCTCTTTTTAACAATTCTTTCGACTTGATATTTATGTCTTACTCTCGAGGGAATACATATATTTATATCAGCATCGGAACTTCTTAGTTGGTAGTTTACTTTACTTGGAGAAAAATGATTGGGAGTTTGATAATAAGAGTATGTTTCTGATTTCTCAGCCCTATTCGATAGTTTCTTAGAGAAAATATCTTTTCATTAGTTCAATGCGATATACCTCGATTCTTTCTCTTAGGGGTTGGGCTTGCTGATAATAATATCAGGATTACTTTTGATTCGGCAAGCTGTTTACACCGATTGGAGAAGTAATAGAGCCAGTTTCAAGTTGGATATTATTGGACGTGGAAAGGGATCTCGTTATACGGTAATAATTTGACCTTGATACGCTTTTCATTTATTTTGCCGTTGAAATTTTACCAACTCTTACATGTATTGGTGCAACTATCGAAATGGATTCATAGGTCTGTGGTGGACAAGATCCTCGGCTAAGTTCTTTTGCACCTCTCAACTTTGCAGAGAAAACTGCAAGTAATTTAAGCTATTATTTCCATAACATTCAGAATCCGGTGCAATATTTGTTGGGGGATGATGCAATCGTAGTGGAAAAGGGACCTTATACGATCAAGTACGTCTCACCATGTAATTTATTTGTTTCTGTCCGTCTCGGTGGATTTCCTAAACATATTTTCCTAAATACCTCGTCTTTTGGATAGAAAATATTCAGTTCATTACAATTTTAACTTTACAAAAAGTACGTTGACTCTTTCCACATCGCCGAAGGAAAATGGTGCTATTCAATATGACGTTGCGAATGTCTATATCCCTATGGATAAAGATATTGATATCGTTTCTTCCTTGACGGGAAGAGATGGAAACTTGTCACTCATCTATTCGATTACGGATAAAACAACTGTTACGTCACTGAAAAAAACATTACCAACACATTTGGCCATGAGTGACGGAATTACCAATCTTTCGCCGATATACCTTTCGCTGCTAGGAAATGCAAATGATGAATTCTCCTTGATTTTATCCATGAGTTGTACTCCGGCTCAAATCGCCAACATCCCATTCGCTGGAGATAAGGGGCAATGCAATGACAGCCAAATGAATGATTGGGAACAATCGAACTGTGCATGTTGTATGTTAGCTGATGAATTTCTAGCAAATTCAAGCCCTAGCACATTTAAAAGTTGCAATAACCTTCTCTCGGAAAAGACGTTGACCATGTCTAAGTTAAGCCTTTTAGCTTACTTTGACGGTGGTATACCTGTTAAGAGCGCTGGAGATAGCTCATTTGATGGTTCGGGGGCTACCTTTAGCACAACCCTTTTAAATCAAACGACTTTTTACTCTGGTTTGATCCAGAAACATACTGTTCGTGATCTTATGTTCGGCTATCCTTCAGCCATGATCGGCTCAGTCGTACCATTAATGTTCATGGCAAAAACAAAGAATGTTATGAAGAATATGGGTATCTTAGACCTTTCCAGTAAACAAGTGGCGACGGAAATCTTAACTGGAGCCATGGATGGTACTATGCCCCTTCCTCTTGGAGACCTTTCAAAATACACCAGGGATGTCGGGGCTGTTTGCCATGCGCTATGCTCAAAGGTTCCAGATACTGATCCTTTGGCCGGTTCATTGTTTGGGTTCTCTTGCAAGGGTTCAGCGAATGACGCTACAGCTGGTGAAACTGATGCTCGCGTAAAGTTAGGCGGCATTGATTGTTTGCCTTACTCATCTACATTTGCAACTGTGTCCGTTTGCTCAACCATCGATACTATCCTTCTCGTCGATCCCACAAAATCCGGATACAAATCATGCTCTTGTGTTGATGGGAGTCAAGATTGGAAAACCGTTGGTTGCTGTCTAGCTGCGGGTCAATACAACGGTCTCGACCTCACAGCAAGCGGTTGTCTCTATCCAGTAGCTGGCGCGGTTGATAATAATTACGCTTCATACAGTTCTAACAACGGTAAGCCAAATATAGATGTTGGCTCGTCTATTCTCGCTTGGACCAAGAGTGAGCCTTCGCAAACTCGTAAGCAGTTCATGTGCCCTGCAGACGGTGTCATGCTCTCAGAGCATAAGTCTTCATTTGGACGATATGAGGCTTTTGATGGGGTTCTACAAAGTACCACCTTTTATTCGACGTCATTTCCTAGAATCCGTCAAGGTGATTCGGTGAGCTTGAATGCTACAGCTAAAGTCACCAAGGTTTCGGGATCAGGAGGACGAAACTACGTTAGTCCCACCGGATACACAGCCATGGTCTCTGACACACAGATAAGTAATGGGCATTGGTTCAAGAAAGCTATTCCTTTGTATATCAAGGAAATGAAGGGGCCACTGTCATTCAGTGAGGACTGGTCCATTCGTCCTATCGTTTGCGGGTCTGATCCGCAACTTTGCTTGTACATCTCAAGATTCAAGATAGCCTCTTCAGCCTTCCAAGGTACTAACACTACACGTACCATAGGAACAGGGCTCCCTTACAACGGACTTCAGGCTATTGGACATTTCGATGGTCCATCGTCCAATGGTCGGCCTGCCTACATCAATCAGCCGAACTTTTTAGCCGGAGATTCGGTGCTCTTTACCCAACAAAGTAACGCTCATGTAGACGGTCCAAGTGGAAATGGAATCTTGATGTATCGCCCCAAAGACTTTGGAAGCGATCCTGGTGCTTTTGTTCTTGGAGAATCCAATACCAACTACAGAGTTGTTGATAAAAATCTCACCGTTTCACTTATCAATTCCCTACAATCTTACTTTGATTTGGAACCATCGACTGGACTAGGTATTCGATCAAAACTCCGTTTAGGTCGAAGTTATTCTATTTGGGAATGTGATCCTCAATCGAATACTAAGTGCCAATTAGATCGTCAGTTGCCTGGAAAAGGGAGATGCTATAACTCTGTCGGGGCCTCTTTATTCACATCATTAAATAGCACCATGAAGACTTTGTTGTTGGCCACAAATCAAACTTCATTTTCGTTTCCATGCTCGGCTGCAAACGTATTCTCACCCAGTGTGATTGGCGGTAAAATAATGCCATTCTTTTGGTATGAAGATGTTAGGAAAGAAGTAGATTCTAATGATTTGGAACCATTATTGGATATGTCAAGAGGATGGCTAAAAAATATGAATGAATTTATTTGGTTCTTTAACATTGGCTTTTACTTGGTTGCATGTTTGGGACCATTAATGCTGTTTAAATTTCTATGGTTTGGACCAAAGAAGCAATTCCTTTTACGTGGTCCTGTTCAAGGGGTTTCTTCTGTTAAAGCATCCAGTGTGACGAGTTCCAGTTCTCAAATCGAAAAAGCCTAAGTTAATTTTTCATCGTGGGAAAGTTTGCGACAGATACACGCCTTCCTAATTGATTTTGTACATTGAATTCGTATAATAAATATTTGTATATTTGTAACGGCATCGTACATACAGTCACAATTATCGAAACAACTTTAGAGTTGTTGTGGGTATTTACGTATTTACTTGCTTTGCATAGCTTTTAACATTGTTGATCCCAATTGTGCAGGTGATCTTGATACAAACACACCAGCCGATTCCAGTGCGGCAAACTTTTCATTGGCACCTCCTTTTCCTCCTGATATTATAGCTCCGGCATGTCCTAGAGGTGACACACAATAAAAATTAACACAAATATGCACGGAGGGTTATGATTTGAATATAATTATACATTGATAATAACGACAGGAAAACGAATGAGATCGAGAAAATAGATATTGAATGAAAATACACATCAAATGGTCATAGACATACCCATTCGTCGCCCAGGAGGGGCTGTCATTCCAGCAATAAATCCTACCACGGGTTTGTTAGGATTACCGTATTGTTTTAACCATTCGGCTGCTTCTTCTTCGGCCGTGCCGCCAATTTCACCAATCATGATAATACCCTCTGTTTGTGGATCATGAGTAAACCTTTCAAGGCAATCAATGAAATTCGTACCGTTGAAGGGGTCACCACCAATACCAACGCATGTACTTTGACCTAAACCTGCCACGGTTGTTTGATGTACAGCCTCATAAGTAAGTGTACCGGATCGACTTACAATACCGATTTTTCCAGCTTTATGAATATACCCTGGCATGATACCAATTTTACATTCTCCGGGTTTGATAATACCTGGACAGTTGGGTCCGATCAAACGTGTTTTGGATTGTAAACGTAAAGCATGTTTTACACGTGCCATATCCTGTTGAGGCACACCCTCAGTAATTGCTACAACAAGTGGGATTTCATTTTCAATAGCGTCCATAATAGCCGCAGCACAAAAGGGTGGTGGTACGTAAATAACAGATGCATCAGGTTTCAATGCTTGAACAGCCTCAGTGACTGTGTCAAACACAGGTAAACCTAAATGTGTCGTCCCACCCTTTTTCGGCGTGACACCTCCTACCATTTTAGTACCATATTCAATAGCTTGTGTACTATGAAATGTTCCCTTTCCAAGCAATGATAAACAAACGAGAAATGAGAGGTATACATATCAAAAGCGATGAATACAAAAAAAATCACACGCAAAAAGTTAGCCAATACTTGTATTGGACCAACGTACCTGCTTTCCAGTAAACCCTTGACAAATAACTTTGGTATTTTTATCTACCCATACTTTGGCAGTAGAGGACATGTGTCGAAGATTGTTCGTAGCAGTT
>Ga0169931_10013685_pt1 | contig 11053 bp, 10 predicted proteins | sample Kivu_15m_20L_FD_129675 | JGI IMG/M metagenome (GOLD analysis project Ga0169931, IMG submission 129675) | Freshwater microbial communities from Lake Kivu, Western Province, Rwanda to study Microbial Dark Matter (Phase II) - Kivu_15m_20L... | ecosystem: Environmental > Aquatic > Freshwater > Lake... | reverse complement strand
GCTCGTACCAACTGAGCTACCCAGCCGAATAGAAAAATACATCGCGACCCAGACGGGACTTGAACCCGCGACCTCCGCCGTGACAGGGCGGCGCGCTAACCAACTGCGCTACTGGGCCAACATGTAAATACAAGCGAGAGAGAAAATCCCTTTTCTTTATCACCTGGCGTCCCCAACGGGATTTGAACCCGTGTTACCGCCGTGAAAGGGCGATGTCCTAGGCCCCTAGACGATGGGGACTAGAGGAGAGAGAATCTTAGCGTGAATTTTAGTAAGTCTTTTTGGCGGTAGGCTTTGTCCGCTACACAAGAAAACCATTAAAAAAGCGCATTTTTGGGGCCTTTAGCTCAGTCGGTAGAGCAACGGACTTTTAATCCGTGGGTCGTCGGTTCGATCCCGACAGGGCCCACTCTCAAAGAAAAGAATTTTGAGCCAAATGAGTTTTTTATGTGGATGGCAAATTCATTCTGCTCTACAGCTGTGAAGAAATAATCTCCCAGGTCCAATTAATGTTTAGAGAGTATTCTAAATCAGAGAACGGTTTGGGAAGTTGCGTTTTTAGGATTTTGGAGGTGCGAAGTAATAATCATCAACAAAGCTTATCCAACTGAATTTTCGCATATATCCATGATTCTCCAACAAATTCTTAATTCTTTTTCTATTTTTTGAGAAGTTATGCTCGCAGATAATGACTTTGAAACTGTATTCACTGAAGCTAAAAGCATTTAAGATTTCAAATTCAGTACCTTCTGTATCGATTGACAAAAGATCTATTTCCTTGGGAGCACTATAATTTTTCAGTAAATCTAGCAAGGAAATAGTCTTGACATCATATGTTCTACTTAAGTTTTTATGGCTATGAAAATCCCTGTCTGTATTGAGTCCACTCAAGTCTGGATTGGAGTCCTCAAAGAACTCAATCAGTAGATCTGATAAACTCCAAACAGAGCGAGTGCTGATATTGCAAGCGCGATTTCGAAATAAGTCCTTATGATATATTTTAGCAGGTTCAGCAACTATTCCTTTAGCTAAGAATTCTCTTTCAAAGAGCAATGTATTGCCCAAGTCCACACCATTGGTTGCACCAAACTCTACAAAATAGAAGTGTTCATCAATCAAATCAATTTGCGAAATAACAAATAAGTCTTGGTGAAATTGTGCAGAAGACTTTTTCCTATTAGCAAGAATCAACTTAAGATTCTTAAGTCTAAGAGTGAAGAGACAATAAAGAACAAGATGAATCAGGATAATCACACGGACACACTTGACTGCTAATCTGGAATACTTATGTCCCTTCAAAGCAAATAACTTCTCTCAGCAAATATGGAAAACTTAGTTAACACCTACAAGCTCTATTCAGCGCTTAGGATTGAAATAGGATTAGTTGACTTTCGAACCGTTCCACATTTAATAATAACGTAAATTGCCCGTAAGCCATCTCTTACTCCAATCTTCTTCCCATCCAAGACCGTTCTAGGATTATACGAAATTGGAATTTCGGCTACCGACACACCCATCCTTGAAATCTCATGGGTTATTTCTGGTTCAAAACCAAATCTATTTTCAGTTAAATGGGCCTTGTTTAAAACTTCTCTGCGGAAGACCTTGTAGCAAGTTTCCATGTCTGTAAGGTGCAGATCAGTGAAAATATTTGATAACGCAGTTAAAAACTTATTTGCAACATATTTGCGAAAAGATCCAACCTTCCGTGGGTTGCTCTGCAAGAATCTTGAACCATAAACTACATCTGCAATTCCCCGAGTAATTGGCTCCACCAATGAGTGATATTCTGAAGGATCGCACTCCAAGTCTGCGTCCTGAATTATTACAATTGCACCTGTCGCAATATTAAATCCTGAGCGAAGAGCTGCTCCCTTACCCATATTGGATTCGTGAAGAATTAGATAGTGAATCTGTTTTTGTTGAAAGAGTGATTCTAGGATTTCTCTAGATCCATCAGAGGAGAAATCGTCGACTACAATTATTTCGAGTTCGAAATTACTCGATTGGTTTCGTACCCTAGAAATGCATTCAGATATCGTCTTACTCTCATTAAAGCAAGGTATCACAACACTCAAAACTGTGGACACGAACGAACAGTATCATAGTGAGGTCGTATATCATTGAAACTCTTTGCAGCAACTGAGATACTTAAATTTATGATTAAAGTGAAGAAGCCCAGTCACCTTCCTGCTTTGGTAGCGGTCACAATCGCTACTTCTATTAAAACCCTATGGCTACTGAGTATACCAAGTAATTTTACGTTAATGGAGAACGATTCTGTCCGTTACTTGCGAATAAGCGAACACTTTTGGTCTGTCTTTTTTCATAGTAATCCTAACGCCGACTCCTTTTATATCACTCCAGGATATCCTCTATTTCTATCATTTTTTCCCTCCGAAAATATTAAGTTAATGATTTTCTTTCAACTTCTGTTACTAGGCGCTAGTCAAATTATCTTATTTAAATTGATTATTAGACACACATCAACCGGGGTTGCATACATTGGTTTAACGCTCTTTATCTTAGAGAGCTCGACTGGTCTAGAATCTTTTAACCTATTGACCGAAACACTTTTTAATTTTATTTTTGTACTGTTTCTTTTCTTGTTTGAAGATGGTATGAATAAAAAGCATGTTTTGTATACGTCGGGAATAGTTCTGGGAATCGCGCTCATTGTGCGACCTGTTGGTCAGATCCTACTCATTCCCTTAATTTTGATGATTGCATTTCGGTCTTGGAGGAGGCAAGTAATAACAGTATTGCTGATTGCAGTAGTCGTGTCTAGTACTTGGATAATGCGTAACCAAGTTGTTTTTGGTGTACCGCAATTGAGTGGCATACAAAGCCTGAATTTGCTGCAATACGAAGGGGCCGGAGCCTCTGCAAAACAGAATGACGTGACACTTAAGGAAGCTCAAGCAGAAGAGTCAACTTTAGAAATTAATCAAATAGGAGAGGGTGCTTCAATCCAGAAAGTAGTTGAATACAGGGTTGATAGAGGCATCAAATTGATAATTGAAAATCTGTCCGGATTCTTTAAATTGCACCTTGAAGGAGCTGTAAAAATTTTGCTTGGGCCAGGATCTGCCAATATAAGGAAGCTAACTTCACACTTTTTAAGTAGTGAGGCGCTTTCGAATTTGGTGCAAGTATTGATTGTATTGATGAGATTAGTGATTTCTTCCTTGGCTTTCATATTTATATTTCTAGCAATTAAGAAGAGAGTTTTTATGCCGATTCAGTTCTATTCAATAGTTTCTTGGATTCTACTCTTGATTTCCAGCGGAGGAGCTAACGCATATTCGCGTTTCAGAGTACCTTTAATTCCACTTGAGATAATAATTATCTGTATTGGACTCTGGCACTCTTTCCAGCAAGATTGGTTTAAAAAAATAGTTATTAGAGTTAAGAGGGCGTTTTGAAAAGAACTTTAAGATGGCAAGAGAATGTGTACGTCGAGCTTAAATTTCATGAACTTATCACTTTTATACTTCAACTAAACAAAGATCTCAGGAATAGGATTGGTGAATCGTGATCCACATAATGTCTCCTGTTCTTAGTACAAGGTCTCCAGGTACACAATTCACCGCCCAGGGGTTAGGGGATAGGGTCCATCTTCTTACTGTTGCATGGTGTATTTCAAAAGCCTTCCAGCTTTCAGTGACCTTGCATCTACACGGCAAGCAATCAATTGAGAGAAAAGAGAAGTCATTTGTTGAAATTCTTGATTTATTTCCAAAAGGCCACTTATTTCTTACGTTTCATCATTTAGAGCCATTAGACGATATTGAATTTGAGAATTATCTTACAAACTTGGGCATAGACATAAATAGGATTTTTTATGGCGATTACCCAGGATGGAATGAAGAATCTATTGGTATTGATGTGAGTTCTTATCTATGCCAAATTCCTTTATTAAAATTGGAAAAGCATGATCATGGTAGAAAATACATAACTTCTCAGTGGGATACAACTGGAGAGAAGCGAAGATTTGAACAGCAGGAGGTTAAGGAGATAATTTCAAGGTATCGTTCTCAAGGATATGATGTGATTACCGTGGGAGGCGAAGCGCAAGATAGCAAATACAAAAAATCTTTATTTGAAGTAGCAAAACTGATGTCGGGTGCGGAGGCGCATATCGGAGTAGATTCAGGATTTAGTCATTTTGCCCAATTAGTGTTACCTCCTTCGAAAATTCATATCTACTCCAAACCAGGGAACTTCTGGTCGCATCACTTGTTCCGTGGCTTAGATAATGGGATGCGTCTGAATGTAAATTTCAAGAAAATCTCAAAATTTTCACTTTTCTTGGTAAAGCTTAGGTACAATAATCCAAAACTTCTTATAATTGTCCACAAGATAAGGTTAAACGCTAAACGGTCTCCAGGAAGGGTGAAGTAAAGTGTTGTTGAGCGCAAATGTAAGCGCAGGAGATTTTCTTGACAGATTAAGTATTTTGAGGATTAAAGAATCTCATGGACTAGATGTTGCAACTGAGATAGCTGAATACGAAAAACAATTAGATCTTTTTGAAAAGAGAGGTTTGACTTATTTTATGGAACTACTTCTTAGTATTAATCGTGCAATGTGGGAATTAGAAGATAGAAAGAGAAATTCAGTAAAGCGAAAAACTGAGGATTATGACAATGTCAGTGAGTTAATTACTCAACTCAATGACATTAGGTACCAAGTAAAAAAGAGAATAGATATATATTTCAAGAGCGAGATTAGTGAAAAAAAAAGCCATAAGGAATGAAGTCAAATTAAAATAAAAAACAGTAATTCGTTGCTTTTATCTATAACTTTTATTCTTTTTCTATTCACGCTTTCCCTTCTTGCCAAGTTAAGAGCCAATGGCCTTGTCTATGGACTAGACTTCGGGCTTTTCCATCCAGACGGATCCCTATATACCTTTAGAACTTTAACTTGGTTGGGATATACGCAGGACGAAGCTGGTATCAAAGTGTCCGAGTGGTATGCCAATCATGCTGTCAAAGCTAATCAAATTGACCCCCAAAGTTTACATTTTGAAATTAGCCCGCATTGGGAAATTTACCAGTTGCGGCTTTTGTACCCAGCGTTAAGTATGCCCTTTGTCTTTCTAATGGGAATTCCAGGTATGTTAGTCATTCCGTCTCTGTCAATGCTCACACTTCTAATTTCTACTTATTTCATCGCAAGAAACTTAGGATCGCCTAGCTTAGGGATCTTTTTCGCCGCCTTCTTTTCCTTCTCACTGACAATAAATCGTTGGATGTATATCAACACCGCAGATAGCCTCTTAGTCGCTTTAACTTGCCTAGCCGTGCTGATTATTATGAGAGATCGACTAACGACTAAGCTATTTTTATGTCTGATTTTTCTTGTTATTCTCGCTTCACTTACCCGATTTTCACTATTTATTTGGATTGCTGTGGGATTATTCTTAGCGATAAAAAAGCACTATGCCAAGGCTATAATAATGACAGCCGTTGCGTTTGTTTCTTTCTTGCCCCACTTACTAGTTGATTATGCACCTGCCGTGTTGGCAAGCCAAAGCCAATTATCCTTACCGGAGAAAGTGTTGCAATTTCCCTATTCTTTGATAAGGGTTGGATTTTATGAGGTGGCTCAATTAGCGGTTCTGGATAGATTTCTTTTAGGATTCATTTTGATAGCAATCCTTTTTGCTGCCTTTAATCATATTTCAGATAGTGCCCGACTATTCTTTGTAGTCCTTGCTTCCCTTTGGTTGACTGGAGCAATCAATGGCGTAATAGGTGTAAATTTTCGCTATCAGCTCCCAATTCTTCCGTTCGCAGTTTGGGTCCTTGTTGAACATAGGGATCGCCTCTCTCAGGGCTTTTCTAAGTCAAGGTTACCTAAGCTGCGATAAACGTACCTGGCCATGTTGACTCTTAACTGCTTTATCCGCTCCAAGATGATTCCAGCTATCAGAAGCAAAGAAAATACGAGAAATGCCCCAACTCCGGCCATCAAGCTTGGAAATTGTGGCACTAACCCCGTTTCAATATAATCCGATACTGCACGATAGTTAAAGTAGATAGAAAAAATGAGCCAAGGGATTGAGAAAATTCCAAAAGCTAGTTGAGGCCTATCACTTCGGAATGTTTTAAGGGCCATAAGTAGAATTCTAATTCCGTCCCTATACGTATTAAGTTTTGAGATAGATCCTTTAGACCTGCCTCTATAACTTACATCCACATTCATAACTGGCGAACCCATTAGATGAGCATGCGCATTCAATTCGGATTCAATCTCAAATCCAGATAATCCTCCAGGGAAAGAAATTAAGAATTTTGGTGACATAACTCTCCAGCCACTCAGTGTGTCTTTGATACCTGCGGGATGAAGAAGTCTAGCTAGCCAAGTGAATAAACGATTACCAAAGTGGTGTCCCTTTCGAAAAGCTGCACCTCTGTGATTTATATCTAGAGAACCCAAATTCCTATTGCCGACAATCATGTCATAACCTTTGGAAACAACTTGATCTATTGCAAAACCTAAATTCTCGAGCCCGTAGGTGTCATCAGCATCGACCATGAATACAGCCCGTGTACTCTTTCGAATTATTTCAATTCCTGCTCCAACAGCATAGCCTTTGCCCCTGCGAGGTTCGTGAATTACACTTACGCCACAGCTTAAAGCCTCAGAGACGGAATTATCCGTGCTTCCATTGTCGATTACTAAAATTTCTGCCTCTGGAAGTATATTTAAAATAGATTTTATGGTTGCACTTATACTTAAGCCTTCATTTAGGCAAGGTAGAAAAACTAGGACTTCACTACCAGAGTTTGACATAATCTTCACCGAATTTAAAAGCTTTAGAATTAAAAGGCCTTATCATATTTCGCATCATGGCTTTCTCTGAGACTTCAAGATACCATGGATTATTTCTAGAGTTTGTAAAACACCCATCTTCTCCCTAGCAAATTTAGACCAAGCTAAAACTTGAAGTCGGTATTTACCTTGATTTTTCAAGGCTAAATCCATTTTTGACACTAATTCTGAAATCGAATCATTTCTCGCGGTCAACTCGGGGCAAATTTTGAGCTCAACTGCTGCATTAGAAGAATAGTTAATTAGAATGGAAGGAACCCCAAGATACGCTGCCTCGACAGGTGCTAGGCCAAACCCCTCACGTCTCGATGGATGCAAAAGCGCACAACACTGACTCACAATTCTGAGAACTTCATTATCGTCAGGGTTGTCAATAATGCTAACAATCTTCTCTAAGTTATGTCTATCAATATATTTTTTCAAGTCAAGATACAGAGGTCCAGTCCCTAGAAGCCATAATTTTCCAGTCCAACCGGTTTTACTCAATTTCCTAGCTGCATCTATTGCTAAAAATGGCTGCTTCTCCGCAACAAACCGACCTAAGTAGTAAAAGTCTTTGGAAACTTTTTCTATTTTAGAGACGTCGCTTGGTAAATTAACTGGACATAGTCCCGGCATCTTCAGAACAGTCCTTCCATTGATTCTGCCTAACTTCCTAACAGATTCGTAAGCGCGATTAGAGTAAACTAATCTGTAGTCTCCGACCTGAAGAGCGAGTAATTGAATTATCCAACCAATAAAACCCAGAATAAGTCCAGAGTATCTAATCCAATACTTTAATGTCCATACTTCAAACCATTCTACAATCAGAATTTTTCTTGGTGAAAGTGCGGCCGCTAGAATGCTGAGGATTGGAACTGAAGAACAGTAGATAACTTGCCTTTCTTGTTTTCTCAACCAACTAAAAATTGATGCGCTAAACTTTAATGCCTGTAATTTAGAGCGCTTGCCGTCGCCAATATATCTCCAAGATCGGTTTGAGACAGATGAGAAATTCACCCCATTTCTCTTCTCTGTTACACCTGATGAATTTAGAAAGGTTATCTCATGACCCTTTTCTACTAGGAAAGACGAAATGGCATCAAACCAACGTTCAAGCCCACCTTTTCGTTCGGGCCAAACCGCTTCTGAAACTAAGATAACTTTCACGTCTTCAAACCGATGAGAGCTTGTTTTCAAGGAATCTAGTCATAAACCCATCAGCAGTGCTTGTGAATCGAATTCTGGATTTCTATCTCTAACTTCTTGAAATAGGCCAGAGTCCACTAATCTACCGGAGCTCATATAAAGCACCTGATCAGAAAGTTTGATTGTAGATAGGCGGTGCGCAATGACGATGAGAGTTACATTTCCACGCAAATTTCTCAACGCAGCTGAAATTTCGGCTTCTGTTGTCGCATCAAGAGAACTAGTAGCCTCATCTAAGATTAGGAGTTTTGGGTTGGTAATCATGGCACGCGCAATTCCGAGTCTTTGCCGTTGACCTCCACTTAGTCTTAAGCCTTTATCGCCAATATGTGTGTGAATTCCATCAGGAAGACTTTCAACCCACTCTTCTAAACTTGCGATTTGAATCGCTTGCCAGATCGCGTTGTCTTCAAATGATGACTTTTCGTAACCCCAAATGACATTCTCTTGAATTGTTCCCGAGGTTAGAGAAATCGATTGTGGGACATACGCAATCGAACCGGGGCTTCTTTTAATAGCCTCAATCGGCGTTACTCCAGAGATTAAAACCTTACCATCTTGAGGTTCAAGAATTCCCAACATAATGTCAGCCAAAGTAGATTTACCTGAACCCGAGTGGCCTACGATTGCATTAAAACTTCCTGAAGAGATAGAAAAGCTAATATTTTCTAGAGCAAGACTCTGAGAATTAGGGTATTTAAAGGAAATATTTGTTAGAGATAACTCTCCATTAATCAAAGAGCCCTTAGGATCAACTTCGAATGGATAATTTAAAGAGTTAACAACTAATTTTTTATTTTTCTCCAAGTCTTCCAGGAATGCAAGCGAAGAATGCGTGATTCCTAGGTTATTTCTAATCGATAGAGCTCCTTGTTGAATTCTCAGCGCTGCTGGTGCAATTCTACTTCCTGCTAAGAAGAAAACTGCTAATGTAGAAATGGCTCTATTTGCATCTTCAAATAAAAATTGAGCTGTTGCAAGGCCAAAAGCAAAAACTATAAGCGCTATCTCGACATAGTACTTAGATATATGAGGCATAAATTGTATTTTTCCCATAACTAAACCATTTTCTAGGCGAAGCTTTTCGATATCTTCAGACATAAATTTAGTTCCATTTCTAACTTTCAAAAATCTGTAAGAATCAAGTACTTCAAGAATTTTACTATTACTTGTGACATTTAGTAGAGTTGCCTTTTGCCCAAAATCACGAGCCTGAATCCGTAGCATTCTGTAAACTAGGTAACTACAAGTTCCTAGGATTAGAAATGTAAAAAGGGTAGAAACGAAATCAACTACCATCAATCCACAAATTATTAAGAAAAGCAATGAAGCATCAGAAACGACAGTAACTAGGCTACCGATTACCCCAACAAAGAGATACATTGGAGCAGAAGTAATTGAGAAAAGGGTGTCTTGCTGACTTTTTTTCTGTAACTCCAAAATCGGATACTCAAACGTCTGCGTTATTGCACGTGCAGACAATTCTGCACCTTTGTAACTCAAATACCTAGTTATCTTTCGAGTGAAGTAGGCAGTGCAGCCCGTTCTCAGAATTAGAGCAAGGAAGGCTAGAGAACCCAAAAGTGCAACTTGATTTTGCAAAGAGAAGTCTTGGATTCGTAGAAATGCAAGAACTTGGTTAGCTCTTACATTGGTGCCAGAGACTCCAAAACCAGTTACACTTATGGTGGCAATGACGGAAATAATTGCGATAGCTATCAAGTCTAAGAAACCAAGCAGCATTTGCACTATGGCAATCAGGGCAACTTTCCTTTTTTCTGCAGCATGAAGTAAATTCCATACTCTCAGGAGGAGTCTTTTCCCGTTTTCTTCTTGAAACGACTTCATATATGAGAGTCTATCTAAATTTTCGCTACACTTGTGAGATGTCAGCTGAACCAAAAGTTCTTGTTACAGGTAGTGCAGGATTTATAGGATCTTGCCTAATGAGAGACCTCATAAATTCAGGAATAACCACTCAAGGTATCGATAATTACTCCGACTACTACAACCCAAGTATGAAATTGATGAGAGAGGCAGAGTTTGGACTCAAAGGCAAAACTTTTAATGTAGATATAGCCGATAAGGAAGAATTGACTGATTTCATGCGCTCTTACCGTCCAGACTTTGTTGTTAACCTAGCAGCACAAGGGGGTGTTCGTGCTAGTAAAGTTCAGCCGATTCCTTACTTATTAGGCAATCAAATTGGATTTCTCAATTTATTGGAATTATCCCGTGAACTAAAAGTACAGAAATTTATCTTTGCAAGCAGTAGCAGCGTATATGGAGACTCCACGCAACCCCCATTTACTGAAAATCAACAGTTAAGTGCGCCAAAGAGCCTGTACGCTCTATCGAAGCTATCGAATGAGATTATTGCAAAATACTTTAAAACCCAGCAAATGAGTATTATCGGTTTGAGACTTTTTACAGTTTATGGCCCATGGTCGAGACCAGATATGGCGATGTTTCAGATGTTAGCGAGCTCAAGACTGAATAAACATTTTAATTTAACGGCAGCGCTTACCGTTAAACGTGACTTTACCTACGTTGGCGATGTATCAAAAGTAACAAGGGAAATGTTGTTTAAGGAATTAGAAGGTGAAAGATTTGAAATCTTTAATGTATGCGGAGGCAGACCATACTCTCTTCAAGAATTATTTGGAATTTTAAAGAACTCTTATCAAGAAATACAGTATATTCAAATGGATCAAGATGAGCTAGATGTCAAGCTGACCCACGGATCTACTGAAAAGCTGGCTAAATTTGGTCTTAGCGTTCCTAAAACGACACTAGAGTCTGGGGTTTTGCAAACACTTGATTGGTTCAAATCTATACCTACCAATGACATATCAGATTGGTATCAATACTCCTCCATTAATTGAGGCGGTTTCAACAAGTGAATCAGCAGCTACGTTTTGAATCCCATTTCAAGTCAAAGGAGTGACATGTGGAGATAGGAATCTTTACAAGAAAGATAGATGGCGTCATGGGTGGAATGGAAAAACAGATTCTACTTATT
>Ga0169931_10013684_pt1 | contig 11053 bp, 9 predicted proteins | sample Kivu_15m_20L_FD_129675 | JGI IMG/M metagenome (GOLD analysis project Ga0169931, IMG submission 129675) | Freshwater microbial communities from Lake Kivu, Western Province, Rwanda to study Microbial Dark Matter (Phase II) - Kivu_15m_20L... | ecosystem: Environmental > Aquatic > Freshwater > Lake ... | reverse complement strand
GGATCCAGCGGGCGCAGCATCCGGCGCAGCTGATTCGTCTGCTCGCCCTGGTCGCGGGCCCGCACCAGCGCCGCCAGGGTCTGCGAGCTGCTCACCGGGATGGAGACATGCCGGTTGACCGGCAGCACCGTGAAGGTGCCCACCGTCATCGCCCGCTGCACCAGTGGATTCACCGTGAAGCTGCCGAAGGCGATGGCGGCGGCGCGCGCTCGCCGCGTGGAATTGCTGCCCAGGGCCAGCACCCGGATGTGGTTCACCGGGCTGGCGCTGGTGCGGGCGCCATCCGGCAGCGGCGCCACCCCGAGGCGGCTGCCCATCGCCTTGATCAACCGCGGCAGCGTGCTGCTGCCGCAGGGGATCCAGGCCAGTCTGCCCTGTTGCAGCTGCTTCTCCGCCTGCTCCTGATCCCCGTAGAAGGTCACCCGCTGCTGGCTGCTGGCGTCCGCCAGCCAGCGCAGCCAGCCGGTGAGGGAGGCGCGGTCGGCGGCGGTCACCGGTCTCCCCTCGATCACGCGCAGCATCGCCGGCAGGGCATCGAGGCTGCCCACGGTCCAGAAGAGGCTCTCACTGTTCAGCGACAGCCCGATCGGCACGCCGGCGGCACTGGCCTTCAGCAGGGCCTCCACCGTGGCTGGTGCCGTGGGCAGGCGCTGGCGGTCGAAGCAGCTCACCGCCACCTGCTGCAGCGTCGGCAGGCCCGTGAGCCGGCCGTCGTCGAGGTTCACCAGGCGGGCCAGGCCCGGGTCGAAGCGGCTCTTCAGCTCCGGTGTGACCGGGAAGGGCCGGGTGACGCCGGCAGCGACCAGCAGATGGGCCGTGCGCCCGGTGACGAAGAGCAGATCCGGCTCCAGGCCAGCCCACTGCCGGTGACGCATCGCTTCCAGCAGCTCGGTTTCGGGATAGAGGCTGAAGCGGAAGCTGGTGTGCGGATGCAGCTGGCGGAAGCCCTGCTCGAGCTGATTCAGCCGCTCGCCGAACTCCACGTGCAGCTGGCCGTTGATCACCTGATCCGGGCTGGTGCCCACCGCGATGTAAAGCACCTGCGGCACCTCGGCCTGAAGGCTGCAGCCCGCGATCGCGGCGCCGCTCAGCAGAGCGCCGAACAGGCCGCAGAGGCGCCCCAGCCTGCGCCTGGGCATCCGGAACGGGTGAGGGGGACGCGGCACCGGGAACAGCGGCTGGGCTCCATCATCCCGGTCCCGCAGGCCGGATGACAGGGGCGGGCGGCATCCCTTGCCTGAGGGGCCGCGGACCGCCGCTGCCCGATCCTGGGGAGGCAGCCGCCGGGCAGGCCTGAGCAGGGCCCGCCTCGCTCCCTCTGCGCACCGCCGCATCCCGGACCATGGAGCTGATCGCCACCTACCGCAACGCCGGCTATTCCGCCCTGGCCGATGGCGTGATGGCCTTCTTCGATCGCCGCCCCGATCTGCAGCGCCCCGGCGTGGCCTTCGGTTCTGGAGGTGAGGGCGAGCCGGCCAAGGTGTCGACCGACATCAGCCTGGTGGCAATCGACCGCAGCGAACCCGAGGCCTTCGCCCTCGCCGAGGTGATCGCGCGCGGGGTGAGCGCCGGCCTGGAGCGCTACCTGCAGGAGCGGCCGCTGCTGCGCGACTGCTGCCCGGAACAGCAGTTGTTCGTGAATCCGATCTTCAACCTGCAGCGCTATGCCCCCGGTGAGGCCTTCCACCGCTGGCACTGCGACTGGACCACCAGCGACGAGGCCACCGAGCCGATCCGCCGCGTGCTCGCCTGGATCCTCTACTGCAACGACGTTCCCGAGGGCGGCACCGAATTCCACTGGCAGGAGCATCACGAGCCGGCGGAGCGGGGCAAGCTGGCGATCTTCCCGGCGGGCCTCAGCCACATCCACCGCGGCCGGGTGAGCCACCGCCACAGCAAGACGATCGCCACCGGCTGGATCAACGCCGGCAGCCGCGAGGCCTATCTGTCGCGGCTGGCGGCGGGCTGATCGGGCTGATTGGGCTGATCCTTTGGCAAGGCAGCCGATCCGCTCTGCAGCGACGGCACGATCAACCCCTCGAGGCTGCCCTGCAGTGCCGTGGTGAGGGCAGCCACCGCGGTGCGGCGGTCGGCACGGTAGGCCGGCAGGCGGCTGCTGGCGTTGAGGGCGTCGCCGATGCGGATCCGGGCCAGCCGCGGGCCCAGCGAGGGGCGCGGCCCGGGGCTGGCGCCATGGATGCGGTGGAGGGTGTCCCAGAGGATCAGCAGCGTGTCGGCGAAGCGCTCCTGGCTGGGGCAGGAGCGCACGTAGTCGCCGCTCACCGCCACGAAGCTCTCCGCCAGCCGCATGTGCCAGAGCTTGCGCTCCGTTTCCTCCGCCAGCCGCCGGCTGAGGCTCTGCTCCAGCAGCGAGGGGCCGGCGGCTGTGGTCTCCTCGGAGCCCGGGGTGATCAGGCTGCCGTTGGCGGGGTAGATCCTCTCCCAGCCCGCCTGCTCCAGGCGGCGGCAGCGGCTGCTGCGATCGCCGTGAGGTTCCACATCCAGCGCCTGCTCGGCCACCTGCAGGGCGGTGTCGAGCAGACGCTCCAGGCGCTCGCCCACCGAGCTGCCTGCCCCTGCTGCCTCGCCCGCCGGGCCCGGAGCCCCGGATTCCCCTCCTGGCGGCTCGGCCATGGGGAGCGGCTGGAGCTGCCGGTAGAAGCGCTCCATCCGATCGAGGATGCGCTCGGCGAGCCGCAGCAGGCGCCCGTAGAGGCGTTCCGGTTCGAGCGAGCGCTGCGCCGGCGGCGGCAGCCCGGCCTCCTCCTCCAGCCGCAGCAGCAAGGCCTCGATCGCCGGCCACACCGTGCCCAGGAAGCTGTACTGCACCCCAACCGGCAGGATCAGGATGGTTTCATGCCGGCCGGCCTTCGCCAGGTCGTCGGCGGTCCAGAGGGCCAGCTGGGCCACGCCGGGTTCGAGGGGGCTGATCCGTTCGTTGTGGCCATTGGTGGCCCCTTCCGGAGCCACGGCGAAGGGATGGGGGCCATCGAGCAGCAGGGCCCTGGCGGTGCGCAGGGCCGGCAGGTCGAGGGTGCCCCGCTGGATCGAGCAGCCGCCGAGGTGTGCCAGCAGCCAGCCCATCGGTGCACCGGCCCAGAGGGGAATGCCGCGGTCGTAGAGGAACTGGGCGTGGGGCCGCGGCTGGAAGCGGCGGCGGCCGGCAGGGCTGCGGGCGCGGCCGGCCCGGGGCAGCTGGTGCCAGAGCAGGCGGGCCAGCACCGCCGGATCATCGAGGCTGGGGTGGCGGAAGGCGAGCAGCAGCCGGCAGCGGCCCTCCTGGAAGGCGACCATCGCCTCCTCCAGCCGCTCCATGCCATCCACCTGCAGGCGCCTGAGGCCGTGGCTGCGCAGCCAGAGGGGCAGCAGCAGCCGCGCAGCCGCCAGCACCCGCGGATCGAGCCGGGGCGGCAGGAACTCAAGGCTGGAGGCGTTGGCCATGGGGCGCTGGGCCGGGCAGGGGGAGGCCGGGGCTGCCCGTTGCGGTGAGGGCTCACCCCCAGGCTGCCAGCCGTTCCTGACGGCGGCCAGCCGAGCCTGGCGGGCCACGGCGAGGGGTGGCGGTTAAGGATTGCGTGTTCTGCTGTATCGCTGGCTGCTGAGTGTGTGCGACTCACCAACAATCGTACCGGCAGCGGCTAGCCATCAGTATGATCACCATTGCTGCTTCCCCGAAGCGGCAGATTGGTCTTCATCCTCTCTCCGATGTTACCCGCCTCGGCTGTTTCCCTGCTTGCTGTTGTCGATGTCGGCATCGTGGCGAGCGTGCTGGTTCCGTTTCTGTTCAAGCTGGCTGGAGCGATCGCCCTCTGGATCGTGGGCGGCTGGCTGATCAATCTCGCGATGAAGCTGCTGCGCCGCACCTTCACGCGCAGCAACCTCGATCCCACCCTGATCACCTACCTGCTCAACATCCTCGGAGCCATTCTGCGGGTGGTGCTGGTGGTGGCCATTCTCGGCTTCTTCGGCATCCAGACCGCCAGCTTCGCCGCCCTCCTTGCGGGTGCCGGCGTGGCGATCGGCGCTGCCTGGAGCGGCATGCTCGGCAACTTCGCAGCCGGGGTCTTCCTGCAGATCTTCCGGCCGATCAATGTGGGTGACTACGTGGAGGCCGGTGGCGTGGAAGGCACGGTGGATGAGCTGGGCATGTTCGTCACGGCGATCACCTCACCCGACAGCGTGCGTCACTTCGTGGGCAACGCCAAGCTGTTCGGCGACAACATCAAGAACTATTCCGCCAATCCCTTCCGCCGCGTCGACCTGGTGGCCCAGCTCGACAACAGCGCCGATGTCGGCCGTGCCATCGCCCTGCTCAAGGAGGGGTTGACCCGAGTTCCCAACCAGGTTGCCGGTAAGCCTGGTGATGTCGAGGTGCTTGAGTTCAGCGAGCGCGGCCCCAGGCTCGCGGTGCGCCCCTACACCCATACCGATACCTACTGGCAGGTGTACTTCGACACCAATCGCATGATCGTGGATGTGCTGGGCCAGGCCGGTTTCCCGGTGCCCCGCATCCCCGTCTCCACCCAGGGACCTGCCGCCAACTGACACGCGCCGCACCCCGCCCCGATCTGGCCTGCCCCGATCTGACCGATCTGATCGTTTTCGGCGACAGCCTCAGCGATGTCGGCAATGCCCATGCGCAGCGGGGTGATGCCGCCTTCGCCTGTCCGCCCCACTGGCAGGGGCGGCGCTGCGATGGGCCCCTCTGGGTGGAGGGGCTGGCAGCGGGGCTCGGCCTTCCCCCCCTGCGCCACTCCCTGGCCGGCGGCCAGGACCATGCCTTCGGCGGAGCCCGCTCGGGCGAAGGAGTCTCCCCGAAGGGTCTGCCCAACCTGCTGACCCAGGTGCAGGGTTTTCTGACGAGCGCAGCCGCCGATCAACCGGTGGCCAGCGCTCTGGTGGTGCTGCGGGCCGGCGCCAACGATTACCTCGATGCGCCACCAACGCCCGATGTGGGTGCGGCCGTCAACGGCCATCTCCTGCGCGCCGTGGAGACGCTGGCGGATGCGGGCCTGCGCCGCTTCCTGGTGCCCAGTGAACTGCCCTGGGGCTGCAGCCCGATTCAGCTGCCGGGGCTGGGGCCGGCAGAGCGCCAGGGGCTCAACAGGCTGATCGCCCGTCAGAACGCAGACCTGCGGCTGGCGCTCGCTGAGCTGGCAGTCCGCCGCGGGCTGCAGCTGTGGCAGCCGGATCTCCAGGCCCTGTTTCTCGCTCTGAGGGCCGATCCGGTTGCCTATGGCTTCACCGAAATCGAGCGGCCGGTGCTCGGGCCTGAGGCCTCAGGCGGCACGGCTGCGGTCTTCCCTGCCCGGGGTCATCTCTGGTGGGACAGCTGGGCCCACCTCAGCGCGGCGTTTCACGCCCTGATGGCGCAGCAGGCCCTGGCTGCGCTGCGCAGCCCCGCTGGCGGGGTGCAGGCAGCCGGCGTCTGAGACCCACTGTTCACAGGGCAGCAGCTCCCTCTGCGCCATCTCCGCGCTCCGGCTCGGCGCTGTCTGGCACCTGGCGCATCCAGGCGGAGCGCTCCTCCTTCATCAGGTCCTCGGTGGTGCGCACAAACTGGTGGAAGCCGTGCGGACCGTGGTAGGCCTCGCTGCTGCCGGTGCGGAACAGCCAGCATTCACATTCCAAGGCTTCCTTGAGGCCGCGGTAGCGCAACCAGTTCTCCTCATGGCGATTCAGGGCGAGCAGGGCACCGCTGAGGGCCACACCGGCTCCGCAGAGCTGCAGCAGCAGCGGCACCGCGGCCACGCCATTCCAGCGAACATTGGTGTTGGCATAGGGCGAGAGGATCGTGATCAGGGCGCCGAGGCCGATGCCCAGCAGGCGGTGGCGCAGGAAGGCGGTTTTGTTCCTGCTGCTGGTTTCGCTCAGCCAGTGAAGCTGCGGATGCAGCCGTTCGCTGAAGTAGGTCTCGCTGTCCATGGGATCATCGGCGCTGACCCTGATTTACCGCAGATCGCCGCAGTTTCCCATCACGGCTCGCGACCGATTCGCACGCATGGGGTGAGCGGCAGCCAGGCAGTGCAGCCCCTCGCTGAAACAGCGAAGCGGGGGCGAGGCTGATGCGCTGGCGGCTGCCTTAGGTTGTGGGCGATTCCGGGCGCGAACGAAGCATGGCCTGTCGCTTGCCGGCCTGCGCATGAGGGCACGATGACAGGCAGCAGAAGGCTCAGCCTCCGGGTCGGCCTGCTCACGCTGTTGTTAGCCCTTCAGCCCAGCCTGGCCCAGGTGGCGGAGGTGGTGGCGGCAGACGAGCAGGGTGATTTCCGCACCCTTTCGATTCCGGCAGCCCGCGGCAGTTACCAGCAGCGCTTCTGGCTGATCGTGGATCAGGATCCCCGCGGCCTGCTCTGCCGCAACAGCCAGGGCCGGGCCCTGATTGCCCTGCGCCGGGGCGCGATCGTGGAAACGGCATCGCAGGAGAAGGAGCCCTTGATCCTGCAGCAGACCAAGCCCTATCTGCTCGTGCGTGTGAACGGCAGGGATCTTCTCCACGATGTCCGCCACAGGGAGCGCGGCCTGCCCACCACCTGTCGCATCAGGGCCAACAGCTCCTTCATCGCTCCGGTTCTGGAAGATGCGCTGCTTGAGCTGAAGCTCTGAGCCTCACACCTTGAAGACCGTGTGATACCAGATGTGCCTGGGATTGGCCTTTGATTCCGGCGAGCAGGTGCGCGCGATCAGGTCGTAGGAGTAATGCAGGCGCTCGCCCGAGCGGCTGGTGTCGTAGCCGCTGCTGAACCATTCGCCATAGGGATCGTTGACAAGGAACCCCTTGCTGTCGTAACCGCGGACGACGATGATATGGCCAAACTTGGTGAAGTAGCCGTGAGTAATCACGGGATTGCCTGCGTCAAGCGAGGATTGAATATCGGCAAAGCCGCCATTTTCGCGAAAGATGTCTTTGTAGCCTGGAAAGGTTTCAATCAGATGCTTCAGATCGTAGGGATCGTGGCGGCTTCTGCCGAGTGTTTCCAGCTTCTGGTAAAGCTGATCTTCCAGTTGCATGCCGCCTTGGTTCTGCATGCCCAGATAGCGCAGGCACATGCCCACGCAGGTCACGTTGCAGCTGCCGTAGGGATTGAAGCGGTTGTCGAGCTGGCTCAGATAAGGAATCTTCAGATCACGTTCGCCGTTGCTCGCCGCCGCCGCCGCGCCGGAGGCGGCCGGCACCGCTGGCCCGGGCTCCGCCGCCTGGGCCTGGCTGGACCAGTGCGGCTCGAAAATCCACCAGTCGCCAGCGCCATAGGCGAGGCGCACCTGGCGCGATCTGCCATCCCGCGCCAGCTCGCGCTCAATCTTCCACTGGCGGCCGGTCTCAACCGGAACGATCTGATGCGGTGCCAGCTGGCTGGAATCAACCTTGTCCTTCTTCAGGAAGGTTTCCGAGATGGCCACGATGATCTGCAGGGCCGGCGGTGAGTCGCCGCTCGGCAGTTGCACCATGCCCTCAGCCCAGAGCTTGCCTTCCGCCGCGCGGCGACGCCGCAGTCCCTTCTCGACGGGGCTGCCCGGATTGACATAGAGCATCAGGGCATCCGGCACATCCTGCCAGCGCTTCTCACGCAGACAGGCGGAGATCGTCTTGAAACCTTCGGCGCCGTAAAAACCACTGCCGAGATTGTAGGCAAAACTGCACAATGCGGCCCGCATCGGATCGTTCATCTCAGGCCAGAAGGGAAGGCGCTCTTCGATCTTCTGCCAGTAGCTCTTCTGCAGCGTGACCACAAAGAACTTGTCTGCATCTTCCTGCGTGATCGTATCGTTTTCGCCCACGCTCCGGCCATCCGGGTAAACGGTGGTTCCCCAGCCGATCGTCCACGGCTCCGCGCCGCTGTTCGGGTCTGGATAGGCGTGGATCAGGCCCGTTGCAGGGTTGAGGCGTTCGCAACCCTCAAACTCCTGAATCAGGCTGATGGCTTCGGCTGGAATCGAACGTCCCATGGCGGCTGAACGGCTGTGCTCAGGGTGGCAACATAGGCTCCCTGCTGGTACGGCAGAGCGCTGGCCGGGGCTTGTTCATGCTGAGGGGCCAGCCACCGCCGACCCTCGCACCAGCACCGGCACCCGCTTGAAGGCGGGGGTGCCGCTCTCGGGATCCTTGCGGCCGCCGATCAGCAGATTGGCCTCCGGGTAAAACATCAGGGCTGCACCACGGCGGATCGAGCCGGGGATCACCTCGATGCCCTCCAGCACGCCTGCCTCCCCCTGCACGCAGACCCGCTGGTGGGCCACCAGACCGCTGGCGGCGATGTCGCCGGGATTCATCAGGATCGTCTGGCGGTGCGGCATGCCGCGATCGTTGTCTGCCTGTTTGTAGACCACCGTGTTGTGCTGGCCGTAGCTGCGGGCGGTGATCAGGCTCACCACCAGTCCGGCCTCGCCGCAAGCCAGGCCGCCGAAATGATCCTGCTCCGGCAGGGTGAGATCCGGCAGGGGGGTGACGGCCAGCTGGGCGCGGCCGGTGGCGGTGGGAAAGCGTGGTTCCTGGAACACCCGGCCGCTCACCTCGAATTCGCGCCTGCTGGAGTCGATCTCGGCGATGGCTGCGTAGCCGGGCACGGTGCGGGCAATCAGCTCGCGCACATACTCGGCATCCTGCAGCCGTCGCCAGGCGATCGGGCTGTCGCCATGCAGCCGGTGGGCCAGCTCCGCCAGGAATGCCACCTCACTGATCAGATCGCCACTGCGCAGATGCGTGCTGCCGGGTTCATTGAGCCGCACCCAGTTGTTGCCCGATTCCACCGTGCTGCGGTGGGGGGTTTCGAAGCGGTTGAGCACCGGCAGCAGCAGCGTCTGCCGGGCACCCAGGCCATGGAAATGGCCGGTGTTGGGCTTGGTGGCCAGATACACCACGGTGTCGATCCGGCCCAGGGCCTGGCGGACCTGAGCGCTGTGGGGATTGGCGCCGTAGAGGTTGCCGCCCAGGCAGAGCAGGGTGTCGACCGCGCCCCGTTCGGCTGCCTCGATCAGGGCACGGGTGTCGTAGCCGGGCACCCTGCCGAGGGGCCGCTCCAGCAGGCGCTCCAGGGCGAGGCGCATCGGCTCGCGCAACTGCACCGAGACCCCCATCGAGCCGAAGCCCTGCACGTTGGAGTGGCCGCGGATCGGCATCGTGCCGGCACCGGGGCGGCCCACGTTGCCCGTGAGCACGGCCGTGTTGGCGATCGCCTGCACATTGGCGGTGCCATTGGCGTGGTGGGTGATGCCCATCGCCCAGGCGAACACCACCGATCGGCAGGCGGCCAGGCGGGCGGCGCTGTGCTCCAGCTCCTCGCGGCTGAGACCGCAGCAGGCGGTGATCGCCTGCCAGCCCGTGGCTTCGATCTGCGCCACCAGCTCCTGCCAGCCATCGCTGTGGGCCTTCACAAACTCCCAGGCGATGGCGCCGCTCTCCAGCAGCGCCTTCTGCAGGCCCAGCAGCACCGCCACATCCGAGCCGGGGATCGGCTGCAGGAACAGCGAGGCGATCGGGCTGCCGCCGCCCAGCAGCGAGCGGATCGGGAAGGCGGGCGAGCCGAATCTGAGCAGCCCGGCTTCGAGCAGCGGGTTGATCACGATCACCGTGCCGCCACGCTCACGCAGGCGGATCAGCTCGTTCATCAGCCGTGGGTGGTTCGCCGGGGCATTGGAACCGAGCAGCACCACCCCATCGGCCTGCTGGAGGCTCTCCAGGCTGACCATCGAGGTGCCGCTGCCGAACACCCGGTTCAGGCCCACCGTGGAGGGGGCATGGCAGAGATCGGAGCAATCGGCCAGGTTGTTGGAGCCCAGGGCCCGCAGCAGCAGCTGCAGCAGGAAGGCCGCCTCGTTGGAGGAGCGCCCGGAGCTGTAGGAGGCCACGCGCTCGGGGGGCGGTGTGCGGAAGGCCTCGGCCACCAGGGCGTGGACCTCCTCCCAGCCGATCGGCTCGTAGTGATCGCGGCCCGCCCGGCGGATCAGCGGCCGGTCGAGGCGGCCGAGGCGGTCGCATTCGGCGGAGCTGAGCTGCTGCAGCTCGCGGAGGCTGCGGCCGCGGAACACCTCTGGCGGCACGGCGGCCTGCAGCTCGGCGCTGATCGCCTCCACGCTTTTGAGGCAGCGCTGCAGCCGCTCGCCCAGCTCATCGCGGAAGCCGCCGTTCTGGCCGCCGGTGCCCCAGGCGCAACTCAGGCAGGCGCTCCTGTGGGTGAGCGTCTGCCAGAGCCGCGGGCCGGTGGGTGAGAGGGTGGCGCGGGCCCAGCCATCGATCAACGGCCAGCCGCCGCCACTGGTGGCGTCTTCCACGCCGGGCGGTGGAGCAGCAGGGGAGCGGGGATCCTCCATGGCCATGGCAACGGTTGCCCGCAGGCCCTCAAGCTAGGCAGATCGAGGGGAATCAGGGGGGAGCCCTCAGCCTTGGTCGTTGCTCCCTGCCCCCGTGAGAGCAGCCGCGAAGGCCGTGGCCCGGAAGGCTTCATCCTTCCGCAGCACTCGGGCCATGGGGGTGAGCTGAAAGCTGGTGGATTCCTGCTCGCAGGCGAGCAGACCGCGATGCACAAGGTCGACAAACAGGGCCTTCGCCTCCTCCAGCTCCATGCCGAGGGAGTCCGCCACCTCGCGGGGCGAGGCGCCGCCGTCTTCCACCAGCACGAGCACCTCGAGGTCGTCGAAGCTCAGGGTGTGAGCGAAGGGTTGGTCCATGACAGGTGGGCGCCCCCGACCGGGCGATGGCTGCGGAGTGCTTCCAGGATGGTGCTGCAGCCGGGGCTGGGAATGCTGAGGGAAACGATCTGAAAGGACCGCCCATGACCACACCTGAACCCCCAGCCGGCCGGCCGCGGGGTGGCGTCCGACCGCCCGGCCTGATCCAGCGGTATAGGGAGGAGCTCCAGGCCCGCCACTACGCCCGCCGCACGGTGGCCACCTATGAGCAGTGGCTGCGCCGCTTCCTGCGCTTTCACCAGAGGCGCCATCCGCGGGAGATGGGCAGCAAGGAGGTGAATGCCTTTCTCACCCATCTGGCGGTGGAGGGCCAGGTGAGCGCCTCCACCCAGAACCAGGCCTTATCGGCCTTGCTGTTTCTCTATCG
>Ga0169931_10013683_pt1 | contig 11053 bp, 4 predicted proteins | sample Kivu_15m_20L_FD_129675 | JGI IMG/M metagenome (GOLD analysis project Ga0169931, IMG submission 129675) | Freshwater microbial communities from Lake Kivu, Western Province, Rwanda to study Microbial Dark Matter (Phase II) - Kivu_15m_20L... | ecosystem: Environmental > Aquatic > Freshwater > Lake ... | reverse complement strand
CTTTCATATGATTTTAAATCCTGAAACTTAATCTACATACCATACAAAATTAAAGTTTGGGGAATGTCATAGATATAGGATAGCATGATCTCAGTCGAAAATGACATGTTCCAATATCCAAAAAGAGACGACCCTAGACTTTTATAAAAGTATATAGAGCTCAGCTTGGCAAACCAATAACTTTTCATTAACCATTCAAAACTCACAAAGAATCAAAAAGTATATAGAAAATTATCAGCTGCTTTTCAGCAAATGATGGTCCTACTCAAATAAAATGGAGTCAATGAGACTCAGCTTAAATAGCTAATAGAGAACACTATAACAAACTTAAATATCAACCAAAGTGAAGAAATCATCTCACATGGTAGATAAGTGTTTAAAATACTGAGTGGACTCAATTTCAAAAACAAGTCAAACGAATCTGAAAATAAGACAAAAAAATCATAGAAAAAGGAAGAGAAAAGAAAAAAATAAGTGGAGAAAACAGAAATTAAAAAATAAGTGAGTAAAAAGTAGTTTTAGCATTAAAAAACTTAACAGAAGCAATAACTGGTCAAGTAATCGCAGCCTAAAACCTAATAATAAAAATAATAGTCAGCAACAGTTACGAAAAAAAAGGAGGAAAACACAAAGCAAAATTAAGTTTAAAAAACCCATCCTAAAAATTTTTAATCTTTTTAACGTTTGCTATAGAGGGAATAATTTAGTTTAGATTTCAATATGCCGATAACTTGGGAAGACGAGCATCCCTACTTCAAACTATAGGACACTAGAGTCACTAAAATTAATAGCAATATTTATCTCAAAATAGCATCTAAGTATCCACTACCCTCCTAGGGCATCCACACTATCAAAATAAAGAAACTTTGCAGTGGAACTACTGCTTTTGGAATCGTACCTGAACCCTACAAAAGCCATAAATCGATACATGACCAAAAGGTACCCACTGTTAAATACATTTCCTTTTCAAACGGAGGAGGCAAAATTGTAGTAAATGGTCGGTAATTGAATAAGTCAAATACTTACTTGATCAAAAATGACATATTGACGATCAAATTTGACGCCAACAAAAAGATATTGAAATTCAGTAACAACAAAGCAGGAGATTTCCCCCCAATATAACTCAAATAGAGACTTGATGAAAGACTTTATTTTTACATGGAAATGAAAACCTAGGGAACAGCAGTCTAAATACTCTGAAAAAATGATTCTCTCACACAATATTTATCTAAAAATAACTTGTAATATAATTTTATTTTATAATCATGTTGCACTTCATCGATCGTCATCCATCTGCTATGATGAATAGAACTATTATTAATCATCAAAAGGCATGATTATACTACTTGACTCTCTGCAAGGTGCCACTATCATACTCTTGTGCCATTTTTAACTTATCTACTCAGCGTTAAGAGGATTTTTGGTAAGTTCTCGTTGAAAAAGATTAGGGCCAGAAAAATGTTGATTGTTAAGAATAAAACTTTTTGTCAGAGATGGCTTTTTCGGGATGAATTTATTTCCAAAAATCTATTTCTCTTTTTCCTATTTATAAGATTAATATAAAAAAGAAGACGAAATACTGATAAAAGAGTCGTTATGAGCCGGCATTTCTTCAACTAGCTCCGGTTTAATTACTTCTGTTTTAGCCAATAATCCTTTTTTAAGGTCGTTCGTCCACTCTGCTAAAGTATTTAACTCGATGGCTTGATGTTCAAATATTTTACTGCAATCTTCGCAGAACATTTACAAAATAGTTGCGTTTTCCCAGCAAAAAGGAGCTAGTTAGTTATAAATCCAGTTCAGCAATAATATTGAAATCGCTTTGTTGTTTTAGTAAGCTTAAGAATCTTAGTGTTAAAATTCTTTTGATCTGATTTGCAAATTCTCGAGGATTCTACTTAGTATTTTTTAGAATTATCGTTTAAGGAAGTACAAAGGATAGTCTTACGATGTAATTACTTTATTCAGCATTTACTAAAGTTAGTTTGATCTAAAACTGAAATTATGTTTGAGTTCGGATTGGGACTTTTATGCCAATCTATGCAAGTTTATATCTGAAATAAATTTAGCATTTTTTTGATCATTTAGTTAACTTACAACAGAAATGAATTTGTCGAATCTTTCCTCTCTTTTGCTAGATAAAGCGTGATTAATAGCTTAATTTTATAGAAATAAAATAGAATTTTCCTTGTGAACGTAGCGGTAGAAGAGCATAGCCTCAAAGTGATCCATCTCAAGTGCCTGCTGCAGGACGAATTACACCAGCATAATCCAGTATTCAGCACTAGAAGCCAGTATTTAAAAAAGATGAAGATTGTAAAAATGTATAAGCTTGGCAGAAACACTATGCCATTTAGAACTGCTATCCACCTACAAAAGAATTTTGTTTAAACATTTTTGTGCATTTTTAAGCTCCCCCACGTCACGGTTTATGATTCCTTGCAACAAAACAAACTAAAAATCAAAATAATCACGATTAAGAGCATCCAATGATTTTACCATTTTTTTCATAAATTTGTTGATCTATCGTTTAGTTTGAGTTTCGTTCGTAAATAGTTGTTTTTTGAGGAGATCGATAGATTTGCAAAAACAGTCGAAAAATTGAGATGGTTCTTTAAGACCCTTATAGAATAATCCCAAGTTAAAATATTATTCAGGTTAATTTTATCTGATAGAAACCAATTATAAGCAATCTTGTAGTTTTTTCTAGTTACGATCCTCTAGACTAATGATTTTTCCTAGATAGTAATAAGATTAATAGTAAGGTCTATCTTTCTATACGAGGTTTAAAAATATTTAGTAAGCTTCATCTAGTCTGTTCATTTTGGTAAGACATATAGCGTAGCCAGCAGAATAAATTGATTCTTGCGGTTTGTTTTCAGTAGATTTTTTCAGAATAGGTTATGCTTATTCAAGTCGATTCAGAATGGATAAACTAACTCCTATGTTGTAAGCAGCCGCCAATAAATTTTAGTCGATTTACAAGCATCTTTAAAAGTATCTTATGGCTTTTAGGTATTCTTACTGATGATAGTAAAAATTGGCCAAATTGAAATAAAGTATGGCGTTTGGATCCTAAAGGATGCACTATTCCATGAGGGATATAGCTTAATTTTACTTGCCCAAGTTCATATATATTTGACTCATAATTATCTGAACGCTTGAATTGTATAAATCCTTTTTTGTAGCTGACTCAAAATACTTCAAGGCTAAAGAATAATCGTTTTCCTGATAGTAAATTAAGCCTAAATAAAGTTGAAGAGCTGAATTATTTTAGTCCAGAGCAATAGCTTTTTCATATATGCTGATCGCTTCTGCTGTTTGATCGGACTGATAAAGAGCAGCTCCCAGCCAGATAGATGCGCTTGCCTGAGTAGGATCTAAGCTAAGTGATTTTCGGGAAGCTTAGATAGATTACTCTAGTTTGTCCTGGCTTAGCTTAACATTAGCTATAAGGGAGTATATAGCTGGGTGTTCACCTTATTTCTATAAGCATTTTTAAAGGTACTCCATAGAAATATCCAGATTACCATGTCTTGCTTCTAGCTATCCAAATACTTTGTAAGTTTATAGATCATCTTTTCCAAAGAAAGTTTCGCTTAAATCCTAGGCCTAGCCAATATAATTTTAGTTTTTTCTGATAAGACTTATTATTTTTTTACAACCGTTCGTATTTTATGAATCGAGTCTTAAACATTATTCGTAATAAAATATTGCATATTCTTCCTAATGCCTTTTACAATACAAATCTCCCAGCAGCTACAGTATTAAAGGAACTCTTTGAATTTTCATACTTTCCTCAAACCAAAAAATAGTTTTATCATACTTGTTCAGCTTAGAATAGCTAAGACCTAAGTTAAAGTAATAAAGTAAGTTTGTTTTTCCGATTTAGTGCTAAATCATGTGCTCATAGAATTCAATCAATAAACTATGCTTTTGATATTTTCGAAGTATCTATACGTACAGCTAGCAAATTTAAAGATTAAGACAGCTCTATTCTTGTTTATGTTTTAAGAATTTCTCAATCTAATTTTTGTATATTTAGAATAAAAGTTATAAAGTGGGATCGGCCATAGCCAAATGAACCATTACTTTTATAATCTTTTGGTTGGATTCTTATTTATTGCTCAGTTGACTAGAAAAGTATTAAAGTACAATTATATTTTTTTGTTTTTGCTACAGATTTATCTAAGATGTTAAGCCTACTGAAGTAGACTGTAAAGAATAATTAAATTAATGTGAACTTGACTTAGTTTATGATTTTTATATTTATGGCTTTGTTTTTTATTAAGAATTTTTTGCTTTGGTTAGTTTATTTTGCTTTTTGTTGTCTTATTATTTTTATTTCTTTGCGTCCGAAGATTTTTTCTTCATCATGCCACAAAACAAAATAATAATTATAGATATGATCACATCATAATAAAATTAAAAACAAAATGTTTTTGTAAAAATAATATCTTTTTTTTGCATAAAATTATTCATACTAAATCGATTAAGATTTATATTTATATCTATTTTTATTCATTAGAATATTTATATTAATATCATACTATTTACACGAGGTCGTCCTTGTCCCGCATCACCACGAAAATGTAAACTTTCTGTTCTTTGTAGTAGCTTGCTAGATTGATCTTGTGACTTGATTTGTTCTGCTTATTCACAAATGTAATATTGGGCTCAGCCAGGTCCACCATCATCTCCAGTAGGCCTCCCTTTTAAATAAATGAAGAAGTTTACCATTCGAATTTTTATTATCCGTCCACGAATACTGCACCTTTGCTGCCGTTGTGGTTGGGAGTGGTCCAGTATCCAGCTGAGCCTTTTTGGTCTGCTCCCTTGCCCCCACAGCACTGCCCTTGTTTCTTTTACTCAACTAGAATGCCCATAATTAAGCTGACTTTGTAGTTAATTAGGCGAAAAGTAGTTATAGATTGTCGAGGCAGGGGGTGTTTACCGGTCAGTTGATACCAATTATCGTCAAATTCCTTGTTCATTCTTGCTTTTTTGCCCTATATTGAAAAATTACGGGCATATTTAGTCGATTAATCCCACGCAAAGACATAATCTGATTCATTTTTCCTCTTTGCTGCGGCCACCTAGCGAGAAGCTATTGACTAGATAGAAGGCATAGATGGTATAGATAAATAATGAAGGTTCGGATTCAGCTATGTTTTTTGAGACTACTCTTTCAACTGCTAAACCTTTATTTTAGGTTCACTTATGAACTTTCCAGTCTCCTTTCTTGCCTACTACATGATAAGATTATTTTATTTAGGCTGACTTTTGATTTTTTGTATTTCGTATGTTGGCTACTATCTATAATTTTCGACTTTTCTTTTTCTCTATTGCACATATTGGTTGTCATTCCTTTTCAACTACTGCTTTAATCGTTCAACTTACCTTTATAGCTAAAAATTAATATTTTTTAGTTGACTATTCTACTATCTTGCTTTTTCTATGATCTGGTAGAGCTGCTCTTGATTTATTTTTAGATTGTTTATAATGATTTTATGCTGTGCTATTATCTAATCTTTCTTGGCCAGCTATCTCGACATATTGGCAGTCTATTACTGAAGTTGGTTTGTGGGAATGTCTTTGTCTTTTAAAATCTGAGGAGTTATTTGTGGCATCGGGGTATAGTTTTTGTCCTGAGGTTTTTTGATAATCGAGTACAAGATAAAAGAACTGTTCAGCTATAAATTCCACTGTTGTATCTGTCCAATCAGCTAGGCTGTTATTTTGATACCCACATTGAGCCCAGCTTTAGAATCAAACCCTCTGTGGATGGCTACTACTTTGGCGTCTTCAAACACTGAAGAAAGAACAGGGCTTCCTACTTGTTGCGGCACAGTATCAATGTTGTAGAAAATCGAGTATTAACCTATTACTTCGACTGGCCCAGTGTGAAAAAGTTGATTAATTTGTCTATGTTCGCCATCTTCACGCAGCTAGTAGCCCTGAATTTTGACATTTATATAGTTTTCAAGACCCTACCAGTTCAATTGCATATACTTACCCAAATGAGTATGCTTTTTTAGTTTTATTAAAGCAAAATCATACTTTTGACTGTCCTAAGTCAAAGTGTCTATCCTTTTGCTGATATGTTGTTTTTCTTGAGCATTCAAATTACCCTGTTCAATAATTTTTTGGAGTTATGCAATTTGTCTTATGATTCTTTCGTATTACGCGTGAATCCGATAATCAGTAATCTAGTAAACTATTTGTGAATCCAAGAATCTTTATGCATCGATACTGATATCACCCATGAATCCCAGGTAGAAAAGCCTCGGGGGAACGATAATTACTTATTTTGTTTCAGGTATGATATCGATGAAAGGACGACTACACGTTACGGCAAGCTGCTAGGAAACGAGAAAAGCAGTGGCTGTTCTTCTATTGAGCACGCCTTGAGTTGATCTTATAGTCTGGATCATTCCGATACAGTTAAGCGGATATCTTTTAGTGCAATTAGCGCAACCTGCTATCCTTCGATCCACTTTGCTACCGTTATTCTATGTCAAAAATGATATACTTTTGGCTATTCTTGTACGCTAGTCTGCCATTATTATTTTGACTATTTATTTTGAGCTATTTTAAGATTTATATAGTTGATGTAAATACAAAATAACCTTAGTTAGATCGTAGTACATATCAAGATATATATATATTAAACTAATGCCTATAAAACTGTACATCGACTATGTATCCCAGCCCTCGCGAGCTGTTCTGGCTCTATGTATCATCAATAACATCCCACACGAAGTCATTCAAATCAGCATCATGAAGGGAAAAGTAAACCAAATCTTATTTAGAATCGTAGTCCTTAATACATAAAAATAAATCCTTTGAAGCTGGTTCCGGCCATATAAGACACTGATAATCAGCTCTATCTTGCTTAGAGTCACTCGATTCTTAGATATTTTTGCGGAAAATACAAACTCGACGAACAGTGGTACCCTCTTAATGATCTGGCTAAACAGGCTAAAATCAACTAATTCTTGGATTTCCATCACAATTATACCAGAAAATGTGCCTACCTTGTGTTTCATACACTCTTCGCACCAGTGCTTAAGACTGGAGATCCCACCTTCAACTCAGAATATTCTTACAAAGTTGTAAGAAACGCACTTAAAAACTTCTCAAATATTTACTTGAAAGAGAAGAAGTTCGTAGGAGGATAGCAGCCATGCATAGCTGATTTGATAGCTTTCTTTGACATCACGATGCTCTAAGTGTTGCATTTCGACTATTCACCCTATCCTAGTATTCAGGCCTGGGCTTAAAGGATGAACAAGATATAAGGAGTTCGTAAAGCTAATGCTAATTTTGAAAAAGTAAAAGAAAATCTCAAAGCCAGGAGCCCTAAACCGAATCTGTGATAGAAAACCATCAATACAAAATATTTTAAAATTGAATATTATATATCATTTAGATTTTCTTTGATCATCCTTGGACTTACAAGCTAGTACCTTTTTTTGACATACTTGCGAATATGTATACTTGCTGCTTTTAGTATGCTTACGATAAGCAAAAAGAATGTCTAATACTGTTCTGAATGTTTACAAAAGTAATGCTAAGTTTAACTAAATCGACCTCTATCGCAAGCAGTCCTTCGTTTTTTAAAAACAATGAAGATTGCCAGCCCAACTGATCAACACCATCTACGCATATAGATCCTTTTCCTTTATTGTAAGGAATACTGCAAAAGCCTATCGACTATTTCTGGTCTATTCCTCCACTTGATTCAAAATGCCTTCTGTTTTCAGTAGTAACTCCAATATAAATAGGTCCTTCATTGTCAAGAATCTTGAAAACTGTCGTGGATTTTTAAGGTAAAGCATGTAAACTAGTAATCTGACATACGTTTTCATTATCATTTTTCGTTATTTTTTTATCTTCAATCAGGTAATGCTTGGCATATGGTGCAGCACTATCCCACGTAAAAGCCTTTAAAACTTTAGTTCTTTGAGGAGTAGGCACTTGAAATGATGAATTAACAGGTATTACGCTTTTATTAGTAGAAAATAGACTTCTGTATGAGTTGTTTTATTTTCTGGAACTCTTCGATGAAAGTTCTAAATTTTATATGACTGAATGTATACTTTAAGACTATTTTAGTCTCAAAACTTAGTTTTACAGCTACAATTTACACGTTTTAAGATAATTTATTTAATTTTTGAACGATATAACTTAATTATCTAAAAATTTGTAGCTGTTTTCGATCAAAATAATGGCATTATTTTTGTGATAAAGTTATTTTTTTAATTAGTTTTATCTTTATAAGAGCATATTATTTTGATTTATAAGTTTTAAAATTTATATTTCGAAGTGCTGATCATTAACTTTAAGTTTGTTTTAAATTTAATTTGTTTATTAAATTATTTTTTATTGTCTAAAATTAGACTGCTAAAATAATTCGATTCGTGATAATAAAGCTTGAATTTAGATATCTTTTTGTTTGAGAATTTCACTATTTTGTTTGAGAATTTAACTATAATCTGTCTAAACTGACGTTTGATTGTATTTCATATCAAAATCGCACTGCATTTACTAAGCCCATTTTTGAAGGTGCCTTATTAGTTTATCGGATATTTTGGTTCCAACACTAATACTATTTTTGAAAGCTTAACCCTTATTGATGGCTACTACTTTAGCGCTTTGTTTGCCGTATAGAAGCACAGGACTGCCTGATTGCTGTGAAACTGTATCAATATCATAGTATATCCAATCTTAGCTTGCTTCTTGCACTGGTCCATTGTGCTGTATTTGCTTGAATGTTCTAACACTGCCCTTTTGTCTCACTTAGTAGCCTTGAATCTTCAAATTCTCATCTTTGCCTATAGCTTGGGTACTAAGCTACATATATTTTTAAAATTTTACCGGTTTTCGGAGCTTTAAAAGTGCAAAGTCATATTTTATACTTTATTCTCTTAATGAATCAATTTTTCTTCTGTTTTCCTATCTCTTACTCGAATTCAACTTTTTCGACTAAAATTCGGATTCTAACTAAATAATTTCTCTCATTATTCTCTCAAATTAAGAATTAATTCGATATTACTGTACTTAAAAAAGAGTCTACTATCCAAGAATCTTTTAAGATTCTAGATTGATATCACCTATTAGCCCTAGATAGAATTTCTTTGGAGGAATTATCATCAGTTGCTTTGTAGTAGGGTGAATGTCAAAAAATATATGACTACTAGTCACAACCATACGTTATGAAATCAAAAAAGCCGTTCCTTTTTTGATAGTCGTTAAGTCTTGATTATTTTTTTCGGCCTGCACCATCCCAATACAGTTCAAAGGATACTTTGACGTGCATTCTGAGCAAGCCAGGGATGTTCTGTTGAGTTTTTATACGCTTTTTATGGGTAAAAATGCTTAGCTACTGTACCTTGAAGAACTTCGGAACATTTTTTATTATGATTTATATTAATTACCGTCATTACAATAAATCCTTAAGATGATTGATATATTTTAGCATCTCACTTAGTAATAAGATACGATACAATCAAGCTACCTAGATTGTCTTAATTTAATGCTACTCCTCTTTTTATTTCCAGCATATTTCTGGTTTCATTTAGCAGAATTAGCTTGTGATTGGAGATGCATATATGTCCATAGAATTCAACGCTTTTTGTATTTTAATGAGTCCCGCATTCAGCTAATACTTCTTCATGTTGTGTGAACTCCAAAGTCTGAATCCTAGAGCAGTTGATCTCATCCACAAATTATTTTCTAGTGTGTCTTCGTTCGATAGTTCGCCCCAGAGAACGACTTCTGCTCCTAGAATGCGTGACCTTTAGACTCCGCTTGGAAACACAACAAAATTGTTGTATATTTATTTCCAAGTTGGGTACTAACCTACACTACCATTAAGCCATATATTGCCCTGTCCCTTGTTGATGTAGAGTGAGTCAGCCGGAGAAAGGATGATCTGTGCTTTGGTACCTGAAGCGACTATATAATCAATATTTTACTTTTGACAACATCGTACTGTGAACCCCAGTAGTGCAAAATGTCGTTGTCGTCTATTTCTATTTTAGATGGTTTGTTCATCCAATAAACAGATTTTCTTTTTGGGGAAAGTACTGATTTAATTTGTTTTCGCCAGTATGTTTGAAGCTATCCATAATCATTTATGTTGTTTTCTTTCATGAACTGTTGAATTTCGGGTCGAAGTGCCCAACATAAGGATGATACTTAGTCTCCTCCTAAATGAATGTAAGGCGCATCTATGAAAAGTCTATCTATTTCTTTGACAACATCTTTTGTCAAACTATACACTTAAGGCTTTGAAACATCAAATTGTGAGTTGTAACCGTTGCCGTTAGGACAAGAAATGGTGAGGTTTTTATTTTACCATTCAGGTGCTAGCCCCCAAGACCTTACGTGAGCTGGCGTGTCGATCTATGGAATAATTTTAACTGCATTTAGCTCAGCTTCACGAATCAAATCTTTTATCTGATCAGAAGTATATGTGTTTTACGCTGAGTAACTTCCATATTCTGCGAGCTCAGGATGTGACTCAAGCTTCACTGTAAAAGATTCGTCATCAATCATGTGCCAGTGGAGTATGTTGAGTCTTGAGAGTGGCATTGACCTTAATACTCTTTTGATTGACTAGACACTCAGAAAATGACGTGCTGAGTCAATCATGATTCCTCTATGTTGGACCTGAGGCTCATCTTTTATTATGCAAAAAGGAATTTTTCCATCTTTTACAATCTGCCAAAGGGACTAAAGAGCATATACGTAACCAGAGTATTTTGAATATGAAATTTTTATTCCCTATGAGTCGACAAATATTTAATAGCCCTACGGATGCAACTATTGTTTAACTTCAGCTTTAATTACTATTGATTATTAATTTTTTAATAGTGAAGACTAAGGGCAGGCAGTTTGATTATTGATTCTTATTTGAATTTTTTGTAGGTAATAGAATGCATCGATTCCATCGATCAGATGAGGACCCAGATAGAAGTTGCAAACACTTTTTAGAGAGAGGTATTGCTAAAAATACTACTGATGGGTCGGCGGAGGGACTATTTTG
>Ga0169931_10013681_pt1 | contig 11054 bp, 8 predicted proteins | sample Kivu_15m_20L_FD_129675 | JGI IMG/M metagenome (GOLD analysis project Ga0169931, IMG submission 129675) | Freshwater microbial communities from Lake Kivu, Western Province, Rwanda to study Microbial Dark Matter (Phase II) - Kivu_15m_20L... | ecosystem: Environmental > Aquatic > Freshwater > Lake ... | reverse complement strand
CTGATTTGGAAATTTGAATAATAATAATAAAATGAGTTTAAAAACTTTGTTGATCACCTGCCTTCTCAGCGGGTAACTGTTAGCTGCAGAAAGAAAAGCTAGGCTAAACGTTCTAGCGAAACTTCCATATTTTGAGGCATTCAAGACTTTTCCGAATTTTAAAGACTTAGATCTTAAATGCATGGACACAACTGACAAATCAATTACCTGCGACTTCACCACTATGTTCTTTAAGAACTTATATCCTGCTTTCTGTATCAATATTCAAAAAGAAGCGATTTAGCCATGTACAGCTAAGAACGACAATTTTATCACAGTTTGCAGCAACGCCTAAAGTTAACTCGTCCCTTGCTTCTGTGAGACTTCAGGCATCTTCAACCCTTGCCCGGCCGTTACAAAACTCGGCGTATATAGCTAATACACTCCTTATTCCAAGTTTCCAGACGACATTCACTGGAAGAACTGCTTCTCTAATGACAAGCAAGTCGATTGTACTACTCTAACAGAACCAATTAGAGATACCACGGCACCATTTGCGGTTGGTGACATGCATAACTCTATGGGAGTCAAAACGATGAGTTAGATTAGAACTCTTTTGCACGATGGTAAAGCGGCCAATAGCTATCCGCAAAACTCATACGATCAGTCAATCTTCACGAGTATGGATTTCGAAGGAACTTTTAATCCTACGACTTCTATCTACCGCGAAGACCGATTCTGGGAGTAGGACCCATGTCTGCTCTACTACTCTGATGGTGTCTGCGCTCGATGCAAGCTCGGTGTGTTTAATGGAAAATTGGTCAAGCTCTATCGGATTGTATCGGAGGGCAGCGTCAGATGTGGCATTAAGTCCGAAGTCGATAGTCTGGGAAAAGCCACGTGTTACATCACAAGCTCATACTATGCTAAGTCTGTTGTGGGACTACCTTCATAGAATCAATAGAAGTATGAGCCTTTTGAATACCGAAACGTAACCACTGGCCTCAGCGAAACTATTTGCTTTGACACTAACTTGCAGACGCAAAACCAATGCAAGACACCAGCATTTCTTGTAGTGCCTACCGAAGTTAACACGCCAAGTTACTGGCACTATCATGGCACGTTGAGCTGCAAAGCTTGCAACGAGAACATCAACGCTATGTATATAAGTTCCGATCCTAAAACAGGCTTTTACTTTGCCAAGTGTTAAAGGAAGCCATTAGGCTATCAAACTTTGGAATATCTACCCTGCCAAGAAGTCGGCAAGGTGCAGTTATTGTAAGCAACGATCCCCACTGAGCAGCAGATCGTCTGCACCGAGTCGAGTAAGATCATTCCTAACTGCATGTTTGCGTCCAGCGCCACGACCTGCAATATGTGCCAGCTTAACTATCACCCTACTGTGCTACTTAACTCGACTGACTCTTCCAAAACGAGCTCGGTTTGCCTGTATAAGTTTTGTGGTATCTCTGGCAAAGGCTAAAACTGCAAAAATAAATGCACGCTCAAAAACTGTCTCAAGTGTTTCGAAGAGTTTGATACAGTGACGATGAAGGTTACAGAGCGTTGTGAGATATGCGAGGTTGGTTATTACCGAAAAGCTAATATCATTTCTCAAGGTCTTACCACTGCTCATGTTGTCTATTCCTGTGAAGGTAAGTTTAACCTAATCTTTCATGACTTCTATAGCCCAAATCGGAGAGATCGAACTGGACGTCTTCGTGAGGAGCACTAACCAGCAGTATGAGTTTTCAGAGGCAGAGTTGTAAAATGTCATCAAAAACCGCGGGCAAACAGTCGATGAGCCTTTTTACTTCATACAGCATGTTCTCTACGAAAGCCAATACAACCTCAATAGTGGCGTTGGACTATATGACTCTATATCTAGATAAAGAATCGATCCTACAATTTACAATGCCGTCAAGATCAACGTGTGGCTTTTCAAAGGAATCCATCATTTTATTCAATGCGAAGGCAAGTCTCCAGATAGCAGACTTAACTCTTAGACATTTAACGCGAATACCTACAAGCATAAAGATTGCACGCTGCGTCGGTTCTAAAGACCTCTGGCAGAGCACGACAACATACAGTACGTGTTTAAACCCCTCTACTGCTCGGAGCTCTAAATTAGGTTTAGCGATATGACCTATTACGGGAGCAAGTCACAGTTTCTATAAAACTGTGTCAACTTGAAGACCGACACCAAACCTCAAATAAGAGTACCGACTGAAAACAACTTTTTTAACGTGACAAATTTCATGTGATTTGAAAACATTGCTTTTACAGGAGAAGACCTACTGATGGCGCGTAACAACCTTTGGAACTACCATAATATACCGGTTGTCAAATGCTCAGTGGATATTGAGCCCTCTGGGGTGTTCTAAAACCTGAATATAACGACACAAATATTTGGCAAAGACGTATTTTAGAATTGTACCCAGCCGATCGATATCGAAGCAAATATGCCGCCAAAAAGTCAAAAAGAATGCTCACCACTCTAACATGAAAGCAAGATGCTTAGTACCAATCGGTGTAGTGGTGAAATTTATAATGAGGACTTCTTCAGGCCCAATAAGGATGGTGACTACTACTACAGGCACAAGGTCTTGTTCAACCTGTATTCTTTTGACAAAATCAGGTCCAAAAGGACCCATAAGCCAACGCTTGAGATTTATCAATGCGAATTCAAATATTTCTTGGGCAGCCATTAAGCTCTGATCCAGGTGGAGACGAATAACATGGGAATTCTTGGGATTGACAGCAGCAGGTATGTAAGCCAGTCCACCAAAGATTACGACTACTCTACAACTTTTTATGGGTTTTACGGTGAAGATAGAGGCGCGCAGATCCGAATCAGTAACTCTACATTTGCGCACTCTAAGTTTTGCAGAGGTTTGATTTTTTCAAAAGCAAGACCTGATCTTGCAGAGCAAACAAACAGTAGGCTTGCTTTTTACAACTTTACTTTGTACGGAGCCACTCAACCATAAGTCGTTAGCAAAAACAGCACAATTCTAAAGAGCTTCATTATACTCGAGAATTCGGTTTTTAGAAACCTGGCTTAGTCATCTGTGATTTAGTCATTAGCTACAGTCGGCACTATTATCACGAATAACGGTCCGTTTAGAGGCCCAGGTAGTTCTTTCATCTCAGGGTATGCGACTCTTGACCAGGGATTAATCCTTAACGTATAAGGCTTCAGAGGAGACATCGAGGTTAGGAACTGCACGATTGACCGGAATATGGCCTACATCAACAACATATACAACCCGCCTTAGCCGAACATCTTCAACTACCTAGAAGGATCAAACATAAAGAATAGCCTCTTTTATAGAAACAATGAGCTAAACTTCCTGGCCTGCATAGACAAAAAGTGGGGATATTTGCACACGTATTATTCAAACCCGTACACACCCTTTAACGACGAGTACCACTTTCTGACCTTCGAGTCGATTTCAGTGATAAACACCCGTCAACAGTTTGGTTCGATCATAATTGTTAACAATACGTTCACAGATAACATAGGCACGGTAGGGGGAGCAATTAATATTGACAACATGGTATTCTTAGATGACAAGACCCAAGCAAGCCTCGTCATTAAGAAAAACAAGTTTATCAGAAACATGGCTTACTTCGCAGGAAACGCATTCCAAGTTGGCCTCTACTTGAGAATGACAAAAGCAAAAACCGACGCTGAGCAGATGTGCGGTGCGGCTATCTTGATTGAAGACAACCTTTTCCAGCATAATACTGGGACAAAGCAGCACAGTGGAGGCGCAGGCTTGATCCAATGTATCATCCACGAAAAGCCAAATTTCGCCAATAGCGGGATCCAGCTGTCCCCGACCGATAGGAATCTTACCGACCCTCTTGCATACACGGGTCTTGATTATGACAACCCAGCCAATACCACCAGGAACGTTTCAGATCTTTACGATACCAACATTTGGTATCCAGTGCTGAAATACGGGACTCAGATCCGCAACAACAAATTCGTCAAAAACTTTGCTGGCATCCAGGGAACAGCTTTAAAACTTAAAAATATCAATGAGCTTCAAGTTATCGGAAATGTCTTCCAAGAAAACGGACCTGTGACTAGCCTTTAAGAAAGACTGTATTCTCCATATTTCAACATTTTGGTAAACAAGACCATGACGATAACTTTCTCAAATACAACCGCTGCATGCATCAACGAGTATGCATATTATCATCAATGTAATGAAAGGGGATATCATACGATAGACTAACCGGTATAGGGAGCCCTCTATATCTTTTCTTGCCATTAGGAAAATAAATGCTTTGGCAGTGCATCAGATTCCTTTTTGTTTTAAAAAGAGAAAAACAAAGAGGAACTTCAATAATTGGAGGACTGGCACAAAAGACCATTTCCGTATTAAAACATCTCTATCAGCGAGAATTTCTTTAACAATAACTAGGCCAACCTTATCCTATCAGCAAATCATTAAGTGAAGCAAGCTAGCTCTATTTTCATAAAAGGTGGCAAAAATGTACTGGTTAATAAGAACCAATTCCTTTCTCATAATGGGCTTATCGCCTAAAGCATAAAAAAGTTTGCATACGATCTATTCAGCTATTTCGGCCAAGATTATTTTGCAGCGGCAACAGCTCCAATTATCGTTGTGGAGTATTCTTACAGCGACAGTCAGAGTTCACTCTTGCCAAACACAACCAACCCGTACGATCTCTACAAAATACAATTCTTGTCGAATTAGTTTAAGTACAACTCTCACTACCAATCCCTTATCATCCCAACAAAAATTTACCAGGGAGCCTTGATCGTCTACGATTCAAACATAACGACTTCACACATAAACTTTAGCCAGAATTAAGTTGGCTTTAACAAGATGCTAGGCCCTAATGGTGCTTTAATACATATTAAAGGAGGCATTTTGAATGCCACTGCAAACTTGTTTGAGAAAAACGGTTATGTATCTACTGATGTGTTTGAGAACCACCCAGAATCCATGCACGTTGAATTTAAGAAGAGTTATTTGAGCTGGCTTCCATTCAGCTTTCCAATATCGCAGGACATGGGTCTTTTCTTTTTTGAATTCAACGAAAAGAGCATCCCAGTTGATCGGTCACACTTATTTGAGAACAACACTTTCACTTAGTCTTTTTGCATCTCTGGGTGCGTGTTCTCTATGGGAGGCGCTTTTTTCCAGTAGTTTGCTTTTATAAACAACAGGTACAGTTTCATAGTTGGTAGTTCAGGCGTTGGTGCCGTTACGAGCACTAGCCGTCTTGCCATAGCGAGATACTATCCATAGGGCCAGCTCTTCGTGCAGACTTACCAGGGAGAAACATTCAATAACATATACGGAGGCGCCATTTACGTGACGGAAAAACTTGGACAACATGTAACAATCATTAAGGACTCAGTCTTCTACAATAACTTTGGTGACGAAGGTGCCGCTATCAGCATCACTAATGGAGGCCTTCTTCTGATCACAAACACAATCTTCAGGATGGACGAGGCATATCTGAAGGGATACAGGCTGCAGAATGTAACTGATATAACATCGCAGATATTGCACTCAGGAGAAGACGAGCCCGCGCTGACTACGATTTACAATCTCATTGCTGAATTGAACGACGATAATCAAAGGGAGATTTAGAGCCATGGAATGGACACTAATTTACACTACGATGTGATGCTACCTAAGATAGGTCAGTTACTGGAAAACTTCAGTTCGTTTGCGTTCCCAGCCAACTAGTTCATAAGCAGGTCAGTCCTTGAACATTTGGAGATAATCAAGAATGATCATGGCTAAATACGGTTTGACTCGCCCATGGAGCTACTAAAAAACTACAATCAACCCTTAATCGGAGAGAACGGCATTTTTTTGAGGGATTTCTGTATCAATGTGTTTGGCTATGACCCTGTGACGACGCGATAGTCAGTTATCAAGGACTCTTAGTTTCATAACCTCTTTGGGCAGAATTATTCGGCAATATCAATCTACTCGGGACGACTACTTGTGTTTGAGACTCCGAGTTCCGGTGTAAGTTTCACGCGCAACGTGGCACTTACTGGCTCTCCAATATTTGCAGATAAGGCTCGTTTTGAACTCTAGGACATTCAGATGATCAATAACTACGGGCTTTAAGGCGGCTGCATCCTGATTGGTCGCAGTGAGCTTTAAATTTCGAGATCACTCTTCTAAAGCAATAAGGCATACAACGGAGGAGTCATTTTTGTGTCTTCACAAAGCAAGGTCTATATAGACTAATGTACATTCTTGGATAACCTCGCCTATTCAGCGTCTGTGATGCTGTCTGTAGACAACAAAAAAGCGTAAAGCCTGCAACTTTCAAATTCAATCTTTAGGTCCAACTACAGCTATCTAAATTAATTCAGCCTTTCTCTGACTTCTATGCAAGTAATAAGCTGCGAGTTTACCAATAACTTTGCATTCTTTGTAAACCACGGGTTTTCAATCCTACTCAATTCAAAACTCGAAGTCAAGAGCTCTGTCATTTAGTTAACGGATGGGGTAAAATTGAATAAGCTGTTTTATCAATAGATGTACGGGTTCTTTTTCGTAATGCTTCAGTCAAAGCTGACGCTAAGTGATCAAACGTAGATAAAAAATATCTAATGGGGCTCCATGGCAGCAGTCAGTCTCTAGTCATAATCCAGCCTTTTTATCCAAAACGGGGTAACTTTCTTTGCGAATAACGGCTACGCTATAAACGCGAGAACAATAGACTTGGTTAATGCGTAAGACGTTTCGATCAGCGATACGTACTTTGAACAGAATTCACAAGAAAATATCGTTTTTACCAATACATGACTATTGATCAGGAACTCAACATTCAATCAGGGCGAAGGCAGTCTTCTACGAGGCCTTTTAAGCTCACTGGACATGGCTAATACAACTTTCTTCAATTCTAGCGACCTTGACGCTCAAGGACATGCCCTTTCATGCGAGTATTGCTTCGATGTCTTGATTGACTAGTGCTTGTTTACAAACCTTACCGCAAAAAGCGGCTCTGCCCTTAAGTTTATGGAAAGTGCGAATGTAAGCGTGTTAAATTCTACGTTTGCGAGAAATTAGGCCACTGACTTTGGTGGGGCAATATACTTGATCAAGCCGACCTATACAAAAATCTAAAATTGCACTTTCACCAACAATTCTGCAGCATCGAAAGAATCTATTAGAGCTGACGAAAAAGTCAGTGCAGGCGCCATTTTTTACGAATGCAAATAGCCTATGTTGGGCAAATGCGACGTCGAGCTTTTGAATAATATTTTTACGAACAACACAGCACTCTATGCGGGTGGAGCTCTCAGAGCAGTGAACTAAAACTTTACAGTCTCGGCCAAGACACCGAAGAGATGTCTTTCAGACACAATTATAGAGTCCAATACGTATACAAATAACAGCGCATTCTACGGGGATAACTTTGCTTCTCGCCCTGATAGTCTTCAGTTCTCAATATACGATCCACAGAATGATGACTCGAACTTAAATATGACAACCAGACACCTTAATATTGCCCCCGGACAATCATTCCAACTTAAGGTTTCAATCCACGACACCGAAGGTAGGCTCTACAGTATTGCCCATGGGATTGAAGGAAGGATAGAGCTCGTTCATGCGGAAAAACTTCATCCTAATTCGTTAATTCAGGCAAATACAGTCATAAGCAAATACGGTGTCTTTAGCTTCGACAACTTGAACATCAAAATACCCACTGAGTCGGAGGCCTAAGTAGTTTTTAAGATCTTAGACCTTGAAACTTTTACGAACCCGGTTAGCTTTATCGATGTGCCTGTCAACATGACTGTGTATGCACGGAATTGTCACTCAGGCGAAAGTTACTCTGAGGCTTTGGCTTGTGTTCCTTGCGTTGAGCCTTTTTACAGCTATGAGATCCTGTACAGCAATAATGCATGCAAGAGCTGCCCAGATGAAGCTTATTGCTATGGAAAAAACTAGACCGCACCTAGGAAAGGCTACTGGCGAAGCAGTCCGCGAAGTGATATGTTTATGAAATGCAAAAACGAAGAGGCTTGTCTTGCCGGCAATAGAGATAATCCCATGGGTATTTGCCAAAACGGGTACCAAGGAATCCTCTGTGCTGAGTGCACCCATGGCAATTACAAGATCGATGAATTCACATGCGCGACTTGCGCTAGAAAAGTATCAACTATCGTTTTCCATGTGTTGTACGGCATATCTTTGGTCGCAATCATCTCGCTTCTGGTAAGATCTGCCCTTAAAGGTCGAGGTAGGCTTAATTTGGGGTAATGCTTCGCCAAGATTATAGTAAACCACTACCAAATGCTGATTATATTGTCGATCATCGAGTTTAAACTACCAGAAAGAGTTAAGGATATCATCGCTTTTCAGAACAAAGTTGCGAGCATACCACTTCGTGTTTTCAGTTTGGACTGCTTGTTGATGCAGACGATGATTGGCAAAGACTCTAAAGTTAGACTTAACTACGTCTTATCAGCACTTTTCTGCGCACTGCCATACGCTTTTGCCGTTTTGACCTTGTTGTTTTGGTAAATCGTAAGCAGAACTTGTCGCAAGTCAGTTCCCAGACAGCTTTTGATATCATAACAGTGGGCTACATTCTACATCGTAACATTACTATTTTACCCTTCGCTGACTCGAGTTGTTGTAGAAGGCTTTAACTGCATCCAAATCGAGGACGTTTTTCGACTGTATAAAGATCTAACACAAGTATGCTGGACCGGCAGCCATCTTACAGCTGTTAAATGGATGTATGTACCCACATTGGTTATTTGGGTAATCGGCTTCCCTATCGGAACTCTAATCATGATTTACAGGGACAAAGCTAAGTTAATCAAACAGATAAATGAAAACCCAGTACTGACAGATGAAGAAAGGTTCTAACTCGACCAAATCTTTGAGGTCAAGTGGGGATTCCTGCTATCAGGCTTCAACGAAAAGCACTATTACTGGGAGGTAGTAATGATGCTCCAAAAAACGATTCTGGTCGTTTTGACCGTCCTTTTCTCACCATTTAGTGCGAGCTTATAAGCGCTGCTCATGGTCTTCGTTTTAGTTGTGTTTCTTGCGCTCTAAATGATGTACCGGCCCTTTGTGGACCAAAAACTGAACGAGATTCAGAAGTTTTCCATCTTCGTGCTGATTGGAGTTATATACATTGGGCTATACTACTTCTAACAGGATCCGATTTTCAAAGATGGAAACCCTTACGTAAAGTGGCTGACTTTCATATTGATTTTGGCACCAACCTTAATATTCTTAGGCATCTTCGTGTTTACGGTGAGATTAGAAGTAAAAAAAGCGCTTAAGGGCATACCAGCTTTAGTGCAGTTATTGTTACTCAGCACGCGCAAAGAGGTCGTAGACGCTGAGCCTGAATCTGAATCTAAAGCATCAGAGCAACAGGGAAGCTAAGAAGTGGAGCCTGATCTCTAGATCACCAAATACGTTAAGCCTATCGGCCTAAGGACCCTTTAGATGCACGGAAACTTATATTAGGAGAGCGACTCTTTATAACCTATCCAGAGCCAGTCAGAAAGTGCCGAATCCTTTAGAAATAGCGAAGAGAGCCAATCGATGCCCGATAAGTCAGACACAACAGCAGATTTTTCTGAGATGTAATTCCGTGTGAAGTATGTAGCATCTCGTGAGAAAGAATCAGCTATTGACCCTGATCTATTCCTGGTCAGCCAAAGAAGACAACAATTCGTTCAAGATCCAATCGAAGAGGCCACTGTTGAGGACTCAATTGATGACATTAATGATATTGATGACAGCGGCGCCAATCGCGCAAGTTCTCATCTTCATCCTGATTTCGCGAGTTCTCATCTACATGCCTATCATTCAAGTTCTCAAGCTCATTCAAATCATGCAAGTGGTCATCTCCATGTCAGTCAAACAAGTTCTCATCTCCATTCAAATGATGAAGGTTCTCATATAATCCTTAAAAAAGTTTAGTCCTATCTTCAAATCAAGCCAGAAGCACACACTTATTCTTCGAGGTCTTAATTAGATGAAACAAAATCACTTAAAACCGAATCGGATATTATTTCTGAAAAAAGCGAGACTTCAGAGGAGATTTTAACTATAACGTTCAAACCAAAGCCAAACAAACAAGACTTAATCTAGAAAGCATTCCAGAAAAAATTGGTAACGGATGATGCTTCTTCAAAAGGGTCATACAAGCCTGCCCCCAAGCAAAGACATAGTCCCAAGATGTTATTCCACGACATCATCTCGAGGCAGCAGAGAGCTTCATTGCTTGATTCAGACAACGGCCTTAATAACATGCGCAAGTAGACCGAATCAGATAAGAATTCATCCGCATAAGTATCGGACGATGAACCGGACAACATCAGCTACTAGTCGAATTAAGAACAGAGACGTAGCGTCTTACAAGACACTGCAGTGCAATTATTCTCTTAATAGAGAGGTCGCATGACAGCCGATGATCGCGGCTAGGTACAAAATCGTCTGTTGAGGATGATGCCCAACGAGCTCGAGAATATCACTGAAGGTCTTGGCACCTCACAAAGCGCGAGCGTTCAGACATCCGAACAGCAATCTGACTCGGCTAGGAAACGTAAATAGCCGTCCTAGATGAAGAGTGAAATAAACAAAAATTAAAGGATGAGCTCATCTTTGTTCGTGCCTTAAGGCAGAAGCTGGAACTAGGCGCGAAATTAAATTATCTCTTCAAGGAATCCGATGATCTAACAGAGGGTGCTGACGAGCGAGTCATCGGAAGAAGAGCAAAAATTACCTGCACCGAATGTCAGTGTCTTGACTTTAGGCGACAATTACCGATCTCAGATATAGGAGACTGTTCAGAGGACAGACAAAGAATCAAGAGAATCTGACTACGAGACATAGCAACAGCCAAAGAGAAGAACGAGCGTCAAGTTTTAAGATAACTCATTTGGTATGGATTCATCCGACAAAAGCTTCGATTTGCTATGACAAACAATTTCTATGTGAGTGCCATAAAGATAAGGCTTTAACAATTCAAGCGAAGAATTAATTAAATTTACAAAAACTGTTGTTTGGGGTTTTGGGGTTTTGGGG
>Ga0169931_10013680_pt1 | contig 11054 bp, 7 predicted proteins | sample Kivu_15m_20L_FD_129675 | JGI IMG/M metagenome (GOLD analysis project Ga0169931, IMG submission 129675) | Freshwater microbial communities from Lake Kivu, Western Province, Rwanda to study Microbial Dark Matter (Phase II) - Kivu_15m_20L... | ecosystem: Environmental > Aquatic > Freshwater > Lake ... | reverse complement strand
TGAAGCTGAATTCCTGTGCGCATTGCGCGTGCGGGCAGGAGTCGTTTTTGGGAGCGAAGCTGCGGCGGGATTGATCGCGGTCTCGCGAACGTCTCAGTACGGCAGCGTAATTGGACTCGTGTCTCCGCCTGGTGTCGAACGCACGAGTGGACGCGACATGTACACCTTTGTGAACGCACGCGCAGTGCGTGATCGTCTGCTCCGTTTTGCCGTTCTGCGCGGTTATCACAGCCATCTGCTGCGCGGGCGATTCCCGATGGTAGCCCTGCACGTCAATCTCGATCCGGCGCTTGTCGACGTGAACGTTCATCCGGCGAAGACCGAAGTGCGTTTCCAGTACGGCAGCGAGCTGCAGGGTCTGATCGCTCTCGCCATTCGCGAGGGAATTCGTTCCGGCAACTGGGCTGACGCACGCCCGGAGTTGGTAGCGGGTGCACAGTCGACGGTCGATCGATCGGTTGCTTCGCCCGGCGTGTTTGCGCCGAGCTCGCGGCTGACGGACACAACAACGTCAAATTCCGATGGACGTCGAACGGTCATGAGTTTCGATGGCCCTGCGCGTCCCAATACTTTTGCCGCGCGCTCGCCCGGACCAGCGCCGTCCTCTGGATCCGCGTCCACATCGCGCGCGGGCGTTCCGAGTTATGCTGGAAGTCCAGGAATTGCTCCGGCTGCTCTGGCTGGCTCCAACAGCCGAGGCACTTTGTTCGATGAGTTCGGCGACATAGCGGCATCGCGCTCCACCCAGCTCGCGGGGGAGTCGGGCTCGGCATCCGAAGCCCGGGAAGCGCGGATCGATTTTTCGGAACTGATATGGGTCGGTGAGTTCGGTCGATGCTTTCAGTTCTTTGCAACCCGAGGCGAAAACGAACAACTGCTGGTCGTTGATCAACACGCGTTTCACGAGCGGATCGTGTTCGAACGACTGGTGCGCGATCCAGATCTGTTGCGTCGCACCCAGCCTCTCCTGGTGCCGGAATCATTTTCGATGAGTGCGGCCGAGGTCGATCAGCTTCGCGGCCGAGGTGACGTTCTGAAGCGGTGCGGTTTCAGCGTCGACATCGTGAGCGATACGTCGCTTGAGGTCCGTGCTGTGCCAGCACTACTTGCCGGTCGCGACATCGGCGCCGCACTTGCTGCACTTGCCAGTCCGCTTGAAACCGCGATTCCGACCGAAGACGCGTCTGGAATTGCCCACGACGTTCTTGCGACTCTTGCCTGTCATGCCGCCGTCCGCAGTGGTGAATCTCTTGGCGCGGACGAACGCCGTCAGCTTTTGCGCGAAGCAGCGGGGGTGGATTTCTATCATAACTGCCCACATGGACGCCGGGTCCTGCGCTGGTTCTCGCGCAGCGAAGTGTCGCGTTGGTTTGATCGTTGAGCATGGACAACCCACGCCGGTTGCGTTGAGGAAGTTTTCTTGTCGCCTCCCGAGTCATTGCCTGCGAGTGGCATCATTGTTGTTGGGCCAACCGCCTGTGGCAAATCGCAGCTTGGAATTGCACTTGCGCGCGCCGTGAACGGTGAAATCGTCAGCTGTGATTCCGTGCTTGTTTATCGCGGCTTTGACATCGGCTCAGCGAAGCCATCGCCGATGGAACGCGCAGGTGTTCCACACCATCTGATCGACGTTGCCGACTGGTCCGATGACTATGACACGGGAACCTGGGCTCAAGATGCAAAGCGCATCGTTGGAGACATCTGCGCGCGCGGCCAAGTACCGATCATTGTCGGAGGAACCGGGCTATATCTGCGCGCATTCCTCGGCGAGGGTTTTCATACCGATCTGCAACGTGACGACGCGTTTCGGGCGAGCATGGCCGATGTGTCGAATGCTGACCTGCATCAGCGCCTGATCGCTCTCGACCCGGAGCGTGCAGCTGAGATTCATGCGAACGATCGCTACCGAACCCTGCGGGCGCTCGAGCTGCTGCATGTGTTCGGTCGTCCGCTGCGCGAGCGGCCTGCCGCAACATCGAACCCGACGTCGCCCGGCGCAGACATCGCATGGTTTCGCATCATGCTCGAGCCAGCACGCGATGTCCTGCACGCGAGGATCGCTGCACGGACGAGCGCAATGCTGGCACAAGGTTTTGTTGAAGAGGTTCGTGGACTCCTCGCCGCCGGATGTCCGGTCAGTGCAAAACCGATGCAGGCAATCGGCTATCGCCAGATCGCTGAGTTCCTGACCGGTGAGGCTCCGGCGGAGGAGCTGGAGAATCGGATTCGCGCGGCAACTCGTCAGTACGCCAAACGCCAGTGTACCTGGTTTCGCAACGCGGATTTTGCGTTGCGCCTGACGGACGCACCAGACCCCCAGGCGATATCGCAGGCATTTGTCGAGTTTGTTCGCACTCTCCCAAGTCGAAAATCCTGAGCTGCGATTTCGGGTCAAGAAATCCCTGATTTGCAACGATAAGCAACGTGAGACGAAGGGGACGTCCGGAGGTCTCACCTTGGTCGACGTAGATTGTCTTTGGAGTAGCGATGGGTGCCGTGCAGATGCGGCTTGCCACACCTGGTTTGGCAGGCGCGAATCTCTACAACTCTTACCAGTTTCTCGCGCAGCTTGCGGCGCTCTATATCAAGGCGCGCAGGGGCGACGTGAACGTTGGCGCCCTTGACGAGTGGGTGGCATTGTCGGACAGTGCTCTCTCCGATCTCGGCGTGCTCGTTGCCCTGTGGGAGGGGCAGATCGGTTTGCCGGTTCAGACCAACCCGCTGCTCGAAGATGCAAAAACCTCCGCGCGAGTCGTGCGAGTTTGCAGGCGCGCTGAGCGCCTCGAGACGATCTGCAACGAGTGGACTCCGGTTCGGAAATGGATTCGAACGATGGGGCGTCTTGAAGCATCGTGGGGGCGTGTCATTGACGAGTTTTGTCGCCTCGACCCGACACTCGCGCCGCAGCTCGTGCAGCCCATCGAGTCGTGCAAACGACGGCGGGTTCGACTTGAAGCATTGCTGGCACAGCACGCCGAAGAAATCCGTTCGCTCGACGCCGCCTGGCAGGTCCCGACATCACTCGTTGAATCCAAAGGAGGAAAGTGAGCCGTGAGATCGACGGAAAGCACATCCTCCTACAACCTCACGATCAATCGTGAAGTCGTTGTCATCGGCAAACCCGAGTCAGAAGCGATGGTGCGCCGGGTGCTCTCGCCGTTGCCGTTTCTTCTCGTGCAGGATGCCCGTACGCTGGTGAACCGACGCGAATCCCTGCACTTCATTGTCGCAGCGCTTGACTTCACGGATGTTCGCGCCATGCAGGCCGTGGCGCGCAGCTTTTCCAGTTTGACGAGTCCGCTTTCGCATCTGGTCATCCTTGCGAGCGCTCCACTGGAACTGAAGCGAGAGCATTTGCTGTTTGCGGTGGAGATCGGCGCAAGGCACACCTCGTGGGGGCCACAGCGCGAAGAGGACCTGCGCAGTCACCTGAAGCGCGTCTGCAAGGAAGCTCTCGAATCTGACTCGACGGCCGCATTTTCGGCGGAGATCTCGGAGGCTGCTCAGCGCGGCGATAGGAGCGCAATGCGCGCGATCTGTGACCGTCTGGTTGCCACCGGTCGAAACAGTGAAGATGTGCTGCGACTACTTGTCTGTGTGAACGGGCATCTCGGCAGACCGCAGCGGGAAGAGTTCTATTTGAAGAAGGTTCTGTCGATCAATCCGCAGAATCTCTGGGCGGCGAATGAGCTTGGAAAATTCTATCTCAGACGACGCCGTGCTGGAGAGGGAATCGAAGTGCTGCGGCGCCTGTCACATTTTCACGACCTGAATGCGGAGCGGCTGCACGAGCTTGGCAATGCCTGGCTACATGCTGGCCGACCACAGGAAGCTGCGAAAAACTTCACCCTCGGTTCAGAGCTCACCGGTGGAACCGATGAGCGCTTTCGCGACGGGCTCGTGAAGGCGAAGATGGCCGAAGGTGATTCGGCTGGAGCGCTGAGCATTCTCGGAAAACCGAGTTTCTCGATCGATGTTCTGTCCTTTCTGAACATGCGCGCCATCATGTCCATTCGCGCGGGCAAAATCGAAGACGGACTCGCCTGCTACAAACAGGCGACCGATGGTTTCAAGGACGGGGATCCGGTGGTCCTTGCGAAAATCAAGTTCAACCACGGGCTCGGATTCGTCAAGGCAGGGCAGCCGGATAAGGCTGTTGAGCTCTTCGAAGAGTCAGCACTTCTGGGTGGCGATACGTTCCAACGCGCCGCCAAACCGCTCGAGATTGCGCGCACCATCGTGGCGCGAGGCAAGTCGGGCGACAAAGCGAAGACAGCTCGTATTGCTGGCAAAAAGACGGCCGACGGTCTCGTTTACGGGGAAGCAGATCTGCAGTTTGACGATCTCGACTACGAAAAGATCGACTGACAGATTGGTGAACAATGGTCGCTCGCGGTGTTGGCAGCGTCACCCAAGGTTCAGCTGCGGCGCGCGCCAATCAGGCGACACGCTCCAAACAGAAATCCGCGGTCCTCTTCCACGATCAGGCCGCGACGGTAGAGTTCGTCGCGCAGTTGGCCGCGCGAATAGAATGATCCCACACTCTGGGGCAGGTAAGTGTAGGCGTCCCGGTCGCTGAGCAGCCCGCCGATTTTCGGCAGAATCTGATGGAAGTAGAACTGGAACAGTCGTGCCAGTAGTCCCTTCTGCGGCAGGAAGAACTCGAGGATCAGCAGTTTTCCGCCCGGTTTCAGGACCCGATTGAATTCGTCGAGTGCGCGGCCCTTGTCGACCACGTTGCGCAAACCAAATGCAATCGTGATCGCATCCACCGTACGTTCACCGAACTTGAGCTCGGTAGCGTCCATGGTGGCAAACTCGCCGGCGACGCCAAGGCGGGTGGCTTTGTCCCGTGCAACAGCGAGCATTCCTTCGGAGATATCGACGCCGGCGAATACCCTGTACTCCGGGTGTTTTGCCGCGGCCGCAAACAGCACATCTCCGGTTCCTGTGGCGACGTCGAGCAGGGTGCCGCCCTGGCGCCAGGGGAGAAGCGCGACCATGGCCTGGCGCCACCTGCGATCCTGGCGGGCGCTGAGCAGTTGATTCAGAAGGTCGTAGCGCGGAGCGATGCGGTCGAACATCGCGGCGATGCGAGATGAAGATTCGGGGGCGACGGAACGAACTTGCATGGGTTGTCAGGGGCTCCGGGTATCGATGGCGGAAATGGAGAAAAAGTCTCCGTTCGGGTCGATGAACGTAGGCAATCAATCACAGAACTGGGCGAAGAGAATCACGAAACCAAAGTGCGGGGAATCAGCGACAGTTAAGCGCCTGATCACACAGGGAGAAGAGCTCAAGACTGCCGTCACCCGGAGCTTTGGCGGTGAAGAGCAGGTGGGTTCCGACGACGATTCCGGGACGGGGATCTTCAGACAGGGAGGCGCGCATGTCGGTTACCTTTATGAGCTGGCGACGTGCGTCGTCCCAGGAAAAGAGCTTTGCGTGTCCGTTTTCGTCGAGTGCCCGGAAGTAGATCTTTCCAGCGTAGCGAATGAGGGCTTCGGGGTCGTCGCTGCGACGTTCATCGCCGCGTGTATTGCTGATTTGTGCAGCGGTTCCGGTCACGGAATTGAACCGGAAGAGTTTTCGCACCCCGGGGGCTGCAAGTGCTGACCAGTAGACGCGCGATCCGTCGATCAGGATTTCTTCTGGTACATCGTCGACGCCGACTCCCTGCGCAGCCACAGAAATATGCGTGACGACATTTGTTCCGGGATCATAGGCGAAGAGTTTACTCGCGCCTGCGGTGTTGCGTGCCGCAAAGACGACTCCTTCCCCCATCAGGTGAATGGTCTGGGCTCCCTTCGGAAAGTCATGGATACTGTCGCCGGCTGTGTTTGAGATTTGGCGCGTGATGACGCCGCCGAGAGGGTTTGGTTCGGTGACGAAGAGTTTGCTGCGACCATCGCCGTTGAGCGCGATGAAGTAGAGTCGAGCTCCGCTCGCCAGGAGCGATCGAGGTTCATCGTGGAGTCCTGCGCGTATGTCGACGGCGCGACGCAGACGCAGGCCATCCCAACTGAAGATCTTTCGGGCTCCGCCGGCGATGGTGGCCACGAAGTAAAGTTGATCGCCCACGACCGTCAGATGCCGTGGTTCGTCACTGAGATTTCGTTCGTTGATCTGGGCCACACGCTCAATTCCTTCGGCGCGACCGGTTAGGGATTCGGTGTAGCGAAAGAGTTTGCGCACGCCGGGCGCTTCCTCAGCGGTGAAGTAGAGTTCACCGCCGAATTCGACAAGTTCCTGCGGATTTTCGTCGAGCTGCGGCGCGACCTCCGCCACGACGGCCAGTTCCATTGTGCCCAGTGGGTCCAGGCGGACAAGTTTGCGGCGCGGCTCCGTCGCGCTGCGCCGCATGGAAAGAAAAATCTTGCCGTTGAACTGCGCCGACGAGCTCACCATGTCGTTTCCTGAGGCTCCCGTCGTGTCGGAAATCTGCGTGAAGCTGGCCGGCTGAAGAATCGTCGCCGGCGGCGCAAAGCCGGTATTTCCGTCGGTTCCAGGTGTCGCAGCGGTCAAGGTTGGATCAAGGCTGACCAGCATCAGCTTGTCCTTGCCTGCCGCTGACTTGCCGCGAAAGAACACGCGCTCGCCGATGCTTTGCCAGTGTCGGGCGATCGGCTCGTCCGGTCCTGGCGCGAGTCCAGTGGTCAACTGGCGAACGGTGATCCGCGATGCCGGCAGCGCATTGGATACTCCGACGCGAGGTCCTTCCGCCTGCAGGTCTTCGGTGACCATCTGGACGCTGGGCCCACTCAGTTCACGCGCCGGAAACTGCACGCTTCCCGTCCGCAGGTCGCAGGACAGAAAATCATGTGGTGCAAGAAATCGACAGCTGCCACTCGCGGACAGTTGGGGGATCACGTCGAGATCGATTTCGACGAGATTTGATTTTGTCGCGTCGTGAGCCGCGTGTCCTTCGACCCCCGCAAGGGATGCTGTCGCGCTGCCCGGCAACCCAATCTGGACACCGGGCATGGCGGCATCCACCTCGCGTGCGATGGTGGACATGATTGTCGTGAGCCGTGGATTCGGTGCCATCTTTACTGGATCGAAGACAGCGCTGGCGCCACCCGGAACAAACTCCGCGTGCACCAGAGGTGCGGTTGCGGTCACGGCACTGAACACGCCCACCTGCAGCGGTGCTGCAGAACTTTCAAGATCGGCAGCGAAATCCCGGATTGAAAGCACCAGCGTTGCGGCAGCCGAGGTTTTGAGAAAAAACTGCGTTCGACTTGTGTCTGGGGCAATCGGCAGTTCGGGCGCAGCTTTGTCGGTGCATGTTGGATTGCCGTGCATTGTGGCGTTGCCAAGCCCGTTGACCAGAATTCGACGGGCGCGACGAACAGATGTTTCCCTGCCAGTGGGATCTGTCGTGACAACCGCGAAGGCTGCGCTGCAGGATTCAGCCGGTATCCACGGCGCTCCTTCGAGTTGCAGATGTGTCGCGGTCTCGATGACAAACTCGCCCTGGGCCTTGCGTGTCTCTCTACTGTCCAGTTCCACGGCAGACACATTGACACTGTCTGTCGCACGGACTCGGATCCAGAACGTCTGGGCTGCCCGTCCGGCGGGCACGGTGATCGTGAGCGATCCGGTGGACTCCGGTGTTGCCTTGTCCGGAGCCTCGCAATTGTTCGAGTTCGATAGCTCGCCGCCGCGCGACGAAATCTCGATGCTTCGGGCTCGCGCGGTTGCGGCAAGATGGTTCACCGAGTCGACAAATCGAATCGACGCGTTCACACAGATTCCGATTCTTGCGCTCGCGGGAAGATCGAGGGCAAGGCCGTCGGTTCGATCGAACGTGAATCCATGTGTGTTCGCGTCGTCCCCGTTCGTGGCTGGATTTGTCGCGCCGCGGATGCGGGCACCAAGTTTCGCGTCACCCGTGATGAGCCCGGCTCGGACTGCGAGTTGACCCAATGCCGTTGACCACGTGCCGTTCATGCGTAGGAGTTCGATCGAGGCCATGCCGACGTCGCTGCAGTCGCTGGTCTGATGGATCGTTGCAGTGCCGATCACGAACAGCTGCAGCGCGTCTGCCGTGAGGTTCGGCGCAGCGTCGACCCGAATGTTCGTCGCGCAACTTCCACTGGGCAGATGGTCTGGCATGCTTATCGTGACGGCGCGAGTCGGGAGTTCGCGTGACAACGTGCTCGGTTTCGCGGCGGCAGTGTCGCCAACGAAGAACGACGCAGCGATCGCAACCCAAAGCGAGGGTATACTGATGCGTTGCGACGGCGCAGTCGCTCCCTGGACGTTTGATTTGACGCGAACCATATGTCTGGGTTTTCGGAACTTCTCGCCGGTCCTTGAGCATTGACGCAAACGCGCAGCGGTTGCACCCGGACTCAGAAACGTCGGTTGCGCGGCCATCGTTTGGAGCTTCTGGAAAGAATCGGAAGAATGATCTGGCTTATCCGCGGACACGGACGACGGGAGAGAGGGGCGGGGAATGCCCGGGGCCGCACTGGGCGGCCCCATCGCAAGGGTTAGATTCCGACTTCGACGCCGATGAGGAGCGCCCGGGAATTCATCTTGTCAGCCTTTTTCGCATCGCTGCTGAGCGTTTCTTTGACGCCGGCTTTCTTATACTCCTCGAGTTGAGCTTCGCCGAAACCGTTGCCCAGTTCGACAAGAACACTCACCAGAGGCAGCACACTGAATTTTGCACCGAGGTTCAAGTGAAACCCGCTGGTCGCTCTTTGCGCGGCAGTTTTGCTGGTGACTGGTATGCCGGTCAGTTCGTTGGTTTCAGTGACCTCACCCTCGGTAAGAATCTTGCCCATGACGACGTAACGAAGCTTGGCGTAGGGCGTCAGGAACGGAACCATCGGCACCCAGGCCATCACTTCGAGTCCGAGCTCAGAACCAGCGGCGGTCTTTGCGTTGAAGTCAGCCGCATTCCAAGTCTGCAGGGCGAGGGATGCACCGGCCGAAACGGGAACCAGCGGAATCGGGTCCACGTGCACAGACGCAACCATTTCTGTCGCCTGGGCGCCGTACTTGTCCTGACCTTCGCCTGGCTCGAATTCCGCCCAGCGCTTGCCAACTTGCACCTGTCCAGCCACCAGGGCGAACGCGGACGATGCAGTCAGTGCGGCTCCGACAATCAGTGCCGTCAGGATCGCCTTCTGGAATTTGCTTGTGACCATGTTGAACTTTCTCCCGTGCAAGAAAAGATGAAACGAACTGAGTGGCAGCCAAGCTTTCAGGCGAGACGTGCCGTTGGTCGCAGTCCGACGGAGAGTGTAGCGCGGGAGCCCTTTGCCCGTCATCCTTTCATGATGAGCGGCACACCGGCAGAAACGAGCACAACACTCGCCGCTGCCTTCCCGAGCTCAAGATTCAGCCGTCCGCACTGCTGCCGGTACAGTCGCTCAAGACCGGTCGGCGGTGTAGTTCCTGCTCCCACCTCACTGGTCACAAGAACGATGCGTTGCGACGCAGAACCGATGGTGCGCAGGAGCTCTGCGCGATCGACGGCGAGACGTTCTTCCATCTGTGCGAGATCATATTTTCCGGTGTCGTGGATCAAACGGGCGGCGACCCACTGGCTCAGGGAGTCGATGAGAATCTGGGGAAATTCGGCGACGGCACGCGCCAAAACACCTGGCAGATCGCTGCTGGTCTCGAGGTGGCGCCAGTGCCCCGGGCGCAGAGCCTTGAGCTCGTTGATGCGCGCTGCAAAGCTGGCCTCCTGGACATCAGCGGTGCCGATCACGAGCGCCTCGCGACCGCGATCCAGTGCCGTGATGGCGAGTTCTGATTTGCCCGAATGGGCTGCGCCAACGATCAGCACGGGGGACGGCAGATTCCCCATGGAAAATGCATCCCGCACGCTGCGCGTCTCGCTACTCTGGCCGCGATCGATCGTTCCCATTCCACTCCTGACCACACGTACCCTGGAAGCCATCTCATTCGTGCGCATTGGCTGTGAACAGGATAACATGGGCTCGCATGGCGGATGTGTCGAGACCAGTCGCTGGTCGGTGCGATGTGTTCGGTCGTGATCTATGTCAGGGAGGCTTTCTCATCGGTGTCGGATCAATTCCTCAAAGAAATGCGTGAACGCGGTCTCATCGCGCAGATCGTTCACGAAGATGAATTCACTGCGCACCTCAGTTCGGGGCGGCGCGCGGCCTACATCGGATTTGATCCGACCGCTGATTCCCTGCATGTCGGATCGCTGATGCAGATCATGTCGCTCGTGCGCTGGCAACGCGCTGGTCATCGGGTCATCGCTGTCGTTGGCGGCGGCACGGGACTCGTCGGCGATCCCTCGGGCAAGACCGAGATGCGCCAGTTGCTCACGCCAGAAGACATTCGTCGCAACATGGCTGGGATCAAGCGCCAGCTCGAAGTGTTCATCGACTTTTCGAGCCCGGACAAGGCCATCATGGTCGACAACGCCGATTGGCTGACGAAGCTTGAGTACCTCCCGTTTCTGCGTGACATCGGTCGACACTTCAGCGTGAATCGCATGCTCTCGGCCGAGTGCTTCAAGCAGCGCTACGAAAAAGGTCTCTCGTTCATCGAGTTCAACTACATGCTGCTCCAGAGCTACGATTTCCTGCATCTCTTCCGAACGGAAAAGTGCACGGTGCAGCTTGGTGGCGATGACCAGTGGAGCAATATCCTTTCCGGCATGGAGCTCGTGCGCCGTCTTGAGCAGGCGCAGGCGTTCTGTGCGACGACACCGCTGGTGACGACATCCGATGGGCGCAAGATGGGCAAGACGGAGAAGGGTGCCGTATGGCTCGATGCCGCAAAGACCTCGCCGTTTGAGTACTACCAATACTGGCGCAACATCGAGGACGCGTCGGTCGAGCAGTGTCTGCGATTCTTCACGCACCTGCCGATGGAACGCGTGCGCGAGCTCAGCGCTCTCAAGGGCAGTCAGGTGAACGAAGCCAAGAAAGTTCTCGCGTGGGAGTGCACGGCGATGCTTCACGGCTCTGCGGCCGCCGATGCGGCGAGCGCGGCTGCCGGCAAACTTTTTGGTGGACCGGCTCCGGGTGGGGGCGAGTCGGCGGGCAGTGGTACCG
>Ga0169931_10013679_pt1 | contig 11055 bp, 13 predicted proteins | sample Kivu_15m_20L_FD_129675 | JGI IMG/M metagenome (GOLD analysis project Ga0169931, IMG submission 129675) | Freshwater microbial communities from Lake Kivu, Western Province, Rwanda to study Microbial Dark Matter (Phase II) - Kivu_15m_20L... | ecosystem: Environmental > Aquatic > Freshwater > Lake... | reverse complement strand
TTGCATCTTCGCCAATCCCCGATATCATCGCACCATCCACTGACACGATCGGTGGGTCGCAACGGCAAGACGCTCCTGCGTGAATGGACTGTCCTGGCGAGATGAGGCCGCCCGACCGGGCGATATCCAACATAGCGGAGCCACCCCGCAGCCCATCACGCATAGCCGGCACCCCCCCCACCCTGCATGGGGGGTAGGGGGGTGTCCGCACGGTGTAGGCGACGGAGTCGCCGGATCGAAAGCCACCCATGACCAGTAAACGCTAACGGGTCCTTCCCCCACGTTTTCAACGATTGAGGCAAAGCGGAAAAGACGAGTATTCCGACAAAGTTTCTTTGAATTGGTGAACATTGGCGGGGAGCCGCAAGAAACCTCTGAAGGATTCGAGCAGGAAGCCGCGGCGGGTTGCGGCGACGGCGGGCACGTCTGATGAATACGAACGTCACAAGAAGCGAATGGCGGCGGCGTCGGCTGCGAAGTCGGCGAAGGGTCGCGACATTGGCGAGATACCGCCGATTGCGGATCTGGTCCGCCGTGAGCGTTGTCGTGATTCGTTGCGGGATTTCTGCCTGACGTATAACCCGGACGCGTTCTATCTGGACTTCTCGCCGGACGCCATCACGGAGTTGCGGCGGATTGAGGAGGCGGTGTTCCAGGGGGCCATGTACGCGTTCGCGGAGCCGCGAGGTAGTGGCAAGACGACGCGTTGCCGGATGGCGATCCTGTGGGCTGCGTCGTATGCCCACAAGCGGTATCCGTTCCTCATCGGGGCAACGGACGCAAAGGCACGGGACACGCTGGATGCGGTGAAGAAGTTCATTCGGTTTCTGCCGTTGTACGCGGCGGACTTCCCGGAAATTAGCTATCCGGCGACGGCGTTGGCTGGGATCGCGAACCGGGCGAGCGGTCAGACGTGCGGCGGCGAGCCGACAATGATTCAGTGGTCCGCAGATCGCGTTCATCTCCCGACTGTGCCGGCCCCTCCGAATTGGCCGACGACGTGGCCGCTTCGGAGTGATGGTGAGGCGCCGACATCGGGCGTGATTATTGGCGTGTCTGGACTGACGGGCGAGGGTATCCGTGGGTCGTTGGAGACGCTGACGACGGGCGAGCAGTTGCGTCCGGACTTGGTGCTGTGCGACGACCCGCAGACGGCGGAATCGGCGAGGTCGAAGGCCCAGAATGAAACGCGGTATCGGCTCATCATGGGCGACGTGCTTGGCATGGCTGGGCCGGGCCGGGCACTATCGTGCGTGATGCCGTGTACGGTGATTGCCCGTGGCGACTTCATTGACCGCGTGCTCGATCGGAAGAAGCATCCGCTTTGGCGTGGCGAGCGGACGAAGTTGCTTCGTTCGATGCCGTCGGATATGGAGGCGTGGCAGCAGTATTTCGACGTTTACCAGCAGTGCGCGCTGTACGACCCGCCGGACTTCTCGAAGGCGAATGAGCATTACTTGAATCATCGGGATGCGTTGGACGCGGGCGCGGAATCGTCGTGGGAGGAGCGGAAGCTTGCGGGCGAGGTATCGGCGATCCAGCATGCGATGCACCTGTATTTCCGCGACAAGTCGGCGTTCATGGCGGAATACCAGAACGAGCCGGAGGAGGAGCGGGAAGACGGCGTAATTGTGGATCTGGAGGCGGCGGCGATTGTCGAGCGTGTGAACGGTACTCCGCGTGGCGTGGTGCCGGCGAGCATGACCCGCCTCGTCGCGTTCGCGGACGTGCAGCAGGATTCGCTGTGGTGGGTGGTGCTGGCGGTGTCCGAGGGCTTCGTGTCGTCCTCGGTGGTGGATTATGGCGTCTTTCCAAAGCAGCCGAGGGAAGTGCCGTATTTCACGCGGTATCAGCTTCCGCGGACCCTTTCGACGGTGCCGGAGTATCGCACGCTCGACGAGACGGCGAGAGTGTACGCGGGTGCCCGTGCGTTGACGGACGAACTACTTGAGCGGTCGTTTCCGCGGGCCGGCGGCGGTGAGGCGAAGATTGACCTCATGCTGATCGACTCGCGGTATCAGACGGGCACGATTTTTCAGGTATGCGGCCGATCGAGTCACGGTCCGCGTCTTCGTCCTTCGATGGGGTACGGCATCGGGGCGAAGGCGGCGCCGATGACGAACTGGCCGGCGAAGGACGGCGAGCAGCGGGACTCGAGCCCTGGCGGTGCCCACTGGGTGATTCGCCCGCAAACGACAAGTGGCCGCGGGCATCAAGTGGTAATCGACACGAACTACTGGAAATCGTTCCTTGTGGGCCGGCTGATTACGCACCCGGCGAGCCGCGGCTCGATGACGTTGTTCGGCGACTCGCCGGACGAGCATCGGTTGTTTGCGGACCATCTCGTGAGCGAGTATCGTGTCGAGACGGAGGGGCGAGGCCGCAAGCTGAGCGAGTGGAGCCTTCGCCCGCACCGCCCGGACAACGACTGGTTCGACGCGTTGGTCGGGTGCTGTGCGGCGGCGAGCGTGCTCCGCGTGTTTTGGTCGCCCAGCGGCGAGAAGTCGAACGCGGGGCCGCAAAAGAAGATCAAGCTGTCCGAACTCTACGCACGCAAACAAGCGAGCCGATAATGGCGAAACTGGAAAAGGGCATGACGTGCCCGAATGGGTGCGGCCGGTTGAAGGTGATCGAGACGAAGAACACCGGCCGCGGGCTGGTAGTCCGTCGCCGATGCTGCCCAGTGTGCAACTACCGCGTGACCACGGATGAACGACGACGAACGGCAAAATAACGGCATTAGTGCCGTGCCCTATTAGTGCCGCATCAGTTCCGCATATTGGCTGTTCCTATCAGTTGACCATTTCCTACAGTTAGGCACGATAGCAGGAACCTTGCGGTTTCTGCGCCATGCCCGATTTGACCGGCGACATTGAGACGGCCGCGACCGAGCCTGCATCCGCCCAGGTGGATGGGAATCAGGCCGCCTCGCATCCGTTGCCGGATCTGATTGCAGCCGACAAGTACCTTAAGGGCTCGTCTGCCCTTGACGGTGCGAATAGCGGTGGTGGGCAGAAGTCGGGGTGGCGTTCGCTGCGAATGGCTCGCGTCCGCGGTTCCGGGGCAGTCGAGTGAATCCGATTCGCCGCTTTGTTCGGTCTATCCGAGCCACGTTCGCGACTGCCGCGAAGCGTGTCAAGCGGCGTTTGTACGCGTCCTACGATGCGGCCCAATCAAGCCCGGAGACGGATGACTACTGGGCCTGGTCCGATTCGCTCAATGCGAACGCGGCGAACTCACCGGAAGTCCGAAAAACACTTCGGGAACGTGCCCGCTATCAGCGTGATAACGACGGGCATTTGTCGGGGCTTGTCGAGAAGATCGCTCGCGACCTCGTGGGAAGCGGCCCGCGTTTGCAAATCCTTTTCTCGTCGTGGGCAGATCCGGACTTCGGAACCGAGATGCAGGTCCCGGCCGGTGCCGCTCACAAGGTGGAATTGCGGTTTGTCGAGTGGTGTCGCCGCGTGGGGTTGGCTCGCAAGCTTCGCGTGATGCACGAGACGCGAATCATCGACGGCGAAGCGTTCGCACTGATGATTACAAACTCGGCGGCACCGGAAAACGAGCCGACGCTGGATCTCAAGCTTTACGAAGCGGACCAGATCGACACACCGTTTTTTCTCGGCTACGACCAGTCGGAGTTCCCCGGCGGCCGGATGGACCAATCCGGTAACGTCGTAGCGTGGCACATTCTGAAGACGCATCCCGGAAGCTACGTGTGGGCAACAGATCCATACGGGTTCGACGAGGTTCCCGCGTCGCTAATGGTTCACTGGACGAAGCAGAGGCGAGCCGGTCAGATCCGCGGCGTGCCCGAGATTACTCCGGGATTGAACCTGTACGCGTACATCCGTCGTTACACGCTGGCCGTTCTCGGATCGGCGGAAACGGCCGCGAAGATTGCCGGCATCCTCGAGGTGGATGCGCCGCCTCCAACCGACAGCGGCGACGACCCTCCCGCTATCGAAGCGATGGATGAGGTACCGATTCCTCGCGGCGCACTGTTGACGACCTACGGCAAGGTGTCGCAATTGAAGGCCGAGCAGCCGACGACGCAATACCAGGCGTTCAAGGCCGAAGTGTTGACCGAGGCGGGGGCGGCGTTGGGTGCCCCGCGAAATGCCGCGACAAACAGTAGCGCCGAGTACAACTATTCGTCCGGCCGGCTTGACCACTTGCCATACGAACGGATGATTTCCGTGCTTCGTGGGGATCTCCGCGAAGTGGCGTTGGACCGTATTTTCCGTGCGTGGCTTTTCGAGGCGATCCGGATTCCGGGCTATTTGCCTGACAACCTGCCGCCAATGTCTGCGTGGTCGTGGGAGTGGCACTACGACGGATTCGATTCCATCGACCCGTTGAAAGACGCCAAAACCGACGAAACGAACCTGCGTAACGGGATGACCACGCTGGCCCGGATCTATGGCCGATCGGGGCAGGACTGGGAAGCGTCGATGCGTCAGCGTGCCCGCGAACTCGCCCTCGGCCAGCAGCTTGAAGCCGAGATGAAATTACCGCCCGGATCGCTCACCGGGCTTTCGCCGCCAAAACCGGAGGTCGTCCTCGATGGGACAGAGCAAACGGCAGCGGCGTAAACGCCATGCCGCGATTCGTGCTCATGCGGCCCCGGCACCAGCCCGGATTGGTTTGTCGTGCCCCGTGTCGGTTATGGCCGCCGCGGGCGAGTCCGGGCCGCGACGGTTCTCCATGGTGGCGTACACCGGCGAACCGATGAACATTTACGGATACGAATATCCGGTCGTGGTGGATTGTGCCTCGATCGACATGAAGGGGCAACGCATCCCGGCCCTGCTCGATCACATGGCGTATCACGGAGCCATTGTCGGACAGATCGAGCGTTTCTCTGTGGAAAACGGTGCCCCGCCACTGGTGGCCGAGGGTTATTTCACGCCGACGGATCAGGAACATGATGCTGCGGTGATGGTGCTGAAAAAAGCGGACGCTGGCTACCAGTGGCAGGCGTCAATTGGCGGTGACCCTCGCAGCGTCGAGAAGATCGCGGCGGGGCAAACTGCAACCGTCAACGGCCGGACCTATGCGGGCCCGGTGTGTGTTGCTCGCGGCGTTTCGCTGCGTGAAATCTCGTTCGTGGTACTCGGAGCGGATCGGCTAACATCGGCCGTGCTCGCCCGGAATGGAGGACGGCACATGACCTTCGACGCATGGCTCAAGGCGAAGGGCTATGACCCGCTCGCCATCGCTGCAAACCTGAAGTCCGCGCTCAAGGCGGCGTGGCAGGCCGAACTTCAGGCGGAAGACACGCCGCCGGAAGAAGATGACGTTGCCGCCACGGAGTCCGACGAGGATGAGATGGATGCCGCGGAACCGGAGGAAGATGCTCCGACGAATGCGGCCGCTCGCCAACCTTCGCTTCGTGCGTCCCGCACGGACATCGTGGCGGAAGAGAATCGTCGCGTGGCGGCGAATCGCCGTCGCGTGACCCGCATCAGCGAGATCACGGCCGCGGCTGGCAACCCGTCAATGACCATCCGCCAGAACGGTCAGGAGACGACCGTTGAAATCGGCGCCCATGCGATCGAACAGAACTGGACGGAGGATCGCGTGGAACTCGAGGTCCTGCGTGCAAGCCGCGGCAGCGGTCCGGCGGTTCTGACTCGCAGCCACGATCGCGACTGCACGATTTCCGCACTGGAAGGTGCGATGATCCTGCGTGCCGGTGGCCGTCTCGACCACCCGGCCTATGCGTCGCGTCAGGGCTCTGGGCTTCCGGGGTGGCTGCGTGCTGGCATTAACGCGGAGCAGCGACAGCGAGCGATGGACGCCGCTCATCGCTACGCGGACCTGAGTGCCGTCGATCTGTGCCGCGAGGCCCTGCGGCTGGAAGGTCGCGATGCTCCGCACGGCCGGAACGAGATGATTCAGGCCGCGTTCTCGTCCTCGGCGTTGACGAACATTTTCACGACGAACGTGAACGCGATCCTCCTGTCCACGTATGCGGAGGCTCCTGATACGACGGCGGGCTGGGTGTCGGAGCAGGAAGTCGCGGACTTCAAGACCCAGGAACGCCCGGCGATGACGAAGGGCGGCAACCTGTCGAAACTTCCGCGTGGTGGTGAAGCGGACCACTACAGCCGCTCGGATCTCGTGGAGTCGTACAAGATCAGCCGGTACGCCAAGCAGTTCGTCGTCGATGAGCAGGACATCATCGACGACTCGCTCGGCGCCCTCGGTGACACTCCTCGCGAGATGGGGCTGGCGGCGGCTCGCCTCCGTCCCGATCTCGTGTACGGGATCATGCTCGCGAATCCGACGCTCGGCGCCACTGGCGTGGCTCTGTTCTCGGCGTCGAACTTTTCCGCGAACCTGCTGACTTCGGCGGCGTTGGCGGCCCCGAAACTGAAGGCGGCGGCCTCGGCCATGCGGCTGTTCCGCGAAAACAGCGTCAATCTCAACCTGATGCCGACGCACCTCATCGTTCCTCCGACGCTGGAGTTCACCGCTTACGAACTCGTCAACAGCACGGAGAACATCATCGCGGGCACGGCCGGCAGCGTGACCGAACGCGGCAACGTGAACGCTCTTCAGCGTCTCGGCCTTACGGTGGTGAGCGATGCCCGCCTCGAGAACGGGGTGACGCATCCCGACTCCGGTACGGCCTACAGCGGTTCGGCTTCGACGTGGTGGCTGGTGTGCAACTACGCCCGCACGATCGAAGTCGGCTACCTCCGCGGTACGGGCCGGGCCCCGCAGACCCGCTCGTGGCGGTTCAACGGTGAGGGCAAGTACGGCATGGGCTGGGACGTGAAAATGGACATCGGCGCGAAAGCGATCGATTGGAAGGGCTTCGTTCAGAACACGGCGTGATAACTCGGAGCTTTCCCGATGCAGTATCAGTTCGTTTCGGAGATCAACTGCGGAGCCCGGTCTTTTCGGCCGGGTGACGTGGTGCGTGATGTCGAGATTATCGACTATCTCGCATCGTTGCTCCGCATGCGCCATGTTGTGGAATACTCCGCACCGGAAGCGGAGTCGGCTTTGCCGAATGTGGCTCAGTCGAAACCGCCGGAACTGAAAGCGGCGGCCCCGAAGTCAACCGCGAAAAAGTGATCCAAACACTCTGACGGCGAGAGCCCAATCAGCGTGGAAACCTCAGGTAAGGAGTCTCAATCATGGCCGATGCACAATACATCCGCGGCGAAAACGATCGCCGCCTCACCGCTGGCGCCGCGATCGCGTCCGGCGAATGCTGGCAACTCGCGGACGGTCTCGCGGCCGTCTACTCGGGACTGAATGCGGCCGCCAGTGGCGACCGAAGTTCGTTCTCGACCTCTGGCCAGTACACGTTCACCAAGAGTGCCTCGGTGGTCCTGACGGACGGGCAGCCGGTTTACTGGGACCACAGCGCGAACTCGGCGACCTACGCGCCGGCGAGCGATCGCGACTTCTTCATCGGCACTGCCGTTGGCGATGCGGCATCAGCTGATACGGCTGTCGCGGTGAACCTCAACGTTCGTCCCAAGTACAAGATCGACATCACCCGCGGTGCGATGGAAGACGCATGCGTGGCGGCGATCGTGCTGACCGCGGGCACGCCGGGTATCACCAGGGTGGGCGGCTCGTCTCGCCTGACCTTTTCGGCCACGGAAGAAGCTCAGAAGGTGGACATTCTCACGCGGCAGGGCTTCGCGGTCGAATCGAACTGGATCGTTGAAGGTGGCTTCACGGTCGTGGACGATGGCGACGCGACCGCGATCGACTTCAACATCGGCGTTGCGAATGCCACGCACGCGTCCGATGCGGACTCGATCACGGAATCGTGCTTCCTGCACCTCGACGGGAACACGCTCGATCTGTTCGCGGAATCGGACGACGGCACCACGGAAGTGACCGCGACCGATACGACGTTGAACATCGCACTCGGCACGTCGGTCCACTTCGTGATCGACGGACGCAACACGTCGGACATCCAGATCTACGTGAACGGTGCGAACGTGCTGCCGAACAGCGTCTTCAGACTGAATGCGGCGACTGGTCCGCTGAAGCTGCTGGCCCACCTGGAGAAGACGAGCGACGATACGCCCGCCGAGTACTACGTGGACTACCTCCGCGTTCGCACGGCCGAGCAATAAGCGGGAATGGCATTGCCGGGGTTCGATTCCCCGGCCCGCATTTCACAATTTCACGCAACCCAGCATGCCGCAATAAGCGGTGCCGTCAAAGGTACGTTATGACCGCACGCGATCGTATCCTCGAGGCGATCAAGGACAAGCCAGACGATGGCTTTGCGAAAGTCTCGGCGTCGGACGTGGTGCAGGTGGCGGGCGAATCCGAAGATCCTCGGGTAGCAATACTGGCGGGCGGCGCGGCGTCCGTGATCGAGTCGTATCGCAAGGCTCGTGCGGAGTTCGGCAAGCCGCCATTGGTCCCGAACGATCCGCGGCTGAACGTGTACCAGTTGGCCGGCGAGTTGCGTCACATGCTGGCGATCGTGGGGGGGGGGTGATGGGCATCCTGAATCGGGCCGCCGGATTCCTGAACACGAAGCTCGGCAAGGCCGGCGGCGTCGCGATCAGTTACGTTCGCGGCTCCACGACGATCGAGATTGCAGAGGCGGATGGGCTTGTGTGGCTGGGTGATGCTCGTTTCGGCGTGACGACGGACGGCGGGCCGCGAGTCGTCCACGGTGAACGGCAGTATCTGATTGTCGCGGGTGCCATTGGTTCGCTGAACGAACCGGAAGAGGGCGACCGCATCGTCGAGACGATCAACGGCACGGAGTACACGTTCGAGGTGATGCAGCCGGGCACGGGTGATCCGGCAGTGCGGTGGAGCGATCCTTCGCGGAGTCGTTGGCGAGTGAACGTCAAGAGGGTGTGAGCGTGCCGGTATCGAGTCGCGACCTGACGTTTATCGATCAGCTTGTCACGCTGGTTGCCGCGTCGTGGACGCCGACTTCACCGGACGCGGTTTCGCGGGAGTACCTTGCGAGCATCAGCGAGAAGGAACTAAATACGCTCGAAGGTCGGAAGGTAATTCTGTTTCCGCTGGAGTACGAGAAGGAAGGCGTAAACCGCGGCGAAGATCAGTTCGGCTACGGCGTCGGTGTGGAGATCTTCGAGCGATTCGAGGACGCGGACAAAGCATCCAGTTCGACGGTGAAGGCGTGGCTCGACGATCGGCTCGACTTTGTTGAGAGCGAGATCATTGACGGGCTGGACTTCGGCAAGAGTTCGGTGCTGGTGTTCGGCACTCGCGAGGTGTGGACGGAGAGCATCGACGTTCCGGAGCGGTATGACGTTGATCTTCTCGTGGAGAAGAAGTTGTTCCGCTGCACGGTGCGATTCAAGTTTCGCGAACTTCAATAGGAGTCCGAATCATGGCAGAAACCTCGGCGGTGCAACTCGGCATCAACGGCGAAGTCTACCGCAACGCGGGCTCTTACGGCTCGCCGACGTGGACCGCGATTTCGCTCGTTCGGAACGTGACCACGGGCGTGAAGTGGAATCGTTCGGACGCGAGCATCCGGGCGACGCGGGCCGTGTTGCAAGAGAAAACGCAAGCGGTCCTCGGCGGCTCAATCGAATGCCGGGCGAACCCTGAGGACGCGGGCTATCAGGCGTTGTTCTCGGCGGCCGTGGGCGATTCGACGGCCGCACTCGACCTGATGATTCTCGACGGGCCGTTGGCCCAAGAGGGAGCGAAGGGCATCCGCGCCCACTTCAACCTCGACTGGGAGCAGGACCAGAACATTGATGGCGTGACGTATTCCCGGTTCGCGTGCGATCCGGCGTGGCATGCGAGCGGCTATCCGTCCTACGTCGAGATGGGCGCCAGTTCGGTCCCGACCATTACTGCATTCTGAGGCTCGGCATGTTCGAGTTCAAAGGTGCGTTCTTCGATTCCGCGAAAGTCATCAAGGCGATGGCGACCGCGGATCGCAAGGCCCAATCGAAGTTCGGGGCCTATGTCCGCACGCGGGCACGTTCGCTGTTGCGACGGCGGAAGAAAGCGAGTTCGCCGGGCTCGCCGCCGAGCGTGCATGCGTCGGGCAAGTACGCGACCCTGAAGAACGTTCTTTTCGGGTACGACGTGCGGAGCCGTTCAACGATCGTCGGGCCGGTGCTGTTGCGGAACAAAAGTGCGAAAGCAAGCGTTCCGAAACTGCACGAGTTCGGTGGCTCGGTGTTGCGTCCAAGCGGGAAAACGGCGCGTTACCCGGCGCGCCCGTTCATGGCCCCGGCTCTCGCGGCCGAGCGGCCCAGGTTCCCGAACCTGTTCCGGGCATCACTGAGGGCGGCATAGTGGCACGAATCAAGGACCACACGGGGCGTGAGTGGAACCTTCGTCTCACGACGGGGATTCTGCCGGACCTCCGCGCGGCTGGCTGTGATCTGAGCGAGGCCGTGAAGTCGGGTTCGTGGCTCGGCGAGTTGCTTTTCTCGGACGTGGAACGGATCGGTGGCATCGCATGGGTGATGCTGGCCGAGCAAGCGACGTCGGCTGGCATCGACCGTGCGGGATTCGACCAACTGCTCGATTGCGACTTTGTGGACGCGATCGCGGCCGGCCTTGAGGAGGAGATCATCGGTTTTTTCCACCGGGGCCGTCGGAAGCATCTTCAGGCTCAACTTCCGAAGATCACGGCCAAGATGGACGAGGAGATGAGCCGGATCGCGAGCGAGGCGGCGGAGAAAGCGATCGCGGCAATGGACGCGAAAGCCCGGTCGATGTCGAGCGACTTTGCTGGGAGCTAGCGGGCATCGTGGGCGTTGACCCGCGGCCGTTCACGCTGCGTCAGTTGGTGTGGATGTCGGGCGAGCGTCGTCGGTTCGAGGGTTTGCTCGCGGCGTGGCACGGTTCGCTGATTATCACGCGGATGCCATTCACGGCGGAACTGCTGGACCCGAACGAACTGAATCCGTTCAAGGACCGGCAACCGGAGTCGGCGGAAATGCGGCGGTTGAAAGAGTGGCAGGCACGAACGCGATGGCGGCTGAACTGTACTCCTCCGAGCAAAAGGGGGCGGTGAACGGTAACGAACGGAAATGAACGGTAACGAACGGAAATGAACGG
>Ga0169931_10013678_pt1 | contig 11055 bp, 9 predicted proteins | sample Kivu_15m_20L_FD_129675 | JGI IMG/M metagenome (GOLD analysis project Ga0169931, IMG submission 129675) | Freshwater microbial communities from Lake Kivu, Western Province, Rwanda to study Microbial Dark Matter (Phase II) - Kivu_15m_20L... | ecosystem: Environmental > Aquatic > Freshwater > Lake ... | reverse complement strand
CCGGGCTGCCACCATTATTTGGCTGTGGCTCACCACAGCCAGCGTTCACCAGCATACAGCTAAACATCAGCGATGCTGTGATGAGTCGAGTGTCGAGAAGATGTACGTGTCCGCGGAACAGATGAGTCATGGGAATTCTGAAGCAGGCCGCGGTGTGGTTTTGTCGGAATGGTGGGTCACATCAGTTGGCGGGAGGAGGAGTGGTGGAGTCCTCTGGTTCCCCATCACCACCGCCGAGGGCATTTGCAACGAGTCGACCGAAGATTTTCACGAAACCCTGTTCGAGTCGCACTCGGCTGCGGGCACCAGTTTCCGTGAGGCGAGTATCGATCTCGATGCGATCGTCGCCTTCCTTGAGAGTTTCGCGAGCAATTCGGCCGCCCTGCTGAGCTCTCTCGGCCATGCGGGCAGCGTTCGGACCGCCACGGAAGCCGCGGCCGCGACCTGCTGCGCCGGGACCACGGCCTGAGGGCGTACCGGTGCCACCGGGAGCGGGAGCGCCACCAGGAGCGGGTGCAGGGGAAGAACCGATCTGCAGGTCAATGGCCGCTTCGGCGCCGGCGGCAGCTTCACGTTCAGCACGGCGGGACGCACTGGCAACCTGAGCTGTTTCTGCCATTTCCACGAGTTGGTTCACGTTCACGATCACGCGGAAGCTTGGCGGAGTTCGGACATCGGTCGGTGACTGAGTGGCGGCTTCGAGCTTGTCCATGACGCCTTTGAGAGTGGCCAGCGATTCTTCGCCGCCGATGACTCCCCAGATGGCTGTGGACCCCATCCCAAGCGTGAGTCCGACATTGTCTCCAAAGACGGCAGTGGCTTCGGCGGGCTGAATAGCGAATTTGAGCCGATGGAACGTCACACCCAGATGTTCACCCGCACCAATCTGCATTTCTCCCGCCTGTTTCAGTACTTCGATATCCTTGAGCCGAGTGAGCAGATCCATGGCGCCGGAATTGATGGCATCACCGTCCTGAACGCGACCAGCCCAGACGATTGCCAGTTTTCCGGCGGAGTCCCGATAGAACTGAGCAAATACGTCCATGTGGCCTTCCTGAAGGGTTTTCTGGATGGCGGAGAGTGCCTGTCCGATGGGGCTGTTTTCGTCCGGGGCAGGGCCGAGACTGTTTTCTTCGATCAGACGGGCCACCTCCATGCGGAAGCCTTCCATCATTTCACCGTAGGCTTCTTTTTCGCGATCAGCCATCAACGTTGACATGGAGAGCGAAACAGCGGCGTTGTCGTCGAGCAGCGGGATGAACTGACTGGGGCGGTCTGTGGAGCTGAAGATTTCCTTGAGCATCTGTGAACCCTTGATGGCGTCCACGATGAAGTCGATATTGACGGACTGTTCTTCCTCTGAGATGTCCACGCCGAAAGTGAGTTTCTGGCAGTCCATGAAGAGCATTTTCAGGGCTGCGAGGCCGCGTTCACCTTCCACGCGACGAATGCGGTACGCCCCTTCCGGTTCGCCGTCGCGTTGCTGCAGCTGGGTGGAGATGCCGGAATTGATGAGGCCGTAGAGCAGCGTGCGAGTGGCCACGGGGATCGACTCGACGTCGAGTCGTACTGAGGCATCAAACTGCTGGGCCTGGCCGGCGAGCAGCTGTGAAGGGTCGGGAAACTCACGATCAAGAATTTTGGCGTCGGGATTGTTGCCGAGCGGCACGATGGCGTAGCCATTTTTCATCACGATCGGGAATGTGCGGTTGGGGCCGATAACTTCGTAGCGTCCTTCTTCGTCCTCTTTCCGAATCACGACGGGAGCTTTTTCCACGAGCTTTGTGGCGGCTTCCACGGAATCGACCGGGACAAATGCAACGAATTCCGGGAGTGGTGGAATTGCAACGGGCAGGTATCCCATGATCCCAAAAGGCTTTTCGCGGTTGAATCCTTCAAGATCATTGAGCGTGCTTTTCAGGAAATCCTGTAGTTGTTGATGGACGGAGGGATGTTCAGCCGCATCAAAGATGTACTGTGATTTTTTTAAGAATCGATCCGCACCCGAGAACGTGATGGTGAGCAGCGGGCGGGTGCCTTCCTGGATCAGCGAAAGAGGACTGTTTGGAGCTTCGTCCTGTGCTGAGACGTGCGGAAGGAGACTGCCGAATGACACGGCCGCCAGGAGCAGCAGGTATGGAAGAGTACGCAACAGGGTGGCTTTGAGGAACGACCGCATAGCAGAACCATTCGCAAAAAAGAATGCAGCGGGACTTGGAACCGGAATTATTCGTTACTGCGAGCAATTTCCAGGCCCTGTTTTTTAGAAACCTCGAGAAAAGCAAAAGGTTTCGTGTGAATGGACGATTCCAGGCGGTTTTCGCGGGAAAAACGCTCGGGAACAGCCCCAGAGGATTCGCGGCTACAGCAGTTCGAGCCCCGCAGATTACAGTGGGTGGCTTCACTCCCCGCCGTCAGATCTCCGTTAATTACAGTGGCTCCCGATTCCCTGCGGCCGCTTGAAAATCACTCCAACGGTGCTGCATCAGGCTGCGGCGAGCAGTGCGAGTTCTTCGGCGTTCACTGCAACGATGGCGATGCCCAGTTTGTCTGCGACTCCTGCCACTTCCTCGGGTTTCAGAATAATCGTCATTCCGGCTTCGATTGCCAGCACTTTGCCACCGGCCTCGTGCATGGTCTTAATGGTTTCCACTCCGATTGTGGGGACGTCAAACCGCAGATCCTGTCGTGGCTTGGCGACTTTCACGACCGTAAATCCCCGTCGGCAGAGTTCACCTGCTCTGCGGATGCAGCGATCAGTGCCTTCAATCGCCTCCACCGCAATGACTGCCGTGTCGTTCACCACGACGGTCTGACCAACGTCCAGCCGGCCCATTTCCCGGGCGATGTCCCAGCCGAAGCGAATGTCTTTCCACTGGGCTGGAGTTGGACGGCGCTGGGTGAGGAATCCGTGTTTCACAAGCAGCTCCGGGGCATAGTTAAGTGCGGAGTCAAAAATCAGACCGTCACGTTCAAATTCGCGGATCACCGCCAGCAGGATGGTGTCGTCTTTTTTGTTATCCCGAGCGTAGCGATACCACATGTGGATGGTGCGCCAGTCCGGGAGCAGCCTCAGCCAGCGGAAGGGATGAAACAACACCGTCTTCTCAATCTTCCCCGCCATGATCACGCGATCCACTCGCGCCTTTTTCAACAGGCGAATCGAGCGTCCCATGCGGGCCAGCGGAGCAAATCGAAATTCATCACAGGCGTCGGCAAGGTCCGGCGAAGCCATTCCCGCGACTCCCAGACCGAACACCTGATGCCCGGCACTCCGAGCCGCCTTCGCGAACACAATCGGAAACTCACCAGCGCCTGCAAGCAGTCCCAGTTTCATGGGCGGATCCTGTCGATTGAACGGCAGCAGCCTCGGGGCAGTGGATGGTGTTGAATCTGCAGACATGACGGCCGGGATGGGTTAAGTCTTCAGGCGTTGAATTCAGGAACAGTTTCAGGCAGCCGACGATTCCTGTTCACCGGCCTGTTTCACCAGACCTGCGACAGTTTTCTCCAGCTGTCTGACGGCGTCACGCAAATCCGGAAGCCGTTTGAGCGCCATCAGCTGGCGAGTCGTTTCTGCGATGGGAGCAGCGGGACTTCCCAGATACGACTGGCCACCCGGAAGGTCTCGGTGAACTCCAGCCTTGGCTCCCACCACAGCTCCCGTGCCCAAACTCACGTGATCGGCCACACCGACCTGGCCTGCACACACCACGTAGTCACCGGTGGTGACTGAACCTGCGAAACCAACCTGGGAGACGATCAGGTTGTGTCGACCGATGCGGCAGTTGTGACCAATCATCACCTGATTATCGATGCGAGTCCCTGTGCCGATGACGGTTTCACCAACCTTCGCGCGATCGATTGTGGTGCCGGCACCAATTTCGACATCGTTTTCAATCACCACAGTACCGTAATGCGGCAGATGAACATGTCGACCATCGACAAATCGGTAGCCGAAGCCATCAGCCCCAATCACACAGGACGCGTGGATGGTGACGTGACTGCCAATCTGCACGCCATCGTAGAGAACAGTATTGGGATGCAGCACAACGTCGTCACCCAGCACACATTCATGGCCGATCACAACACCGGAGTGAATATCGCAGTTGTTCCCAATCACGGCGTCATCGCCTATGACCGCGAATGGGTGAATGTTTGTGTTGGCTCCGATGCGGGCTGATGCGGCGATGCTTGCGTGCGGAGAAATTCCGGTTCGTGATCGATGTCGGGGGGGAAAGAGCACGCCGGCGATCGACAGAAATGCGGGCTCTGCTTCCGGAACGACCACAAAGGTCACATCGGGATACTCGGAGAGTTCGGACCGCACCGAGTCGGGGGCGATGACAAGTTTTGCCTGTGATTTGCGGAGTCGGGGAAGGTTGCGACTATCACCAACATAAGTGAGCTGATGCGGGCCGGCGCGTTCGACGACCTGTACATCGCAGATTTCGCGGTGCGGGTTCCCCACAAGCTGCCCGTGCAGCATTTCGGCCACTTCGCGAGCTGTGAGCGATTTCCGCGGGGCGTCCGGCGACATTGAGCAGTCCTTTGCTCTGCAGGTGAAAAAAACATTTCACCCCGGATTTTAGCGGGTAGGCGGATGTTGCTGCAAGGGGAGTTCGACGTGAGTGGAACAGGCGGTCAGGCCAGCCGTCGAATGAGTACATGTGCGAGCGCTGCGTCGAGGTTTTCGGAGGTGCGAATGAGCTGATAGTCGATGTTGCTGCCAGCACAGCGGCGGCGAACTGTATCCAGAAACCCGTTGATGGCCTTCAGATAGCCTGCTCGGAGTGCTGCGGGATCACAGGTAAGTTTTCCAGCGCTTTCAAGGCCCTCGAAGCGCAGTGTACCGGAGTAGCGAAATTCGAGTTCTTCATCGTCGAGGATCTGGAGCACAAGCACGTCGTGGCGGCGTTGTCGGAGCGTCTGCAGGCCACGGAACAGATCTTCGCGGTTGCAGAACAGATCCGACAAGAGGATCACAATGCTGCGGCGGCTGAGTGTTTCGTTGGTGCGTTTGAGAATTGCGGCGATATCCGTTTTGCCCACGGCCACCTGAGTTTCCAGTCCGGCGAGAATGGCCTGCAGCTGCGTATTTCGGCTGCTGGAGGGAACCTGGGCGCGGATGGCGGAATCGAAGACGGTGACACCGACAGAGTCGTGCTGTTTGAGCACCAGCATGCTGACAGCTGCGGCAATCGTTCGGGCATATTCGAATTTGTTGAGCGGTCCTGTGCCGAACTGCATGGATTCGCTGCCGTCAACCAGCAGGGTGACGCGGACGTTGGTGTCGTCCTCGAACTGTTTGAGATAGTAGCGGTCGGAGCGGGACCAGAGCTTCCAGTCGATTCGGCGAATGTCGTCTCCCGGGACGTATTCGCGATGCTGGAGAAACTCCAGTGACTGTCCGAAGCCCGGGCTGCGGTGAAGTCCGGAGACGAAGCCTTCGACGACCTGGCGGGCCCGCAGTTCGAGCCGCGAAATCCGCGCCAGCTCTTCAGGCCGCAAAGATCTTTCCAAGGGCTGGGTCACTGGTAAGCTCGCTTTCCCGAGTTGGCGTTTCCTGGATGAGCCGCTGAATGATGGCGTCGGACGTCAGTCCTTCGCTGATTGCGGTGAAGTTCGGAACAATCCGATGCCGAAGCACGGGGGCAGCCAGCTTCTGAATGTCTTCCAGCGTTACTGTGGTGCGTCCATTCAGCAGAGCGCGGGTCTTGGCGCCCAGCAGCAGGTTCTGGACGGCACGCGGGCCAGCGCCCCAGCCAAGAGACTCACTGATCCACTTTGGCACTCCCGGCTCACCTACTCGTGTCTGTCGCACAATCGCGAGTGTGTAGTTGATAATATAGTCAGTCACCGGAACTTCCCGGACCGTCCGCTGAATCTGCAGTACCTGTTCGCCGGAAAGCACCGGAATGACTTCTTCACGCTGATTGGAAGTCGTCTGCCGCGCAATCTGACGCTCTTCTTCGAACGTCGGGTATCGCACGAACACCTTGAACATAAAGCGGTCCTGCTGAGCTTCCGGCAGACTGTAGGTGCCTTCCTGTTCAATTGGGTTCTGAGTGGCCAGCACGAAGAAGGGAGCACTCAGCCGATGGATGGTCTGACCAACCGTCACCTGACGTTCCTGCATGGCTTCGAGGAGTGCCGCCTGAGTTTTCGGCGGAGTTCGATTGATTTCGTCAGCGAGAACCACGTTGTGAAACAGCGGCCCCGGGATAAAGCGAAATTCCCGCTGACCAGTGGAACGATTTTCCTGAAGAATGTCTGTGCCAGTGATGTCGGCCGGCATCAGGTCCGGCGTGAACTGAATGCGTGAAAATGTCATCGAAAGGCTGCGGGCGACCGTGCTGACCATCAGCGTTTTCGCAAGCCCCGGAACACCTTCAAGGAGCACATGGCCCTGGCTGAATAAGGCGATCAGCAGCTGCTCAATTACATCATCCTGACCGACGATCACCCGGCGAATTTGTTCGCGCAGTCGAGACCACGCGTCGTGCAGAAGATCGATGGCTTCGGTGGAAAGAGCTGTTTCGGGAGCAACCGACATGGAATTCTTCCTGGGGACAGAACAGAGGGCAGCGTTGGAAACGGTGCAAAGGGTGAGCGGGAGCATAGCAGGACGGAGGTCAGGTGAAAAACGAGTTCCCTTGCGAACGTCCGCCGGGTATGGTGCGGGCAGGGCCTGCGGCCACACCACCACCCTTCCTCCACTCCTCTTCTTCCTGGAGCCAACCCGATGCAGTTTGTCCCCGCACAGCCTCTGATCTACGAATTCAGTCGCCACCTGCCGCCTCGCTGCCATGTCAAATCCGGGGAAGTCATTCGCGTGGAAAGCGAAGATGCGCTGTCCGGTCAGATTCGCCAGCCGGGAGATCGCCGCGATAAGTCCACGGTCCCGTGGAGCAATCCAGTGGCTGGCCCAATCCTTGTCGAAGACGCGCAGCCGGGCGATGAGCTGGCCGTGACAATCCTCGATATCGAACCGCGGGACGGGCAGTGTGCCACGTGGACAGGCCACCCCGGTCCGCTCGCAGAATGGCTTGGTACCGACGTGCCCCACGGAGCACACGTCTGCCCGATCCGGGATGGCATCATTCACTGGAAAAATCGAGTCGCCATTCCGCTGCAGCCGATGCTCGGCTGTATCGGAACTGCGAGCGACTGGGGTGTGCCATCCACGGCCCCGGCCGGTCCGCATGGCGGCAACCTTGATCTTGTGGAAGTCTGTCCCGGAAGCACAGTGTATCTGCCGGTCCGCGTTCCGGGCGCGTACCTGTTTGCAGGAGATGCGCACGCCGCTATGGGACACGGTGAACTCTCCGCCACCGGACTTGAAATGGCTGCCATCTCCACGCTGAAAATCGAACTCCAGCGGAAACCGTCGTTCACCGGATTGCGAATTTCACACCCCGACTTTCTGCTCACCGCTGCTGTCCGCGGTAACCACGAACGGTCCATGGCCGAAGCCTTCTCCCGTCTGATCCTCTGGCTCGAAGCGGAATACGGCTGGAATCGCTGGGACGCCTATGACCTGTTAACCCACACCGCCCGAATCTCCATCGGCTACTATCAGCTCGGAACCGTCGCTGTGCGGATCGACAGACGATTCGTGGAGCTTCACTGACGCAGAAATCACGGGGCCACCGCGGCCCTGCGATTCGATTGACCCGAGCAGCAGTGGTCTTCCGCCCGTCTGCTCAGAAAATTGGCGTGGAGTTGAGAGCTTCGATATGGCGACGAACCCCCGCAGTTGTTTTTCGCTGGCAGGGCTTCGTGTATACTGAGGCAGCGTTTGTTTTTGCCTGTTCCTTCCTGTGAATCACAGCCCGACCGATGTCAGCAGCCACTGATTTATTTCCATTGTTCGACGCGGAGGGCATTGTGGCGCCGCGTGTGCCCGGCAATCTGCGTGATACCGGCATTGACAGGGACGTGCTGCTGGGGCTGCTGCTGAAGGTGTGCTACACGTCTACTCAGACGTCCACCGAACTGGCTGCGGGGCGAATGCTGCTTCCGGTTCCGCTCATCGCAGAGCTTCTGGAGGAACTTCGTCGGGAAAACCTTGTGGAGATTCTTGGAAGCAGCGGTCCGTTGGGGTTCCGATTCACGCTGTCACAGAAGGGGCGGGACCGGGCATTGCGGGCGATGGAGATTTCCGGGTATGTCGGCCCGGCGCCGATTTCTCTGGAGGCATACACAGCCTCTGTGCAGCATCAGGCGGCGGCTCGGCCACCGGTAGCCCCGGAAAAGATTGCGGAATCACTGGCCGGCATGACGCTCACAGACGAAGCTCGCATGCTGGCCGGACTGGCGGTGACTGGTAATCGCAGTCTGTTCGTATACGGGCCGGCGGGAAACGGAAAAACTTCCATCTTCCTGAATCTTCGCAAGGCACTGACAGACGGTGTCTGGGTTCCGCATTGCATTGCGATTGACCAGCAGGTGATTCGGATTTTTGATGCGCAGGTGCACGAGACGCTTGAACTTCCGCAGCAATCGGTTCGCAGTATCGATCACCGCTGGGTGCGAATTCGGCCGCCGCTTGTGGTTGTCGGCGGTGAATTGCGGCTGGAGGATCTGGACCTTGCGTGGAGTCCTTCACTGCGTTTCTATGAAGCCCCAATACAGCTTAAATCCAATTGTGGCATCCTGCTGATTGATGACTTTGGGCGACAGCGCATTGATGCCCGGGAACTGCTCAACCGCTGGATTGTTCCCATGGAATACCACATTGATTATCTCACGCTGCAAACGGGCCAGAAGATTTGTGTACCGGTTCGCAATCTGCTGATGTTTGCGACGAATCTCGATCCGAAGGACGTGACGGATCCTGCATTTCTGCGGCGGATGGGATATCGACTGAATCTGACATCACCAACCCCGGAGCAGTATTGTGCGATTTTTCGTCGGTATGCGGAACGTTACGGAATCCTCGTGGAAGAATCGCTGTTGCAGAATCTGATGGATCGATATCAGCGGGAGCGGCGGGAATTGCGCTGCAGCGAGCCGCGTGATTTGATCGAACGCATGCGGGATTTCAGCCGCTACTACGACAGGCCGATGGAGATCACGCCGCAGACGTTGGACGTTGCATGGCGAGGATTTTTCGGGTCGATCTGAATTGCCTGGCCGTCAAAAAGGCCGCAAATCACCCTGATTCTCTTCGCAGTCGCTACAGGCCGCAAAGTCGGCCCATTTTTGCAATAAAAATTTCTTCAAAGAAATTTGGCGGTTGACTCGCGAATTTGAGCCTTAACCCATCAGACGCCTGACAAAGTGTCAGAGTGAACAACAGCAAATCAGAAATCAACTGAATCTGCTGTCTGCTTTTTGGCCGCGTGAAAGTTCGTGGTCTGCCGTTCCACCGGCTTTGGTGGATGTCTGGCAACTCGCTGTGTTCAATCGGAGCGCTGACGTTCTGCGCTCTGTTCTTCAGCTGTGATTCTGCTTCAGGAGTCGCTCACATGTCAAAGTTCATCGCCTCTGTTCGTCGTCTGCTGGTTCGTGAAGAAGGTGCCACGATGGTTGAGTACGGCCTGATGGTCGCTCTCATCGCAGTTGTTGCCGTGGCTGCTGTTGGCACCCTTGGTGGCCGCGTCTCTGACACCTTCTCTGGTCTCACTTTCTGATGAGTGCCATGTACGCGGATATCGTGGCAGTTGCTGTTGTGTCGGTGGCTGTCCTTGTCGGAGCGGTTTCAGATTACCGTGGATTCCGACTTCCGAACTGCCTGACATTGCCGCTGGTTCTGTCGGGGCTCCTCTGGCACCTTGCCAGCGGGTCTGCTGATGGACTCATCCGTAGTTTGGTTGGGCTGATTGTGGCCTGCCTGCCGCTGCTGCCGGCTTACGCCGGCGGCGGCATGGGGGCTGGGGACGTGAAGCTGATGGCCGGGATTGGAGCATGGATGGGTGCTGTATTCGCGCTCTACGTGCTGATTATTGCTGGAGTCCTTGGCTGGTTCGTTCACAGATTTCGTAAGCAGCAAACCTCTCCGGAACAAACACAGGTAGCCGCCTCCTGCCTCAATCTGAGCGTTGAAGCTGCACTGCAAAGTCCGCTTCATCGCCGGCAGCTGCTGCCTTTCGGAGTTACGATAGCGGCAGGAACACTGTTGATGGTGGCCCTTGGAGGGCTTCTGTAATTCGTCTGCCTATTTGAACTTGGCAGCCTGCGATCCAATTCCAACACGGCTGCGGGAAGGTGGTCGCCAACCGGGTCGTCTGCAGACTGGAAACTGCGGACGGCCCGGTTGTTTTTCTTCCCCGCCCAAAACACCTTCTGAATGGAACCGCGCTCATGACTGTTTCCCCGGTCACCGCGCCTCCGCCGGTTTTTCCTGCTGATCCGCGGATGGCAATGTTTCAGAACTCTGCTTCGTCATTCCCGGATCCGCGGCTGGCTGCGATGGAGTCGTTCGCTCCACGAACTGAAACTCCTGCTCCGGCGCCACGAAAGGTCGATGATGCGACCCGCTGCGAACTTCATCGTCGCCTGATTGGCAGCCTCGATCTTTCCACCGTTGGCACTCGATCGGACGCCGAGCTTCGCGCTGAAATCCGCCACGCTGCTGAGGAGCTGTGTCGTCAGAGCAATCAGCTGATGAATTCGGCGGAGCGTGAGGCGCTGGTGAGCGAGGTGATGGACGAGACATTCGGTCTCGGGCCACTCGAACAACTGCTCCGCGATCCCACGATCAGTGACATTTTGATCAACGGCCCGAGGACTATCTTCTGTGAACGCCGTGGGCGACTGGAGAAATCCGATGTCACCTTCGCCAGCGAAGATCATTTGCTGCAGATTATTCAACGGATTGTCAGTCGCGTGGGACGTCGCGTGGATGCCACGAGTCCGATGGTTGATGCCCGTCTTGCCGATGGCAGCCGTGTGAACGCCATCATTCCACCACTGGCTCTTGATGGTTCGCTTGTCTCTATTCGCCGTTTTCCCGACAAGCCACTGAAGGCCGATGACCTGATTGCAAAGAAATCAGTTGCCTCGGAGATGATTGAGTTTCTTGCGGCGGCGGTGCGATCACGGCTTAAT
>Ga0169931_10013675_pt1 | contig 11057 bp, 7 predicted proteins | sample Kivu_15m_20L_FD_129675 | JGI IMG/M metagenome (GOLD analysis project Ga0169931, IMG submission 129675) | Freshwater microbial communities from Lake Kivu, Western Province, Rwanda to study Microbial Dark Matter (Phase II) - Kivu_15m_20L... | ecosystem: Environmental > Aquatic > Freshwater > Lake ... | reverse complement strand
CGCGCCACCACAAATCTTGTTGCACATTAAAACATAATGGAAGGTTGAAAGGTTTTTAAGCTTTCGCATTTCCTTTGTCGTATAAATAGGCGTAAACTTTAACCGCGTTCCATAACCAGGAACCGTATTCATCTGTTGCCTGAAATGTGGGAAATAGGCAGAATGAATGACATCTTTCGACCTGAATGTAAACTCGTAAGGCTTATTCTTGCACAAATAGAGCGTGTCTTTTTGAATGACATCGTTCCAGGCTGCCTTATCATTTTTAACATTATAGGTCGACTTCATTTGGTTCAACAAGCGCAACAAACGCTCTTTTCTTCCCAAATTGGTGCGCAAAACAGAAATTAGAGAGTCTGTCAACACGGTGTCACGGTTGTTCAACGTTTTTTGCAAATCCAAAATGCCTCCAGCGCCATAGCGCATTGCATGAATGGAAGAATCAATTGTGGAAGAAGTTACTAACCCTAATTCATTACTCCCCAAAATCAATTTGTAATCCGCCTTTCCAAGAACGTTGTCCTCGCCTGCATAGCGAGCGGTCCAATTAAATTGCTGAGCATACAATTCAACGTTCAAAGCATCCTTGTTCGATGGACCAGTTAATTCATTCCATGTTTGTAAGCCCAGTACAATGATAACCGCTAACACAACGGCAGGAATAGCTGTCCAAACTAATTCCAATTTATCGTTGTGAGAGACGAACCTGGCTTTTACGCCGGGCTTTCTTACATATTTAAAGGCAAAGAAAAACAATAAAAAATTCGTCAAGAAGAATACCGCAAGGATAATGGCAAAATTCACATTCAACAACCAATCCGTCGATTGTCCCTCCACAGAAGCAGCAGGACCAATTCCCGTCCATCCATACTTTAACATCAACCAAATGAGTGCTCCAAACTGAAACAAATTAAATACCAGCATTAAACGAGCATTCAAATAGTTGTCTCGGTCCTGAATATCGTGCTCTCCGTGCTTGCGAAGTTTTGCGGCAAGTTCGTAAAGTCGTGTTAACTGTGCAACGGCAATTGCACCAATAACAATAATAACTAAAATCAACAATCTGCTTTCCATCGTATCTTTATATTAGTTTAAAATTCGTGATGCATACTTTCGTCCAAGAACGGGTGGTTTGCTGGCATTAACGGGGCCTTTGCCAAGTTTCTTAATAACAAAAAGATAAATACCCCCGCCATTAACATCAGCATTCCTAATTCAAGAAAACCCAATTGAGCGTTTGCCCCGAGTGATCCAGCTGAAACCATGATATATACATCTAACCAATGGCCGAGTAAAATGATGATTCCAACGAAGGTCAAAATCCCAGCGTCTCTTTTTGCATCACGCGACATTAAAATTAACATGGGAAAAACAAAATTGATGAAGAACATACCGAAATATAAATACCTAAAATTCTCGGTTCGCATCACATAATAGGTAACCTCTTCGCCAATATTGGCATACCAAATCAACATATATTGAGAAAACCATAAATACGACCAAAGGAATGAAATCGCGAATACCCATTTACCGATATCGTGTATGTGTGACTCGTTCACCTGCGGTAAGTAACCTTGTTTTTTCAAGTAAATAACGGTTAACACGATAACAACAAGCGCAGAAACCCACATCCCCGCAAAGGTGTACCATCCAAACAAGGTGCTGAACCAATGAACATCAATGGACATTAACCAGTCCCAAGCCGATGTGGAACTGAAAACCGCAAAGAAAACCAAAAAAGTTGCTCCTTGACGGTAGTTTTTGAAGTGGATGTCTGAACCTCCAACGGTATCCTCCTCCAAAGACCTGTTTCTAAACCCGCGCAAAAACCAAAGGTAAACGAAGAAATAAATCAAGGTTCGAATCCAAAAGAACACTACGTTTAGATAGGATGATTTACCCTGAATGATTTTGTCTTCGGCAACGACTTCACCATCCATCCAGGTATAAATATGAGCACCATGTAGAACGGTAATAATAAGTAAAACTCCTCCGAAAATGGCAATGCCGTAAGGAAGATACAAGGCTACCGATTCAATAATCCTTTTAACAACCACATACCAGCCGGCCTCAACTGCATAGTTCAATGCCAAGAAAAACAAAGCACCAAGACCAATCGCAAAAAAGAAAAATCCGTTGATTAAACCATTCGTCATCAAACGAGTTAAAAAATGGTCGTCTCCTGAGCCCATTACAACACCAACAATGGCTAAAATTGAGCCCAAACCAATTAAGCCGAAAGCCAAATTACGTGCCTTGGGCGTCATTTGAAAATTATTTTGATTCTGTAGTTCCATCGTCTCTTAATTTTTTTGTGTTGTATCAGACACCATACCTGCCGTCAAATAATCTTTGTACTGCATGCTTCTAACATAGTGAACCAGCGTCCAAATTTCCTTTTTATTTAACAACGAACGGTGAGCGCCCATCATGCCTTTACCGTAATATATAGAGTAGAACATTTGTCCGTTGGATAATTTCATTCGAGCCTCTTCCATATAGTTTGGCACCCCCGAGTAGGCCCTAGAGGTAACCATTGGTCCATTACCATCTCCTTTCTCGCCGTGACAATGTTGACACATGGAGGCATAAAGCTTTTTACCTTGTTCTAACACTTTTTCATTCAAAGGCACCGGATTTGTTAAATCAGCAATAGCTAAGGAATATTCATCAGCACTGGAAACTCGCTCTCCATAAACCCCATGCGTTGTTCTCATAAGCTGATTTGGCAACCTATGGTAAGGCAACATCATGTCTACTAACACGCTGTCATTCCCGTAGTACGGAACCGTAAATTGAGGAGGTATTAACGCCGTTAATTTCACCTTCTTCGTTTCGTCAATTCTCGCACGAACTTCACCGTAGTCGACATAAGCCTCGATTGCAGGTGAACGATACATATCCGGCATGTATTCTAGTCCAGGGCTGTCGGGATCAGAAGCACAAGAAGCCAACAGAAGCACGGTGCTTGCTGCTACTCCTATCCAATTTAAGTAAGACTTTTTCATTCTGTATCTTCTATCTTATTCAGTAATTTTCTTTTCCAATTCTTCAAAACCGGTGTCTTTCAACAACTCATCAATTTTATCCTCCCCCACGGATTGATCGGACAATCTAATCTCCATAACAAACTTATCGTCAGTTGTACGTGGATCAGGATTTTGTGCCTTCATTCCTGGAAGCGTTCTATTCAACAACAGATAGGTTATTGCCATTCCATGCGCTGCACAAAGAACCGTAAACTCAAAGGATACAGGAATAAATGCTAGGATATTTTCAACATAGCTGAAATTTGGTTTTCCACCAATATTCATCTTCCACTCCAGCACCATAAAATATCGCATCCCAATGGTTGCCAAGGTTAATCCTGTTAAACCGTACAAGAACGCCATAATTCCCAATCGAGTACCCTTTACTCCTATTATTGGGTCTATTCCGTGAACAGGAAAAGGGCTATAAACTTCGGCAATTTTGATTCCATTAGAGACTAACTTCTTGGCGCTTGATTTTAGCACCTCGTCGTCTCCATACATTGCATAAATTATTTTATCTGCCATGATTTTAGTGGTGTTTATGATAATCAGGTGATTCTTTATAGGATTGACCAGAACCTTTCAAAATCGTTTTAATTTCGTTAAGAGCCAACACGGGGAAATACCTTGCAAACAATAAGAAGAACGTGAAAAACAATCCGATTGTTCCGATATAGACAGCAATATCAATATGGCTCGGATAGTGCATACTCCAAGCAGCAGGAATATAATCGCGATGGATGGAAGTCACAATAATTACGTATCGTTCAAACCACATACCGATGTTCACAATAATTGAAATAAAGAATGTGAACAGCAGGCTTCGGCGCAACTTTCGGATCCACATAAGTTGTGGAGAAATTACATTACACGTCATCATAGACCAATACGCCCACCAATAAGGCCCAGTAGCCCGATTCAAAAACGCATAGGCTTCGTATTCAACTCCAGAATACCAAGAAATGAACAATTCCGTAATATAAGCCGTTCCAACGATGGAACCTGTCACCATAATTACAATGTTCATATATTCCACGTGTTTCGTATGGATATATGCTTCCAATTTCATGGCTTTACGCATGACTAACAATAGGGTTTGAACCATTGCGAACCCTGAAAACACCGCTCCTGCTACGAAATAGGGAGGGAAAATGGTCGTGTGCCATCCTGGAACAACAGAAGTCGCAAAGTCAAACGATACGATTGAGTGAACCGAAAATACCAACGGTGTTGCCAAGCCAGCCAAAACCAAAGAAACCAATTCGAATCGATTCCAATGCTTCGCTCTACCTGACCAACCAAAAGATAGAATAGAATACATTCTTTTAGACACCGGTTTTTTAGCTCGATCACGAATCGTTGCAAAATCCGGTATTAACCCAATATACCAAAAAACCAAAGACACCGATAAATAGGTTGAAATCGCAAATACGTCCCAAAGAAGGGGGGAGTTAAAATTAACCCAAAGAGAACCGAAATGATTCGGCAACGGAAGAACCCAATATCCTACCCATAAACGACCCATGTGAATTAACGGAAATGTTCCCGCCATAAATACCGCGAAGATGGTCATCGCTTCAGCCGATCGGTTAATCGCCATTCTCCATTTTTGTCGGAACAATAGCAATACGGCAGAAATTAAGGTCCCGGCATGACCAATACCTACCCACCAAACAAAGTTGGTGATATCCCATGCCCAACCGATGGTTTTATTCAACCCCCACACTCCAATACCGGTACCGAGGAGGTAACATATCGATCCAACGCCATAAAGACCAATAATTAGGGCTATCGAAAATAAAATGTACCACATTCTTGGCGCTTTATCTTCAATCGGCTTACATACGTCTTCGGTTACATCATGATAGGTTTTGTGACCTAAAATGAGGGGTTCCCTAATTGCAGCTTCTTTTTGCATAGTATATATTTTTCTAAATCAATATTAAGCTTCGTTTCTAACTTTAACCTTGTACCAAATGTTAGGCTTAACCCCAACTTCTTCTAAGGCTTGATATGCACGTTTATCTTTTGAACTATTATAGATGTTGGAAGTAGCGTCATTCCAATCACCAACGGTAATTGCTTGAGTTGGACAAGCTTCTGAACAAGCCGTCTTAAGATCTCCGTCTTTTACAGTCCTTGCCTCTTTCTTAGCGTCTAATTTGACACTTTGAATTCTTTGAACACAAAAAGAACATTTTTCCATAACCCCACGTGTTCTCACGGTTACATCAGGGTTTAACACCATTCTACCTAAATCATCTTGCGCAGGATTCACTTCTGAGAACTTTTTGTACGAAGGATAATTAAACCAATTGAATCTTCTAACCTTATAAGGGCAGTTATTCGCGCAGTAACGGGTACCAATGCAACGGTTATAGGTCATTTGATTCAATCCTTCATTGCTGTGCGTTGTTGCAACCACAGGACAAACAGTCTCACACGGCGCATGGTTACAATGATGACACATCAACGGCATGTGAACTACCGACGGATTGTCAGAAGGAATTTCAGCCTCTGAATAGCTGAACGTACCGTCTTCTTTCTTTTTTCCAACAGAAATTTCTACATCCGTGGTGTAATAACGATCCAAACGCAACCAATGCATTTCCCTTCCTCTTCTCACTTCATCTTTTCCAACAACAGGGACATTGTTCTCCGCTTGACAAGCCACCAAACAAGAACCGCAACCAATGCAAGAAGACAAATCAATGGTCATGCCCCAACGATGTCCTACCTTCTCCACTGGATGCGCATTCCACAAATCAAATTCCTCAATTGGAGCCTCTTCGTGGTGACCATGTTCATTCAGTCGCTGAAGCGTGTGCGCTGGATTGTAGGCTTCTTTATCTTTCGTTAAATATTCTCCCAGCACCGTTTCACGTACAATAGAATCTCTACCCATTACGGTATGGTGAATTTGAGTTGCCGCAATCAAATACTCGCCATCTACTAGCTGCATTTTACCGGGGGCACTATACAAAAACTGACCGCCATTATTGCTAATACATGAAAAAGCATTTAATCCAATCGCTTTTTTATTGCCTTTTTCATCCAAATCAAAACCACCGTATTCCTTGGTCTGAAATGCCGCTCGGCCAATTGCCTCTCCATTAGCGCCTCGACCATACCCCAAAGCAATACCTATGGTGTTAGGGGCTTGACCGGGTTGTGGATAAACCGGAAGGGTTAAGGTTGTACCATTTACTTCTACCGATGCAAGGTTGAGTCCGTGCTCCTGGTCAAAAGTAGTAGCAAAACCCATCTCCTCCATCTGTCGAGGACTCATTGTTATATAATTATCCCATGTCACTTTGGAAACAGGGTCGGGCAATTCTTGCAACCAAGGGTTGCTGGACATTGCCCCATCACGAATTGCTGCTTTTTGGTAGAATACCACCTCCCATTCGCCGCTTTTAACTTGCGACTTAGCACTTTTCGTTATAAACGTTGGTTGGAATGGTACAACAGGAACAGTTTCACAACTGTTATGAATCAATTTCGCAAAATCCAACCTTCCAGCGCTTATAACGTCATAGGCAACCGTTGAATCTTTTCCTCCTCGTTTTGTAGAACCCGTCCAAACCATCAGGGTCTCTAACAAAGAACAAGTATCTCCCAATGGCCGAATAGTGGGCTGTGCTAGAGCATAATGACTAGCTTTAGGTTGAAAATCATTCCATCCCTCTAAGGCATGATGATCAGGAACTATATACGCCCCTAATGAAGCTGTTTCATCCGCATAACGAGAGGTTGAAACGATTAATCCAACACCCTCTAGCCCTTTTCTTAAAGACTCTCCGTTCGGCGCGTTATACACCGGATTGCACCCTAAATTTAATAGAACATCTGGCCCTTTCCCGTTAATAATTCGTGTAAATAACGCATTAGAGGCCTCGTCGTCCCCTTGAAACAATTTTACATCATTATTTAAATCAATGGTAATCCCATAAGAACCTAACTGATAGTTAATCGCATTGACTAACAATTGTTCTCCAAGGTCGTTCGACCCGCAAACCACTAAAGATTCTCCTTTCGATTTCTTAAGTGCCTTAATTGCGGCATCTGCCATGGTGCTTGCCTCTTTTGACAAGGTAGAAGCACCTGTTCCGTTTCCTCCTAAGCCTTTCAACACGTAATTCAGAACACTCGCATACTCAGATGGCTTAATTTGAGCTCGATGGTCAGCATTCGAACCAGTAATCGACATAATCGATTCAAACTGAAAATGCTTACTCATCCATGCCCCATCTGGATTACGAGTACTTCCATATTGCACCGCGTACTCATTCGCCAATAACCAAGTGCTTAAAAAATCTGCACCAACACTCACAACAGTTTTGGCCTTTGAAAAGTCATAAGAAGGGATACGAGCTTCACCAAAGTTAAGGGCATTCGCCTTGCGAATTGCAGCATAAGAAATTGCATCGTATTGCACAATACTTACAGTGCTCTGGCCATTAACCGAATATTTCAAGCTCAAATTATCCAAAGCCGATTTAATGGATGGACTTATAACTGTTGGTGTAAGAACAACCACATCCTTCGCTTTACTTAAAGCGGCAACAACCGCTTTATCTGCCTCAGATACAGCAATATTTTCATCGCTTCCTTTTTTGCGGACTCCGGTTAATCGTTCACTGTCGTAAAGCCCTAACACCGAAGCAATAATCTGAGGGTTTGTACCGCCTTTAGTAAACCCAAAATCTGCGTTACCTTTTATAAAAATAGGTCTCGCCTCCCTTGTTTTCACCAAAATGCTGGCATACGATATCCCATCATAATAAGTAGAAGCATACCACGTTGCCAAACCTGGAGTAACATCTTCGGGTTTCACTACATATGGCACCGCCTTGGTTACAGGTGCCTCACAAGCCACTAAAGTTGCCGCAGCAACAGAGAACCCTAAAAACTTTAGGAAATCTCTTCTTCCTGTTGACGCCTCTGCCAATTTTTCATCCGCTAAGAAAGACTCCAATGTGGATTGCTGAGGAAACTCTTGATCTCTTTGTTGAATAAAGCTTGGTGTTTGTTTCAGCTCATCAACACCTTTCCAATATTTTTTTGTTATTCCCATAACGATTTTATGCAAAATAAATTAATAGTGACATTTAGCACACTCCCAACCGCCAAGCTCATTGGCTGTGATTTTTCCATCGTTCAAATACTGTTGGTACAGTTTTTTATTCTTTTTCAAGCGCTGGTGTATTTCATCGTAATAAGCATTACTTCCATCGCCAATTACCACTTCTTTTTTGCCGTGACATTCTATACACCAGCCCATGGTGAGTGTTGGCTTTGTGAGCGGCAAATTACCCTCTACCTTATTCAACTCTTCCACCGGCCAAACCTTTGCTGTCTCTTTCATTTGCTTCATGTCTCCATGGCACTGGGTGCAATTTATTTTACCAGCAACTACGTGTTGGGAGTGGTTAAAATACACATGGTCTGGAAGAACATGCACTTTATTCCAAACAATTGGTTTTGATTTACCAGTGTAAGCTCCTGCTGGCTTGATATTCGGATCCCATCCTGCAGCCGCATAGATTTTGGCAATTTGTTCTTGTTGAGCCGCGTCCTTTCCATTAATCTGCTTGTGACAGTTCATACAAACATTTACCGTTGGCAAGCCAGCAGACTTCGATTTCTCAACAGAATTGTGACAATACTTACAGTCGATGCCATTAACTCCCGCGTGCTGACTGTGAGGAAATGCAATAGGCTGTGACGGCTGGTAGTCTTCCATTAAATTAATGGACCCTAAACGCTGAAACACTAACACTAGAACCGCAATGGTTAGAACTAAACCGACAACACCACTTACAGCGCGATTTTTCCAAGCCATTATTTTAAATTCTTCCCAATACGACAAAGAATTATCCGCAATCTTTTCCTCGGTTGCATGCTTTAACTGACGACGAACACCGCTCACGGAAAGAATTACCACAATAAACAATACTGCTAGCAACCACCACACCGTACTAATTCCACCCTCTTCTTCTGCATCAACCGCACTTGGGTCAAGCGCACCATCTCCTTGAGTGCCTCCCGCGGGAGCAGCAACCGGCGGAGCATCTGCATAATCTAAGATAGCATTCACCTGATCAGGTGTGATGTCGGCAAATACTTGCATTACCGAACCTCCGTATTCTTTATATACTGTCGCAGCTCTTTTAGACTTGCCGCTGTTTCTTAATGCCGCGTTGTTTTGAACCCACTCTACAATCAAATCACCTTCTCCCGCATCTATCCATCGCTGCCGTGCTCCTTTAAGCATAGGACCAGTACCATTTTTTTCGATTTGGTGACAACTTGCGCATTTCGCCTTGTAAAGGGCTTCTCCTTGCCCAAATAATGAGTTTTGAGAAAGCAAACCAATTAACAGCAAAGACATCAACATCTTGCTTAATTTGTTCAAAACTCTTTGATTTTTAGCTATTTTCATGAAACCTGGTTCTAATTTAAACTAAAAAAACAATTCTTTTTTCGGTAGTTTTTCGTGCAAATTTACACGAAATCAAAGGAAATATGACACTCTCGTGACAATCGATCGTAATTTATAATTATTCTAAATAAGGGGTTGTGGGTGCCTCTTTCATAAGCAAATTTATATACCTTTATCGCATCATGAGATATTTTTTATTGCCCCTTGGGGTTTTCTGTTCTTGTTGCATCCATATTACTATTTACGCTCAAGTAAACGTTAAGAATTCTACCAATTTTACTGCATTAACCGATAGTTCAATGAAGACAAAGCCTCAAATTCTTGGTTTTAGGGTAGTTCTCGCATTCGACGGAAACAAAGAACTCATCGATTCATTGAAAATCAAGTTTCAAGAAAAACATCCGAAAACAGAAGCCTATGTGTGGTACGAAGCCCCTAATTATAAATTAGCCGTGGGCGACTTTAAAACGGAAATAGAGGCTCAAGTGCTGGCAAAAAAGCTCCCTCTTGAATTTCCACTAACCTTAGTTCAAAAAATGCCTATAAATCTTTCAAGGATCGACTAAAAATGTCTCCAGCCTTGGGCTTTCAAGGAGTGAACTGATCCAGCATTGTCGATTAAAAGGGCACCATCATTGAGTGGCGTAAAATATCCAATTGCCGAAAAATGGGGATTTCCTTTAATTTTTTCGTAATCCTCTTGTGCAACAGAGAATAAAAGTTCATACTCTTCGCCTCCACTCAAAGCGCAAGTGAGGGGTGTTAAATTGAAATCCGAAGACATTAACATGGTCTCTTCATGAAAAGGAAGTTTATCTTCAAATACGCAGCATCCTAAACTGCTGCTTTTGCACAGATGTAAAAGCTCAGACGCTAAACCGTCGGAAACATCAATCATCGAGGTTGGGATGACCCCCAGGGTCGATAGCAACTCAACAGCATCCTTTCGAGCTATGGGCATCAATTGCTTTTTCACCAAAGCATCAAAGCGTTCGAGTTCCGGTTGAATCTGTGGGTTGGAGAGATACACACTTTTCTCGCGCTCCAATATTTGCAGTCCAAGATAGGGCCGGCCTAAATCTCCGCTGATGAAAAGAACATCGTTTACTCTACCTCCCGAACGATAACTAATGTGCGGTTTTTCAACGACGCCCACAACAGTTACTGAAATCATTAACCCTTGAACAGAGCTTGAAGTGTCTCCTCCCACGAGATCCACATTAAAAACAGAACAAGCATGATGAATTCCTTGGTACAACTCTTCCAAGGCCTCAAGGGGGAAACGACTCGAAGATGCAATTGCGACCAACACCTGTTCAGCCTTGCCGTTCATTGCATAAACATCAGAAACTGCCGCAGAAACCGCTTTAAATCCCAAGTGTTTTAGAGGGACATACATTAAGTCAAAATGTATATGCTCCATCATTACGTCCTTTGAAATCAACGTGTATCGATTCTCGTCGCGTTCAATCACGGCACAATCATCGCCCACCGATAAAATCGTGCTGTCGTTGGGTTCCTTGGATGATTTGACGAGGCGATCAATTAACCCAAATTCTCCAAGTTCCTCAATAGATTTG
>Ga0169931_10013674_pt1 | contig 11058 bp, 21 predicted proteins | sample Kivu_15m_20L_FD_129675 | JGI IMG/M metagenome (GOLD analysis project Ga0169931, IMG submission 129675) | Freshwater microbial communities from Lake Kivu, Western Province, Rwanda to study Microbial Dark Matter (Phase II) - Kivu_15m_20L... | ecosystem: Environmental > Aquatic > Freshwater > Lake... | reverse complement strand
CTGTGAGAATAATTAGAAATAAAAATTACGCAGATATCGTCAGCACCCAATAAACGGATTCACCGCTCACTGAGACGTAGACATTACTAGCGCTGTGCCACGTTTCACCCAGAATTCTGAGGCCTGGTCACCTGACTTGAGGTCGATTTTAAGCATCCACGAGTCCCTCGCACCGACGCCCTAACGGATGGGATAGTAGTAGCATGGGCACTCGTATATGTTTGGCAAAGCCTTTGTTCGCTTTGGAATAGGCTTGAAGTGGAGCACGGGCATAGGGCATGTTAACTCCATAACATCTGGTTCCATCAGACATTGCTTATCAGGGTTCCATTTAGCACCTTCCAGTGACAGACCGGTGATGAATGCACCATCCTTCACGACTTCTGTGATGTCAGAAACAGGCTTCTGTGTTGGGATAAAGTCGAACTCTAGCTTGTCGATGGACTAAGATCCAGCTTTTCTACTGTATTTTTGTAAAAGAGATGTTGTGAAACCGGTAGGATACGTAAAGTAAGAAATGACAAACACGAACGGAGCACCTTTTTAAGCCCAGGTTTCAAAGAACTCGTAGCGCATCTTTAGATCTGCGTTCCAGCTGCCGAGTGGCTTAAGCGAGAAGTAGGCAAAACTCCAAGCCTAGGGTACTATGTTCTAGTTTAGGCTACCCATCATCTGTTCTAGCTCCGGCGAAATGACAACGAAACCTTTGATTCCCTTGTCTAGTTGTTCAAGCGAAGTTCGAAGTTTGTCAAGGAGGATGTTGTAGCGCTGCACCTCTTGAATCAGTACAACTGTGAGTGGACTGTCGTCGGCCCGAGTCTTGTGCTTAAGTGCATTAACGTCGATTGAATTTGGAATTCCTTCTCTCAGTTGTGCAATCAGTTCGAGAATCTATTGTTCCGCGTTGCCACCTTCAGAAGAGACTACAGCTGGCTGCAAACTAAGGATAGAATAGAGTAGCTCGTTTGTGTCCATAATCTGAGATGTGATTTCAGCATTAGTGTGTTGGCCGAAAGCTGCCGGCAGGTCGTTTTGTTCCATGTGCTTTTAAATTTCCTGAAGGAAGTAGTCTGGAGTAAAGATCTACTCGATGTCGGGGTGCTTGTTGTTGGCTTCGTCAGCGGGGTACTAGTAGTTCACCTCCTCTGTTCCAATAGGTCTCCACTTTTCAATTGCAACGAGGGTCTCGTCAAAGATTTCTTTTGCGTAAACCTTGATAAGTCTTCTGTCGCGATCGTCAGTGATGCGACCGCCGTAGTTGCACTCTGATATTAGGTACTGGATAGCCTACCATGGTACTTTGCTGTTCTTTTGGTATGAGTCCGCAGTAACTCCTCCCTCGAGTTCTCTGCCTAGATAGCCAGCGATGGTGTCCTCACAAACTTAGTAGTCACTATCGTTGAATGAGTAGCCAACGTTCCAACCGAGAGTCTTGAACTTCTTGCGCTCAATAAGAATGGTATGGAACCAGGCGAGTCCAAAGACTGATTTTCTGAATTCTCTGTGTCTGTCGCACTTAGTGAACATCTTGCCCTGGTTACCGTAGAGGCGAGACATGTTTGCCTTAATGCCTCTAGGAGGTTCCTGGGCTATCTTGAGTGATCTTTGCAGTAACGAAATAGGGAACTGCGGGTGAGGCGATGCAGATAGGAACAATCTAAACTTCTGATTAATCTTCTTCTTGAACAGTGTGTCCATAATCGATTCGAGTTCAGGCAAGAGCCCAATAGACAAGTGGCAGTTACTGAGGAAACACCAAGAGCCGCTCTCAGCTGATTTGTTCAGAATCTCTGTGGCTTTCTTGCTCTAACCCTTACCAAGAGAAAGAGAGGTAACAGTCTGGCCTTTTTCTGCAGCGAATCTCATCAATATTTCAGTTGGATCAACGCCTGTGGTGAGAACGAAAATAATAGGCAGGGTGTGAGTTGTTTCAGCGAAAATGTCCTCAATGCTTGCCGGTTTGCTTTGGATGAATTCTTGACTCTTCATACCAACAGAAACAAAGTGGCGAATTGCGAAGCAAACTCTATCGGGTCTGAAACACCTCAATATGATCATCTTCTTAAGCAAATCTTCACATTTAGTCTCCCACTCGCCCGGAAGTTAAGCGTCTTCTGGCATGGGTTTGTCAGAACTGAACCAGTGCTGCCATTCTTTAGCATTCAGGTTAACTGCGCCCGGAAGTCCTGCAAAAGAGTCAGGTAAAAGCCTTTCCAGTTCAGTAATGTTATCCCAAGCATTTTCGGTAATCCAATCCTGGGGTGGTTTCGGGGGCTGACCTTTTCTATCAAGTACTGTTCCACCTCGAAGGAAGAAGTCATACTCTTTGGGATTAATCTTTCCGTCGACCATTTGAAGTTTAACGTACATCTGAAGAGACAGCAGAAGCTTGTGTCTCTCGAAAAGGGAACGGCAAGCAGAGTTGTAGACATTAAGTTTGTGAACCTTCATAATCACTTCGGTCCTGTCCTAGCTGACTGTGTCTTTAGACTCTTGAATTGACTTTTCAAACAACGCTTTGTACCAGTCCAGAGAGAATTAGTACATGGGGTCAATTTTGCTCAAATCATTCAAGACGAAGAACAGAGCTGCTGCACGACGACCACACGCACGGAAACCTTCACGAGCATCATCTATTCTCTTCATATTTTGCTCTGCGCTCTCAAGCTCACTTTTAACTCGATCAGATGTTTCTTTTGAGAGCTGAAGTTTTACGACAAGCTCTTCATCCTCTAGCAAGTTAATTTGAGTGTTGTTAAGACGGCTGAGAATGCTATCTTCGAGATCCAAAATTTACTGTTTTCCAAGAGTAATGGCGTTCAGTTTTTCGTTCTTTTGAGTTTCAAGAGTGGGCATTTCGGCTCTGACGACAATTCCCAGACACTGCTCCTCCAGACCTGATTCCTTAACCATAAAGTTTACAACGGTTACCTTTGTTGATATTTCAGGTGTATAGTGGGGATTTTGCATTCTTGTGGTGATATAGAGTTGGAACTTAGGATTGTAGTCTATTTCATTTTGTCCGAATTTGACTGAGAATCGTTTTCCAACTTGAATCAGAGACTTATTAAGTACATGATCGAGTGTTGGATCTAAAGTCTCACCAACATCTTGCAGCAAAATGGTGTGTCCCTTTTGGATTGCAATTTCGATACGCTTTAGATAGTCTGAGTCCTTTTGATCGGCAACTTGCAAATTGTCACCCTCCATCTTCTTTATCCACTTGTTTGCCTAGGTTTATGGGTCGATGTTGAGAGCCCAACGAAGGCCTTGCTTGACGAAGACACCGTTTTCAGTCGAGAAATCGTCGGTAGGAAGTCCGTCCATCTACCAGGCTCTGGCTTGGGACTTTCCAGCGAGGAAATCTGAGAACTAGAAATTCTTACTGTAAGAGACCTTTTCAGCCTTGATTCTAGATAGCCAGTCTTAATTAAGGGCGTTTCTGTAGTCAGACGGGAAGGGGCCACAGTAGGACATGAACGCAGCCGCAAGTATGCAGTCACCATTAAGCTTTTCAAAGTTGTCCTGGAAATCTGCCAGTCTGACTATCCAATTTTGTCTCTCTTCAGCAAGACTCGAGACAAGTTTGTCTCCGCGGTCAATCTTGGCTTAGAGTTAGTTCAGTTTGTCTTTCAAGGCCTTCATTTCGGCTTGCTTCTCAGTCGAAATTCGATTGAGTTCTGCAAGTTTGGCTTCTAGAATAGCGTATTCCTGCGTGTACTTTGCTAGAGCTTCCTACATTTTAGCTAGATTAGCCTCAGCCAAAGCTTTTCTTTCACGCTTGGGGTTTACAACCTTCAAGCACTTAGCGTAATCTTCAATAGCTCTAACCCACTTGCAAAGCGCTCCTGCTGCAGCCGATTTAACAGTCATGTACTCGGGAGTGAAAGTTGGCTCTTTGGTATACGCTTCAATTCGCTTCAGGGTCTTCTGGTTGATGTTCTCCTTATTAAATTCGAGGATGTTCTTCAAGAAAGCCGTGTCTGAAAGCTCCTTCTTGACGGAGGCCCAGGACGTGTCCTTTTGCAGGAAGACCATCACTGCGCCCATAACTGTCGCTACATCTTCTGGCGGCTTATTCAGAGCCTTCATTTCAGCGATGTACTTTTTGTCGAGTGAATTGACGGCGTCGTTAGCGGCGATCAAACTTGGCTCAGCCTTTGATAGTTCGTGGTCAGCGTCGTCGGCGAGTTTCTTAGCGATCTTGGACTCCACCTCGATCTTCGCACTCTCCTGCTGGATGAACTTAGCCTTGTCGTCAGCGATATCCTGTTCTTTCTTAGCATCAGCCATAATGCTCTGCACTTCAGCACTCTTCTTAGTGACTTCGGCTCTGCTAATTTCAGAGTCAGCTGTCATTTTCTTGACTCCTTCTCTTGCATCTTCAAGTCTACTCAGACCGTTTGACAACTTGGTAATTTAGGTGCCGACTTCCTTACGCTTGAGTGCAAGAATCTTGTCGAACCCTTTCAACAATTCAATGAAGTTTGTCGGAGTTACGTAGAAAATTCTCCTCAGTTCTTTCTGCATCTTGTCAGCAGCTTTGAAAGTTGTGGCATGAGCGTAGCCACATAGGTTTGCTAACCCTTGTCGTTTTTCGTTTGGTAGATCAATGTTACCCAGGAATTTGTTTGCGACTTCAATCAGCGCTTCTTCTGGCCACGCCATGAACCAATCAATAGTAGTGTTGTTGATGAGGGCTGGGTACTGGCGACAGTAGTTTCTGAAGGCTTCGCCGACGGGACTCATGCAGATTGACAGGTGCATGTTGTCTTTGACCCTATTGAAGAAGAATTCGTGCACTGCGTCTGGGGACTCATTGGTGTTGCCTGCAGACTTATAGGCCTTGGCGATTTCCTCGCGGACGCGGGTGAGTTCATCAGCAGGGTAAAGGTTCGGCACAATTCCAGAGTTAAGCGTGTTCTGGATGTCTTCAAGGAAAGACTCCTGCACCACATCGTTATCGGAGAAGATAAAGACAGTTTTGAGTTGAAGTTTACCCTTGTAAGCTGAAAGTTCGTACAAATCTTTCAACTTGGCACGGAAGTCTTTCAATTGGAAGTCCCTTCTGATTTCGAGCTAGTCGCAGTTCATCTTGGCAAGGTAAGCGCTAAGCCTGGTTAAACTGTGACGACCGCTTCCACCAACTCCTACCAGGAGCACATGGCCACGCTTCAGATTTAAAACACGGTAGATCTTAGAAATGTGGATGATTGCGTCCTTGAACAACACGATATCCATCTTCTGAACCTTTGGCTATCCGTTGTACAGCTCGAGTTTATTCATCATGTGAGTACGTAACTTGTTGAAATCGGTTACTTCTTCGTATACCTGCATCTCTTCATCATAAAGGAAGTCAACGAAGACTGCATCACTGGTCTCCGATGTCATGCAGTGCTCTTTATAGTTCATTTGGAAATGCTGTTCAAGTTGCTCGTTCAAAATGCCTTTAAGTCTGTTCTGATCCTCAACTGTAATCAGACGATCATGGAACACTCGAAGGATTTCGTGGCCCCAAAGCTTAATGATTTGTTCTTTGCTTTCGTAGAAATTCTTCTCTGCGAGATACATGCCCTGGAACACTTTACTGATGTCCCTCATGTTAAAGACGTAATGCGACTTTGCGGGAGTTGGCAAGAAGTTTTCAGCCAGTGTGTTGAAAAGAGCAATCGTAGCAACCGCTAAAGGTTCACATAGCTGTTTGATCTCTTCACCGAATTGCTGGAACTTGGCACTAGCGAGATTCTCGAAAATTCTCTTCATATTACCTTCTGATGGAATAGTGTAGTTGATAACGTGGAACTTCGAGAGCATGCGGTTACTGATTTCAGCACGACCACCACCAGGTTTGCCCATGGCAGCAAGGATTTGCAAGTTGCAAATGTAGTTCTTAACAACTTTTTATCGGTCGAACCAGTATCCATAATCAATCCACTGACGAATCAATTCAATTGGAGGTTGGGATCCGAAAGTGTCTTTTCGTGGCATATTGAGATCATCAATGAAGCAGATAGCTTTGAGCTTGGATCCCTTTGGTTGGAATCTGTTCTTCGCGCGTCTGTCGAACTAGGATTCAATGATTTCTTGCACACTATTTGCACTTGTGCCAGCAGAGAAGTTACTAGTGAACGAAATCTGGTTCGTGTCAAGTGTCATTAACAGGCCCTCTACTAGAATAGTCTTTCCAACGCCGGAGTGACCAACGAGTAAAATTTGGGAGTCTTTTGCAAGCAGAGCCTAGGTTATGAATCGATTACGTGCCGTATCAACTGTGGGAACCATTATCTCATGGAACTCTTTACCGATGGGCTTCCAATTGTTTGGAATCTTTTCTTCCCAGGGAGCCCAGTCTTTCTTTTCCTGATTGATGTAAAACTCATATACTGTGTTGGTGTGAGGGAACATTGGCTCGATGTCACGAAGAATATTGTCGATCTCCCGACGGCTTGTTTCGTCAACAGTAGCACCCACAGACCAAATTATGCAGAAGACAAACCATTTCTCAATATAGAACAAGAAATCAGTGCGATTCTCTTCTTCTCCTTGCTTTAGGCTGGTAACTAGAGCGTCGAAAAGATTGCAAAGACTTCTAACACAGGCTGTCTCTGAAGTCTTGACGAGTTCTGAACAGTAAGTCCTCTTTACGGTAAGCACTTTCACAAGGTACTTTGAAATCATCTCGCTGAGGTTTGTAGCATAGTCCTCACCGAACTCTTTGCCTTTAGTGAGGATCCATTAGTCGATAAATGGTCGCCATCCGAGCTCGTCGTAGTCCATATAGATCATACCGGCTCTGGACACTGTGGCGGGAGAAGCGACTGCCAAATTTTCAACTTCGAAGAGAAGACGAACATTTGGGCTTAGCGCTATGCGGTCTCCATTATTGAGAGTGAGCAGTTTATTGTCGTCGAGAACTGAGTTCATAGATTCAATCCAAAGAGTATCGACTGGTCCGTCAAGCACCATCCACCTGTTAACTGTTTGCACGTCGGAACACATTTGCTTCAGTACGGCAGAGCAGATTCCGTCCATCCATTGAGGCGGGTTTTGAGAGTTGTCGTAGTAACCGAAGAATTCGTCGACCGAGATAGACTTGGGGTTGATGATCTCGGTTCTTACTGGCTTGTAAGTTACTTTATCTTCTTCTTTGCCTTGTTTTACTCGCTCCTCCTGGTTCAAAAGGTTGAGTGCGTCTTAAAGAATCTCCCACGCGCGCGACTTGCCACTCTGGGTTAGACCAACGAGCATATTTCCGTGACGCGTGACTTTTGATTCGTAGAGCTGCATAATCTTAACGACCAAGTTTTCATTGAGCTGAAGATTTTTAGCGATCAGGGAGTCTTCAATGGCAAGCTAGAGGATGTCCATGTCTACTTGAGGCTCCTCGCAGTCTGGGAAGAGATCCATAAAGAGATTATCAAACAAAATGACGTCTTCAGCGATGAACTTTGGCAAGTTCATGTCTCTGATTGCTTTGATAATGACGGTCGTTTCGTCAAGATCAGTGCATTCGCGTTTTATTCTACCCGATGTGTTCAGTACAGACTTTACAGCACGCATACCGAAGTCGTAGTGGTCTTATTTAGAGAGTTGCTTAAGCATGAGCTCGTAGATTGTAACAACCTTTCTAGCAAGTTCATCGTTCTTCTTGAATCCCTCAGACATCAGTGTGATTTTGCAAATTGCATAGAAATCAGGAGCCATCATAGCGACAGGCCGGAAAAGGTTGGCCAAGTTGTCGGGAAGCTCAGATCTACCAGCATAACCAGGATTCATTGTAATAAACAGACCAGTATCCTTAGAAACAGCGAAAGTCCTTTCGTTGATGTTGCACTGTTCTTGGTCACCCTTCTTAATGCAGTCAAGAATTGCTTGGATTTGAGAAGCAATAACGGAGAGCACATCGAGCAGAATTCTATTAAATTCATCGAAACAACCCCAAGAGCCTGACATAGCGAGTCCTGAGAAGATTTTACCCATGTCGTTATGATCCATTTGGTCCGAACAGTTCTGAATAACGACGAAAAAGGCTAGACCCTTGCCCAAATCTTTTACTGTCTCGGTCTTACCGGTACCAGCAGGACCCTAAGGAGCGCCACCACGGTTTAACTGTAAAGCGTTAGTAAGAGTCATGTATGCACGATCGGTCAGAGGCGTGATGACCAAACGGCCGTTATTGCCTTGATACTCATATCCGTAGTCAAAACGGGCGTTTAGTTGTTCGATCTTGATGAACATCTTGTCACTTCCGTCGGTAAGATCTTTGAAGAATCGGAGTTGTGATTGCCACTCAAAGTGGTTTTCGCTGTTTACGCCTTTGTTGGCTGCGATTTTCTCGATGACCTCACGGTTGTGCTCCTCGATAATAATCAAAGCGCAGATCTTCTAACGGTCTCTCCAGTTGAGGCCGGGCTTCTCCACACACTCTACGTAAAGTTCTGTCTTTTTCTTGTAAAGAGCACGTACCTTCTTGAGTGGGTTCAGCTCGGGTTTTTCGGACATTGCGATCAGCGCCTGAGTCATTTGATTAGTCCATTCGATCTGTGCTGAAGTAATCAGAACTTGGCCTTTTGTGTTTGAAATGATGGTGCCCATCTTGTCTCTGTCGGGCAGTTTCTTCGCTAGCTAAACCATAGTGTTTTAGTAGAAAGAGTGGAAAATTCGTTGCAACTGCTCTTACATCGACTTAGTAAGTTTTTGCAGCCACATTTCGACCTTGGCGTCAACTTGAACTTATTGAGCTCCGGTGAGTTCAATTTCTTCTCCGTCTTAGGCTATCAACTTCTGAATCGTGTAAACTTTCTGGAGACCTTTGCCAGTAGAGATGGCAAACAGTTTGTTGATACCTTCGTAGATCTTCTTTATGTGTTTGTTTATTGGCTCCGGGTCTTTCGCCTAACCAATGATTTCCAGGAGATCTTCATTTGAAAGGAAGAAAAATCTGGGGAACATGCCTCTCTTGGCTTCTAAGAATTGTTGCAATTGCTTCTAGATAGCTTCAAGGCCTCGGTTTAGCTCTATAAGAGTTTTGAGGAAGTCTTTCACGTTAACAATCAGCGCGCGGTAGCAGTTTTGCTCTTTGTTTATGCGCACCATTTCAGTTTTGAAAATTCCGTTGATTTTCAGGAACGCAGCGCACTCTTTAGCCAACTGCTTTGAAAGGTCAGGTTGTCCCTTGAAAATGCTTTCCAAATACAACCACTTGCCTTGTACTTGAATCAAGAGTTCAAGAGTTTCAGTGATACTTGCAATATTGTTCTCCCAAAAATCAATTTTCTCATTAAACTGCTTGTAGTAAGGCGATGCCTTGAAATTTGCGAGTTGAGCCGAATGGTCTTCAATCAGTGCGATGATGTTCTCGGTGCCATTTACCTTGAAGAATTCCTCATTGTCAGCCTTTGACCGTTCTTTGCTGATATCAAGGTTGGCAGCGGGGTCCTCCTCCCAAATTCTCTTTATTTCAGAGAGTCCTTTCTCGATCTTGAGTTGTTTCTTGGCGCTGTGAGCCAACTCATCTATGAATGCACAATGTTTAACGAGATCGAGTTCGAAGATCTTCTCAAGAGTGAAGTCGTCACTTTGCTCGTTAAATTCCTCCTTCACCTCAAACCGGATGTCGTTCCAATGACGAGGTCTTATTGACTCGTCTCTTAGATCAGTGATTAGGGGCATAGTGTCTCTAAACTAGGCGAACTTGTTTTTCAAAAACTCATAAATCGGCCACTGACGCGCATCTTTGTTCAAGTTGAAAAGTCGTTGGGTAAACTCAACGGCTACCTCATCCATGTCTTCAATGTGGAGGTCGTAGAATGAAAGATCTTTCCAACTGGCCCAGTTGTTGTCCCAGTCTTCCTTGAGCTCCCAAATTTCTGTTAGGAGTTAGTTTTCGCGTTCAACAATCAATAAATCAGTGTACTGAAGTGCATCGTATTCGAAGATGTCAAGGCCTGGCTTCATCTCTTCCTCGATCAAACGTAGTTCAGCACATTGTTACTTGAACTCCTACAACTTTTCCAGTGCCTTGATATTATCATGCTCGGCTGCTTTTTCGACTGCGAAAGGTGCTGTTTACTTGAAGTTTTGTCTGTTTTCTTGGACAGACTTTTTGAAGTCTTCTATGCTACTGTCCATCTCAGCCTTAAGAGTTTGGTAGTCTCTCAAAATAACTGCGTTTGCTTCGGTCATTCCTTTAAGGAAGCGTCCCCAAAGCTCGTCCAGGGAGGCTAACTTGTTTTTATCTTCCTCCGACAGTTCAGTTAAAGTACTTTCGCTGTTTGCATCATCCTAGATGAAGGCGAACTTCTTCTTGATCGGTTCGATTCGAGCTTCGAGCAAGTGCTATTTGGCTCGCACTTCGTTGTACCTTTCTTTATTCTTCTTGAGCTGATCACGTTTCTGCGACGGCTACTTGAGTTCTTCAACGGTCTGTTGCATCTCATCAATGAGAGTGTTGAGGTCCGTCTTTGCGTCCTTCTTCAGATGCTCCAAAATGTAAGTCATGTACTCATTTCCTAAATCTAAGAGAGTCTGCTTTAGGAGACTAGACTCTAGACTGATGAACTACTCAGTCTTTTGGGCAAACTTGTGTCGGATGTCACTTAGATTTTCAGTCAATTCCTCGATTGCTCGTTTATACGCAAAAACTGGATTGTCTTCGTTCTTCTCGAGGTCCTGCTTGAAGAGTCGGGCCTTGCCGCGCTCTGTTCTCGTGCCGAGCACATATCGAAGCTCCTGTGACATTTCCCAGATTCTACAGTCGTTATCCATCTGCTCCTTAATCCTCTCTACTTGTTCGGTGATGAAGGTTGAGATCGTGTTAACTTCGCTTGATTTCGAGACAGTGTCAACATACTGGGACTCTTTGTGGCTGCTGGCAGAGGGGAAGTAGTATTTCTTGTTAAGGTAAATCTACTTCTCTTCCTCGGACATATTTTGGAAGTTTATGTCGGGCCTGGCCTAGCCAACGCCAGAACCGCTGAGCTCAATCTGCTTCTTCTCGTCCACGATAAGGTCGCGGTCCTTGCGAAAAACGCCCTCAAGTCTGGGCACAACTGAAGT
>Ga0169931_10013673_pt1 | contig 11058 bp, 10 predicted proteins | sample Kivu_15m_20L_FD_129675 | JGI IMG/M metagenome (GOLD analysis project Ga0169931, IMG submission 129675) | Freshwater microbial communities from Lake Kivu, Western Province, Rwanda to study Microbial Dark Matter (Phase II) - Kivu_15m_20L... | ecosystem: Environmental > Aquatic > Freshwater > Lake... | reverse complement strand
TGCAAGATATTTAGACAGTCATTCATGTAAAGGGTTTTTACATTTTCACTATCGACATCTAATTCTTCATAATAGTTATTTTCAGAGACCCATTTATTTTCGAGATTTTTGTTTTTGAGAAGGTAGACACATGCGAGATTTTCGTAATTTAATTTTAAAATTAAATCATTTTTACTAATTTCCTAGGAAACTTCATTCATATCATAGTATTTGATATTTAATTATGTGTTTAAGAAAAATATTGAGATATAAATTTTCCCAAATTTTCCAACGTGTTCAGAGGCCTCATGTTCCATTTCTTATTTTTGATAAAACTATATCACTCGCAAGGAGTATTACATTTGTTGTTAAAAAATTCATTTGAATATATTTTTTTCTTTTTTATGAAACAATCTTTTTTTATTGACATTTCCAAAAATAATTATTCTATATTTTAGAAATGGAATTAAAACTATTTAATTATATTAAATTTTATTAAGATTATAAATCTAAAATTGAAAATATAATTATAATTATTGGTGCTAATTAGAAGTAAAACATATAATAAATTATTAATTTTTTCCATAGATGATTCATTAATCTTTATTCCTTTTATTAATTGAATATTCTTTAGTTAATTATATAATATTGTTCAGTAAGAATTTCTATATTGGAAATTAACATTATATCGAAACAAATATTATATTAAAAACTTTTAAATTTGATTATGAATTATTTCATTTTTAAAAAGTTATTTATCACCAATTTATTCGTTAATTCATTCTTCAATTCCTCTTCTAAACCGATTGAACGGTCAGTTTCGTTAAATTCATCATCCTTGCTTAATTCGTCTATGCATTCTTCTACAGCGGATATTCTAGTTTCTAAATTTTTAAATGTACTAGAGAATATATAAAGATATTTTTACGTTGTTATCAACTCAAACTGATGCACCATCCTTTCAAAAACTTTTGACAAATCTTCGGAAATGTTATCGTAATTAAAACTTAAATTTAAAGAATTCTTTGAACTTTCTTGCATTTCTAGGTGATTTACGCCATTTCTTATTTCTTTTAAATTGACTTGATTCTTGTAATTAAGGGGAATCTCTGTATTAAAATTCCTTATTTCTGATTTTTCTGATCGAAAATCACTTTGAGGAACAGAATTTACATCGAGTTCAATCGGGAATACATTAGAAGTAAATTTGTGTCTGTTATTAGTGTATCTTTCGTCGTTATCACAGCTTAAATTTGTTGCCCATAAATTTACAGTAGAGTCAGTTCCCCCGGTAGCTAAAATATCCCCAAATTTAGAAAAAGCAACAGCGGAAGTTGCCCCCTCGTGTCCGGTTAAAGTAAAAAGCACATCTCCATATCGTAGATCGAAAATTTTAATTGTCTCATCGAAGGAGGTAGATGCCATGTAGTACCCCCCAGGATGAAAATCCAAACTAGTTACAGGCTTTGTGTGTTCATCATATACTTGAACTAACTGCTTTGAGCGCACGTCGAATATTCTAATTTTTTTATCAAAACACCCTGTTGCCAGGGAAAAATTGTCTGGATGAAATCTAACTACGTTTACTACTCCATTATGCACATTTTCTAGCGTTGAGTTAGGCAATTGTCTGGTCACATCCCAAAGTTTGACTGTTTTATCATCTGAGGCTGATACGATCAGTCTGCTGTCCTTTGAAAATCTCACACACTTTACCCAATTAGAATGAGCTGCGAAATTTGCTAGTACCTTTTTATCTGAAATTTTGATAATTTTTACTGTTTTATCATCGCTCCCTGTAACAATTAGTTTAGAATCACATGAAATATCTACTGATTTTACTGGTAGAGAATTATGTTTGAAAATCAAGCATGACTGAAGGGGGTCGTCTTCGCTAGAATTAGACCAAATACGAACAGTGCAGTCAGACGAAGCAGAAGCAATTAAAAGACCTGTGGGACTTATCGCTACGTCATTAATCAATGATTTATGTCCTAGTAATTTCTTAGGTTTAAAATTTACAAAACCATCCATATTCCATACTAAAATGGTGTTATCATAGCTAGAAGAAATCAATTCCTTGCTATTGTAATTTTAAAAAATGTGTTTTTACTTATTTGGATTAAAAACAAGCTGTGAAATTGTATCTGAATGATACTTTAAGGATTTATAATGACTCGGCTGATCATTTTTATCTTCCTCGTATTCGCAAATATTTTCTAACGTGAAAAATTAAATAAATATATTACCTATTTGTTTATTATGATTTAAAAATTCGTTCTCAATCCTTTTCTTCGACATTTCTATTATCGAAATTAAAATAAAATTTTAAAAGTTATATTTTTCTTAATTTATTTTAATAAATGAATAAAGCCACAAGTTTAACAAGAGGATCTGCTAAAACAGTTCCTGCTCAGAATATTAAAAAATTTCGTAACGAACTAACTGAAGAACAAAGACAAGAAATCAAAGAGGCTTTTGACCTATTCGACACAGAATCAACAGGACTAATTGATGTTAAAGAATTAAAAATTGCGATGAGAGCGTTAGGGTTCGAACCAAAAAAAGAAGAAGTAAGAAAAATGATACAAGAAATTGATAGACGAGGAGATGGTGTAATAAAATACGAAGACTTTTTAGATATTATGACACAAAAGATGGTAAAAAATATCATTTACATAAATTAACATATCCCTAAAATGAATATTATAGCTTGAAAGAGATCCTATTGAAGAAATGAAAAAAGCATTTAAATTAATATGTGAAGACGATTATGATAAAATCACTCTGAGTTCTTTACAGAAAGTTGCAAAGGAACTTGGAGAAAACATGACAGTTGAAGAATTGCAAGAAATGATTGAAGAAGCGGATCGAGATGGCGATGGAGAAATCGGAGAAGAAGATTTTGTGAAGATAATGAAGAAAACTAATTTATTTTAATCAGGTTTAATTTAAAATTTTTTAAAAGAATGAATATTAGCTATATTTAATAATAAACATCATTAATAAAGTGCAGTTTAATTTTATTGTGATGGTTGTAATTTTTTAAAAGAAGAAAAATATTAAATGTAATTAATTAAATTATATTAACATTATATTGAATTCAAGTAAAATTTTAATGAAATTAAAAATTAAAAAAGCGAATATAAAGCACTCAGATTAAATTTATTAATATTAAAACTAGCCTAACTACTTATCATTTTAATGTACAAAACCGAACATGTAGAATACGATCCAGTTCAAATGCAGAATTATCAAAATCATATGCAACCTTCCTACAATCAGAATAATATAAGGAATAATTCCTCACACAACCTCAACAGAAACGAAAATTTAAAACAAATCAATTGTAGTCAAACTGATAACAGTCAGAATATAAATAACAACGGTATGAATAAAAAATATTTTATATAAATTTAAATCTATTTCCAAATTAGATAACCTTCAAATAAGCCAACCAGCAGCCTCCGAAAATTATGCCAAGCTGATAATCGACTCTTTGTGCGAGAATGAAAAAGCTTACAGAAGCATTCAGATGAATCTTAAAATCGAGACAATGCGCAAGGATTTATTATTTGCACAGCTTGAGCAGAGTAATAATTATTTTTAAATCACCCCTCCCCATTATTAGAGAAAAGGAATATTGAGAATTTAAAATCCGAAATTAAAAAAATCAGAGCGACTCTTGAAAAATTGAAGGATCAGACGAATGTAGTATCAAGAGAAAACGAATTCTTACACGATATGATAGAATTTACTGCGAAAGAAGAATATTTGTAAAATTTCTTCTTATCCGTAGAATGATTAACATTAAATACACATAAGTAGAAAATATTCCTATAAATTACTTCATGTGTATTTAGTTAAAATTCTTTTAAATTATCTTAATAAATCTATTAAAATTTAACTTTTACTAATTATATAACCTTATAATCAATTTATGTTAATTTCATTATTCTCTTATATTTAAAATTAATATTTTATTTTATTCTTTTCAAAATGGAAAAAGATTTAACCAACACCAATAATTTAATAAAAAATGAAATTCAAATAATTCTTAAAACTAATCTACCTCAAGAATTCGTGATTGCTAACAACATCATTACTGTTCCTTCTAACTACGATTCCGATAAATTAAACAAACTTGTGAAAAAACTTTTAAGAACCAAAAACTGTAAAAAATTTTCATTCTTCATTGAAAACATTTCGCTTTTTAGCGATTTAAATTCTTTTCTTCAGAACAATAATAAGGAGATTGATCTCAAAAAAATTTCTGAAACTGGATTAGAAATATTTTATCAATTTGAACTAGAAGAGCCAAGATTGGTCAACACTATAAAAGAAGATGAATGGATTAGGAAAATTCATCCAAGATTTAAACAAAAATATGACAGTTCTAATTTAGATTATTTCTCTGTCGCCTTGTTTAATTCGGAAATTACCATCTACAACAAAAACTTCGAGAAGATTTTAAAAATTGAAGATTTAAATAAAGAAGAAAATTATTGCGAATTACTACATGATGTATTATTCTTCAGACCGAGTTACTCCCAATCCGACAATTCCGACTCGAATATTTTAATCCGGGCATCAAGAAACGAAGACTACAATTTTGAAATTTTTTCAGTCGATTTGAGCAGGTCCTCTTCCAAAAAAATTTACGTGAATAGAAAAAGAAACTCTGAATATTTTAATTCTCTTGCTTTAAATCCAGTTGACTTTTCTTATTTCGTTGCAGGGGACACAGAAGGAAATTTAAAAATTTTTAAAATTCCTGAGAGCTTTGTGGAATCTGATAAATCTTCTTCTAAACAACCAAAGAAAAAGAGAAAAACAGAAATAAACGAATTAGAACATGAAAATATCATAGAAAATTGTCATAGCGGAAATGAAGTGAAAATTGTGAAATGGATAAATAACAAACAGATGATAACATCAGGCGATGATTTTGTAGTTAAACTCTGGAATATTCACACAAAAACAAATTTTGCAAGTTTCAACACAAATTATAAACTAACCACTTGCATCGCGACGATAGGCAATGAAAACGAGAAATTCTTGACTGGGCATGAAGATGGTACTGTGAAACTATGGGATAGTCGTGTTAATAGTACGAGTGGTCAAGGTAGGATCATTTCATGGAATGCTCACACAAATTATGTATCAGATTTATCTTGTAATCCCAACACAGACTTTTATTCAAACAATTTTTCAAGTGTCGGGTATGACGGTAATTTAAAAATTTGGGATGTCAGGCAGAACAAAAACTTCGTCTATGAAATTCGCACAGACTCAGAAAAAAATTATGCAGTTGCATATAATAGTAGTGACTATTTACTGACTGGCGGTGATAGTTCAACAGTGAACATTTTCGAGAATAAATTGCTTTAATAGAAGGATGAATTATGAATGATATATGATATTAAATGTTAAGCAAGGATTATTAATAATTTAAATGCTTCTAATATACTTATAATTCCTATTGTATAATAAATAATTAACCCATGGATGAATTATCAGAAGAACAAATAGAAGAATTCAAAGAAGCTTTTTCTCTCTTTGATCCCCAAGATAATGGCTACATCCCTATAAGTGAACTTGGAACTGTCTTGAGAAGTCTAGGCTTACATGCTACAGATGATGAGAAAAATGAAATGATTGATAAGTATGATCCTAAGTCTGAAGGGAGTATTTATTTCAAAGACTTTCTTGAAATTATTCTATCAAAAATTACGGATACTAAGACCGAAGATGAACTTCTCGAGGCTCTTAAGATATTCGACAATGAAAAGAAATATTTCCTTGAAATTGAGCAGTTTAAAAAAGATTTACAGATATATTCACCTGGAATGGATGAGCAAGAAATAAATGAGATTTGTAACTTCCTAAGAACTAAAAATAACATAATAGAAATAACCGAGGCAGGAAAGGAACTGTATAAAATCGTAAAACCTCATTTGAAGGAATAATTGTTTTTATTTTATAAGAAATGTGTATAAAAGAGTTTATATTGAAATTTTTTTGCATGTCTTTAGATAATTTTAATCTATAATGTAAGTAGTTGAATTTTTCAGTAATTATTTTAATTTATTTAATTCTAATAAGTATGATTATAAAAAATTTGAATTTCAAATAAATTAAATAATTTAATTATAATTTAATGAAATTCCTTCTTCAAAACTTAAAATGAGTCACATTTCAAAATAAACTTAAACTTTGATTAATTTCAATCATATTCCGATTAGTATTAGTTAATATATAGGGTTTTATCAACACAAGAATGAATTCATAAAAATTTTAATATAATATTAAAGTAAAATTTTAAACAAACACACTAAGACATCTTCATTTTTCTCCTCTAATTCTCCTTGCTAGTTGGATGTCTTTGGGCATAATTGTGACTCTCTTGGCGTGAATAGCGCATAGATTAGTATCTTCGAAGAGTCCAACCATATAAGCCTCAGTTGCTTCTTGAAGAGCCAGAATTGCACTGGACTGAAAGCGTAGATCGGTTTTGAAATTCTGAGCGATTTCCCTGACTAATCTTTGAAAAGGGAGCTTTCGAACGAGTAGTTCTGTTGACTTTTGGTACTTCCTTATTTCTCTTAGTGCTACTGTGCCTGGTTTGAATCTGTGAGGCTTCTTTACTCCACCGCTAGATGGTGCGGATTTTCTGGCTGCTTTGTTACCTACATTCTTTCTTGGAGCTTTGCCTCCTGTGTTTTTACGTGCAGTTTGTTTAGTTCTTGCCATTTAAAGAAAATTTATTTATCTTTTTCTTTTTTAGAGGTATTTATAATTTAAATTTGGAAAATCTGAATTATAATTGGATGATTTCCCAACATTTAGACTATTTAATTCGATAAAAATAAAATAAAATAAAATTTTACTCTCTTTTAATTATAAATTAATAATAATTTAAAAATAATAAATAATTATTAAAATTAAATTTTATATTTAAAAATTTATTTATTTGTGAATTTATTCTAATTCACTTTTCGCTTAACTTTATTCCAGACAGTTATTTATTATTCCTCTTGATTTATAAAGTAATCATTAAGAATTATTTTATATAAAATATTACATGGACAGCCTCGATTCTCACGATAAAAGAATACAAATCAAAATTTTAGCGATAGGTGATAAGTACTGCGGAAAAGATAACGTGTTGCAACTATTGAAAGAAATAGATCATATTAAGATGGAAGCCCAATCAGTAAATGCATCTGAATCTGATTGTTTGTATAATTTCATACACATAATCATCTTCGATTTTGATATATGTTTATCACAGGAAAATAATAAATCAGAATATGGAATACAAGATTATTTAAACAGATTTCAAAATCTTTTCAACTTTGCACAAGGTGTCATCGATTTAATTTTAATTTTTTTCCCTGTAACTGTTTTAAGGCCAGACATGACTTACACATCACAAGTTTATAAACTTATATGAAGTGCTTGCTATACAAACCTTATCGTAGTGTTGACAGAATATGAGAAATTAAATGTAAACATAAGAAAAGACACAATTGATAATTATTTGAATGAATTACAAAAAGAAATGATGAAAAACTATATGATGGTTAACGAAGAGAATATTTTAATATTCGACCCGATTTATAAAAAAAAATTTAGTGATGATATTTTAGAAAAGTTGAGTAGATTAAATAAATATGAGATTCCTTATGTTAACTTGTATTTTGAAAACTACAAAATTTCAAGAAATCATCTAAGGAGTTTAAACGAAATAATTAACAAAAATGAAGAATTATTTAAATTCTTCAATTACCATTCCGGTGTTCTTTCCTGTCTTAATAAGAATAGTCTGAGTAATTTTTATGAAGAGAAATTCCAGGAAAGAAGCTCAGATTTAGCAGAAAATCTTTCAAGCGGCATATTCAAACCCTTGAAAATATTTATAGCTATTCCTATATTTGTTTCTGTATATTATATAATTAAATATAGAGAACATTTGTTCACATCAGTTTTTAATTTTCTTACAAAATGAGATAAATAGAATATATATTTTACTCCTCTAAAATGTATAAAGGAATATTTGATAAATTATTAGATGTCAATTTAAAATAATTTCATGTCAGTTTGATTGTAATTCTTAATATCTTCTTCTAAAAATAGCAAGTGAAATGAGAGATATTTTTATCTTTGATTATTAGATAAAAGAAATTTTATTAAATACATAGATTAATCATATCAAAGGAGCATTTTAATTTCATTTATTCAATCATGAATGATACTATCATCATAGTATGTTTTTGATTTTTAGAAGATTAATAATTTTTTTATACTAAACACAAGATTATATTATCGTAATTTTATAACCATTTGAATAAAACTTTAATTAGTACTTGAATTATTCTTGATAAACTTACACAAACTGATGTTATAGCATTGAATATTAATATATATATACTGTATATATTTATTCAAAGTTAGATTAAATGAGAGATTTAAGTTTGTTTATAAATTATTTTAAAAAAATTATTTTATATGATATCATATTTTAATACTCTATATTATGTATAAATTTGTTCATTCTTATCTGATTTTGTATCTTCAACACTTTCCTCTTCAAAAATCTCAACACTCGATTTTATCGTATTAAACTTCATAAGATAATTAATTAATCCATCCTGCTTTTTTCTCAATATATTTAAAGCATGCTTGATCTGATTTTCGTTTTCAACGATCCGTGAGGTCATTTCATTAACATCCTCCAAGAAAAATATATAAGGTCCAATGACATCTGTGTCTAGCTCAACTCTCCTTTCCAATTGATTCAATTTTTGATCAGAGGGAACTATATGAGTATTAGCAACCTTATGATGCTTGATAAAATCTACAGCTATTTCTCTGATATAAAGTACTTGATTAACGTAGGTGCTTATTGAAATCATTTCTGAATTATTTTTCCTTGCACATTTCATAAGATACAAAGGATTATTTTTTATATAATAAAGTCGCATAACTGCTTTTACAAAAACAAACGAAATTTTTTCCAATTTTTCATGGGCGAAAGATTTTAGTATCAAGTTATGAGCAATTTTTTCATCGGGGGTAAATTCGACTACTCTACTTAGGGTTACAACTAAAAGTGAAATTATTAACATTCCTATCAAAGTACTGAGAAATGCGACCATTCTACCTAAATGAGTTTCGGGGTAAATATCTCCGTAACCTACTGTCATCATGGTAATTATTATCACCCACACAGAGTCTGCGTAATTTTCATAATCTGGTTTTTCGATGGCTTTTATTATTTTATCATCAGCTAGACCAATGTAGCCGTATTCAAAAATTCGAAACATAAATGTGAAAATTCCGACTGAAACTGATAATATAATTAATATCGAAATTAGAGGGGATCTAACTAACTGAGCTTTTATTGCAAACCTTCCACCGATATGATAGTTGTATTCTAATCCTATTCGTTTGATTTTTTCGCTTGTCCATATAGAAAAGTTACCGTAAATTCTTATAAAATAATAAAGTTTAAATATTTGAAACAGGTTTATTAAAGAATCGTAGGAATAAGTAAAAGTACCTTCTATCATATTTCCTTTGATAGTACCGTCAACGTAGGGGGGTATACAAATTCCTAAAATTATAAATTCAATTATAAATTTCCACCAAAGACCTGTTGAAAAAATATTATCCGAATCACAAGCGAGATATCTCTCTTGAAGTAGTTTTAATTTAGTTAAATAACGGAAAAATAACAGAATCTCATTTAATCCAATTATAGCAATAATTACAACTCTCATAACATTTGTGTGAGGGTCTGACACGTAACTGTCTTTTATTAGGATAATTTTCTCATCTTTGCATTTTTGCATTTCTTTGGGTTTTTCAGGTGTGTCAATATCAAGATATCGAAGTGTTTGAATAGTTTTTGGGTCTGCACTATTCGTAATATTGTCTTCGCATATTCTTTTCTCTAATTTGGTTGTGTAATGATGATTCTCATAAAGCGACATAGCGAAATTTGCCAATATTAGTAGTCCTATAATTAAATCCACATATTTTAATCTTTTTTCTATTTTGGATCCTTTTGATTGTTTTTTCGCCATTAATGAAACTTTTTTAAATTTCAATTTTTTCCTTCTTTTGTCTAATACATTCATTTTGGATTTTTCCTTTTCTATTTTAAAACGTTTTTCTTGAATACTCTCTTCCTCCTCTTCTTCTATTTTCAGATGTTCTTTTGACTCTGCCACTTTTTTTTCTAATTCCTCTTCTTCTTCTGCTTCCAGAATTTCCTTCTCTCTTTTTGAGATTCTTCTAAGCATTTATTTTATTAATATTAATTAAAGTAGATTCATTTACAAAAAATAATTTATTATATATAAATAAATATAGCATAATATGATTCAACATTTGATATTTCTAATCGAAAATAATAATTGAGTGTTTAAATCGTACGTTTTTAGGAATAAAATTGATCCTTTAAAATTATTACTATATAGATAGATATATTTCAATGCAATATTCCACGATAATTTTAGGATAGTATTTTATTTTTAATTTTACGGCTCTTTAAATAGGGACAGCCGTTAAAATTTAAGTATTAATTATTAAACAGAATTTATATTTCTATATAGTATAAACCTTTGAATTGAAATTTGAAATTTACCCACGCACACGACTGATAAATTGTAGAATAATTTATAAACACACAAAATAAAAACCCCAAATATTCGTACAAATTAGCATAAAATATGTAAGAAGCATCATTTTCATTTTTGTATTTTGAATTTTTCAAATTTAATTTAAACAAAGTTTAATGTTAAAAAAAATTAATCTGATAAATTATATAAAGATTTTAGACATAAAGATATATATTAATTCAATTTGGATTATTTGTTGCGCTTTATAATTTACTAATTAATTTACCGAAATTCTAATCTTTTTTCTCTCTCTATTGCATAATAATTGCTTCGTATTCTTTTAGTTTTATTTTATTCATCTCAAGTAAATTCTCTAATTGTAAAATGATTTTTTGATCTTTTATTCTGTCCTCTCTCTGTTGATTGCAAGTATTGTTCAAATTTAATATTT
>Ga0169931_10013671_pt1 | contig 11061 bp, 14 predicted proteins | sample Kivu_15m_20L_FD_129675 | JGI IMG/M metagenome (GOLD analysis project Ga0169931, IMG submission 129675) | Freshwater microbial communities from Lake Kivu, Western Province, Rwanda to study Microbial Dark Matter (Phase II) - Kivu_15m_20L... | ecosystem: Environmental > Aquatic > Freshwater > Lake... | reverse complement strand
TGTTCATCATCCAGCACCAGACCTCGGAGCTGTGGATGAAGTTGCTGGTGCACGAGCTCGGCGCCGCGATCGCGCACATCCGCGCCGGCGAACTGCCACCCTGCTTCAAGATCTTGGCGCGCGTGAAGCAGGTGCAGCGCCAGCTGTTCGAGCAGTAGGCGGTGCTGGAGACGCTCACGCCCTCGGAGTACGCGCAGTTCCGCCCGGACCTGAACCCCCTCCGGGCTGCAGTCCTACCAGTTCCGGGCCATCGAATTCATGCTCGGCAACAAGAACGCGCGGATGCTGGAGGTCCATCGCCACGACGCCGCGATCCACGCGTGGCTGCAGGGCCTGCTGCAATCGCCCAGCCTCTATGACGAGTTCCTGCGCCACCTCGCGCGCCGCGGCATGGCGGTGCCCGCGCAGATGGTGGAGCGCGACTGGACCCAGGCCTACGCGGCGCACCCCGGCGTGGTCGCGGTGTTCCGCGCCATCTACTAGGACCCGAAGGCGCACTGGGATGCCTACGACATGTGCGAGAAGCTGGTGGATGTGGAAGAGAACTTCCAGCTCTGGCGCTTCCGCCACGTCAAGACCGTGGAGCGTGTCATCGGCTTCAAGCGCGGCACCGGCGGCACCGCGGGCGTGGCGTTCCTGAGGAAGACGCTCGAGCGCACGCTGTTCCCGGAATTGATCGACGTCCGCACGAAACTCGGCGCGTGATCGCCGGACCGCGCACGGAACCGGCCCTGCGGGCTCAGGTCTGGCCGCTGTTTTCGCGCGTCCGCCAACTGGATGCCATCTACCTCGCCAACCATTCCCTTGGTCGCCCGCCCGACCGCACCGCGGCCGACGTGGCGCGGGCGATGGATGCGTGGTACCACGACATGGGCGAAGCCTGGCAGGAGTGGAATGCGCTGCGCGACCGCCACCGCGCGCTCACCGCGAAACTGGTCGGCGCGCCGCGCGCCGACTGCATCATTCCCAAGTCCAGCGCCGGGCAAGGCCTGCGCGCGGTTCTCGATGCCCTGCCCGACAAGCCCCGCGTCGTCGCCTCGGACGGCGAGTTCGACTCGCTGGATTTTGTCCTGCGGGTGTACCGCGAGAAGGGCCGCATCGAGCTGCGCCTGAAGCCGTGGCGCGAGATTTCGGTCGCCAACGCCAACCTGGTGGTCCTCTCCAGCGTGCAGTTCCGCACCGGCGAGGTGGTGGACAACCTGCCCAAGCTGGTACGCGCCGCGCACAACGCAGGCGCCCTCGTCCTGCTAGACGTCTACCACCACGCCGGCGCGCTGCCGCTGGATCTGGCCGCGCTGGATGTGGATTTCGCGGTGGGCAGCTCCTACAAGTACCTGCGCGGCGGTCCCGGCGTGTGCTGGCTCTATGTGCGCCCCGGCCTGATCGAGACCCTGCGCACGCCGGACACCGGCTGGTTCGCCAAGGAATCGCCCTTCGCCTACGAGAACCCTGATCCGCCATGTTTCGGCCCCAGCGGCGATGCCTGGCTGGAATCCACGCCACCGGTGCTTGCGCCGGCGCAGGCGCTGGCGGGGCTCGAACTGACGCTGGAGCTGGGCGTGGAGCGGCTGCGCGCCTATAGCCTTGCGCAGAAAGCGCGGCTGACCGAGCTGCTGCGGGCGCAAGGCGTGGAGTCCGCGGGCGCGGGGGAGGCGCACGGCGCGTTCCTGACCGTACGCCACCCGGAAGCGGCGCCGATCTCGGCGTAGCTGGCGCGCCGCGGCGTCAAGACAGACACCCGCGGCGAGACCCTGCGCCTGTGCCCGGACATCCTGAACCCGGATGAGGAACTGCAGGCGGCGGCCAGGGTGGTCGGGCAGGTGCTGGCCGCGGCCCGAGGGCCGGGGTAATGTAACCGATCGGTTACACCAGCAGGCTTGCCGGGCCCCTCAGGGGCCCTTGAGCGACACCAGCTCGCAGCTCTGCTCGAAGCCCGTGCGGTTGTTGCGCACCTTGAACGACACGAACATCTTGAGCTCCGGCGCGTACCGCACTTCCCGGCGCAGCTCGTGGGACGCGCTGGGGCTCTCGTCCACGACATCGAACACCTCCTGCTCACCGAAGGCCGCCGTCGCCACGCGCCGCTGCCCTCGCACCACGATGCTGTGGGTGCGCTCGGCCTCGCCGCGCGACGCGGCCCACCTGCAGGTGAAGCGGTAGCGGTCGCCCACCGCCAGTTTCTGCACGCCCTGCTCCGGCCCGCGCAACCGCGTCATCCGGATGGTGCCCTGCCCGGTGCCCAGCACGTCGTAGATGTCGGCGAGCATGTAGGCCCAGACCGGCGCAAGCCGGTAAACCTCGGGCTTGTCGGCCCGCTGCACCTTGACGTTGCCATTGACGTTCTCCGCGATGACCCAGCTCGACTGCTGGCCGTCGCCGCAGCGCATGACGAACGCGGTACCCGCAGGCGGCGCCTAGATGTCCCGCGCGAACGCCGCGCCCGCCAGTAGCGCGAGAAGCGCAGCTGCGAGGCGCCCGGTCACCTGCCCTTGCCTTGCGCCAGCGCCTCGGCGATCGTGGTCTGGTCGGCGATTTCCTGCTTGGCGATGGCGTTGCGGTGCACTTCGTCCGGCCCGTCGGCGAAGCGCAGCGTCCGCTGGTGCGCGTAGGCGTTGGCGAGCCCGAAGTCGTCCGACACCCCGGCGGCGCCGTGCACCTGCATCGCCCAGTCGATCACCTGCAGGGCCATGCTGGGCGCAAGCACCTTGATCATGGCGATTTCCTTCCTCGCCACCTTGTTGCCCACGGTGTCCATTCGCCAAGCGGCGTGAAGCACCATGAAGCGCGCGCTGTCGATCATGATGCGCGCTTCGGCGATCCGCTCGCGCGTCACGCCCTGCTCGGCAACGCTGCGGCCGAAGGCGACGCGCTGTGTCGCGCGCTTGCACATCTTCTTCAGCGCGCGCTCCGCCTGCCCGATGGAGCGCATGCAGTGGTGGATGCGGCCCGGTCCGAGGCGCCCCTGCGCAATCTCGAAGCCGCGGCCCTCGCCCAGCAGGATATTGGAGGCGGGCACCCGCACGTCCTTGAATTCGATTTCCATGTGGCCGTGCGGCGCGTCGTCGTAGCCGAACACCGGCAGGTAGCGCAGGATCTTGACCCCGGGCGTGCCCGCCGGCACCAGCACCATGGACTGCTGGCTGTGGCGCGAGGCGTGGTCCGGGTTGGTCTTGCCCATGACGATGTAGATCGCGCAGCGCGGGTCGCCCGCGCCGGAGGACCACCACTTGCGCCCGTTGATGACGTAGTCGTTGCCCTCGCGCCGGATGCTCATCTGGATGTTGGTCGCATCCGAGGATGCCACCGCGGGCTCGGTCATCAGGAACGCGGAGCGGATCTTTCCCTCCAGCAGCGGGTCCAGCCACTGCTTCTTCTGCTCCTCGGTGCCGTAGCGCTCCAGAGTCTCCATGTTGCCGGTGTCCGGCGCCGAGCAGTTGAACACCTCCGGCGCCCAGCTCGCGCGTCCCATGATTTCGCACAGCGGCGCGTAGTCCAGGTTGGACAGGCCGCCGCCGGGGGCGCGCGGCGACCTGGGCAGGAACAGGTTCCACAAGCCGGCGGCCTTCGCCTTGGGCTTGAGTTCCTCGATGATGGGCACCGGCTCCCAGCGCTTGTCGCTGCGCACGTGCGCGTAGTACTTCGCCTCGTTGGGGTAGATGTGCCCGTCCATGAAGGCAAGCAGCTTCTGCTGCAGTTCCTTCGTCCTCGCGCTGTACTCGAAATCCATGCGTTGCTCCTCTAGGTGCCGCTTCTTTTAAGGATTTTCTCGACCTGCTGCCAGCCAAGTTCCGCCATCATCGGCGCCCGGCCGCCCGCCTCGGCCGCGTGCGTCGAGGCGGCGGTGCCGTCCACCACGCGCTTGGCGATGCCCTGCAGGATGGCGGCGATGCGGAACAGGTTGTACGCCATGTAGTAGTCCCAGGTGGAATCGTCGGGCTGCCGTCTCCCGGTGCGCCCGAAGTAGCGCGCAACGTACGCACGCTCATCCGGGATGCCCAGCGCCGCGAGATCCAGTCCCGCGATGCCGCGGAACTTGCCCGGCGGGATGTGCCAGCTCATGCAATGGTAGGAGAAGTCCGCGAGCGGATCGCCCAGAGTGGACAGCTCCCAGTCCAGCACCGCGAGCAGCCTCGGCTCGGTTGGGTGGAACACGGTGTTGTCCAGGCGGTAGTCGCCATGCACCACGGTGGTTTCGGCCGCGGCAGGAATGTTCCGCGGCAGCCACTCGATGAGCCGGTCCATGCCCGCGATCTTCACCGTCTCCGAGGCAAGGTATTGCTTGGTCCAGCGCCCGACCTGGCGCTCGATGTAGCTGCCCGCCTTGCCGAAATCCGCCAGCCCCGCGGCCTTGTAGTCGATGGAGTGCAGCAGCGCGATGACGCGGTTCAATTCGTCCCAGATGGCGGCGCGCCCGGCTGGGTCCATGCCGGGCAGCGACTGGTCCCACAGGATGCGGCCCTCGACGCAATCCATCAGGTAGAAGGCCGTGCCGATGACCGAGTCGTCCTCGCACAGCACATAGGGCTTCGCCACCGGGAATCCCTGCGCATGCAGCGCGGAGATGACCTTAAACTCGCGGTCCACCGCGTGCGCCGAGGGCAGCAGTTTGCCCGGGGGCTTGCGGCGCAGCGCGTAGCGCTTGCCGCCGGCGCTGATGCGGTAGGTCGGGTTGGACTGGCCGCCCCTGAACTGCTCCACGACCAGCTCGCCTTCGAATCCGTCGACCCGCCCGCGCAGGTAATCCTGCAGGCGCGCGACATCGAAGCGATGGCGTTCCTCCACCGGTTTGACGCCGCTGAACTGGTCGGACATGGTTGCGTGAAGGATAATCGAAAAATGCGGCGGAACCGGGCATGAAGCGGATTACCTGCGCCGAGGCGGCGCAACTCCTGCAGGACGACTGGACGATCGCCACCTCCGGCTTCACCGGGTCGGGCCACGCCGAAGGCGTGTCCGCCGCGGTGGAGAAGCGCTTCCTCGAGACCGGCCACCCGCGCGGCCTGACGCTCCTCTATGCCGCCGGCCAGGGCGACCGCGCCACCCGCGGCACTGGGCGGTACGGGCACGCGGGACTGGTGAAGCGCATCATCGGCGGCCACTGGGGCGCCGCGCCCCGCCTGGGCGCGCTCGCGGTGGCGAACCAGGTCGAGGCCTATAACTGGCCCCAGGGCGTGATCGCGCAGCTGTACCGCGCCATCGCAGGGGGCAAGCCCGGCGTGGTGTCGCCCATCGGCCTGCATACCTTCATCGACCCGCGCCACGACGGCGGCAAGCTCAACCGGGTCACCACGGAAGAGCTGGTCGAGTTGATCACGTTGCGGGGGCAGGAGTACCTCTTCTACCCCGCGATGCCGATCCACTGCGCCATCCTGCGCGCCACTTCCGCCGATGCGGAGGGCAACCTGAGCATGGAGGAAGAGCCGCACTTCAACGACGTCCTGCCCTTGGCGCAGGCGGCACACAACTCCGGCGGCATCGTCATCGCGCAGGTCAAGCAGCTCAAGGCCAAGGGCGAGATCCATCCGATGCAGGTGAAGGTGCCGGGGATACTCGTGGACTACGTCGTGCTGGCGGAGAACGCCGAGGACCACTGGCAGACCTACGGCGAGGAATTCAACCCGGCGTACACCGGGGACTGGCGAAGCGCTGGTCGCGGGAAACCGGCCAAGCCCCTGCCCCTTGACCTGCGCAAGATCATCCAGCGCCGCGCCGTTTTTGAACTGATGAAATGGCGGACGCCGATCGTGAACCTGGGCGTGGGCATGCCATCGGGCGTGGGCGAGGTGGCTCGCGAGGAAGGCCTCGAGGATTTCGTCATGACGGTGGAATCCGGCCCGATCGGCGGCATACCGGCCTCGTTTCCGTCCTTCGGCGCCTCGGCCCATCCCGACGCCATCGTCGCGCATGCCGAGCAGTTCGACTTCTACGACGGCGGCGGCCTCGACCTCACGTTCCTGGGGCTGGCGCAGATGGACGTAGAGGGCAACGTCAACGTATCGAAATTCGGCGACCGTGTCGCGGGCGTAGGGGGCTTCGTCAACATCACCCAGACCGCGAAGGAAGTCGTGTTCATGGGTTCGTTCACCGCGAAGGGACTGGAGGTGCGCGCGGCCGACGGCCGGCTGCAGATCGCGCGCGAGGGCACGGTCAGGAAGGTCCTGCCGAGGGTCGAGCACCTGTCCTTCAATGGCCCCTACACCGCGGGCCGCGGCACCAGGGTGCTCTACATCACCGAACGCGCGGTATTCGAGTTGCGCGAGGGCCGGCTTACCCTGGCGGAAATCGCCCCCGGCGTGGACCTCGCCCGCGACGTGCTCGCGCAGCTGGGCGCTCCGGTGCCGGTGGCACCCGACCTGAAAACCATGGACGCGCGCATCTTCCGCGACGCGCCGATGCTCGCCCCTGGAGGCCCCTGACATGAAGAAGACCAAGCGTTCATCCGGATTCGCCGTCAGCCACCGCGCCGGCTCGAAGTTCGTGCGCCGCGGCCTGCGGAGCTATTTCGAGTACCGCGACCTCGGCATTCGCCGTGCGACCCGCGGCAAGGCGGTCGCGCACCTGATCCGCGCGCGCAAGGGCAAGGCGCCGCACGGGGACTGGCACCGGCACGACTGCGAGGTGCAGTTCGTCTACGTGCTCAAGGGCTGGGCGGTGTTCGAATACGAGGGCGTGGGCAGGATCCGCATGAGGGCCGGGACCTGCTTCTACCAGCCCCCGGGCATCCGGCACCGGGAAATCCGCCACTCGCAGGACCTGGAGATGCTCGAGGTCGTCGCTCCCGCAGACTTCCGTACCGTGGACGCCGCGGCGCCGACGCCCGGGCTCAGGCGGGGATATCGGGCACCAGGCGCGCGCGCAGCCGGTTGATGTTGTCCTTCAGCAAGAGCTTGCGCTTTTTCAGGCGCCGCAACTGAAGCTGGTCCTGGGTCGGGTGCCCGGCGAGACGCAGGATCACGTCGTCCAAGTCCTGATGCTCGACCTCCAGCACCAGAATGCGCGCCTCGATCAGCGCCTTCTCCTCGTCGGTGAGCGTGAGGACGCCCAACGCCACCCCCCTGATTGTCAGAAATGGACAGAACCGCCGCGGCGCGGCGGCGCGCGTGAACTATGTCACCGCCCGGCGCTGGATGTCTACGCATCATATCCGGTCCGGGACCCTTGGAAAAGGGCTCCGGGTGCGCCTGGTGCACCGAAGAATTGACTCTTGGAGGGAGCAACACCGGCGGCGGGCTGCGCTGGAACCAGCGCCAATGCGCCGAAACGACTACGACGTAACCGACAGCATCCGGACCACCGACGCCGGCCAGGTCCGCGGCGAAGTCCTGCGCGTGTTCCGCGGCCTGTACGACGGCAAGGCCCCGCGCGCCGTACCTGCGGCGATCAAGAGCGCGTTCGACGACGTGGAACGCGCCTACTCCGGCGAAGACGCCGAATACCAGCCCTGCGATACCGAATACCACGACATCCAGCATGTGCTGGATATCACCCTGGCCATGGCGCGCCTGTTGGACGGCTACGAGCGCAGCCGCGGCGCGAAGCGCTCGCGCGCCGGCAAGTCGCCGCACCTGCCTCCCGAATACTTCGCCCTCGGGGTGATCACCGCGCTGTATCACGACTTCGGTTACCTGAAGCGGCGCTCCGATCGGCGCCACCGGTATGGCGCCGAGTACACCATGAGCCATGTGACGCGTGGCTCGAAGCACCTGCGCGCGTATCTCCCCGGGCTTGGCTTGCGGCGCCTGGCGAACGTCGGCGCCACGCTGGTGCACTTCACCGGCTACGAGCGCCCGGCGGAGACCATTCCCATCAATGACACCCTGCTGCGCAGGGTCGGGCACATGCTCGGCACCGCGGACATCATCGCGCAGATGTCGGACCGTTGTTACCTCAAGAAATGCCGCGATCGCCTGTACCCGGAGTTCGTCCTCGGGGGCTTGGCACAGAAGACGCTGTCCGGCGGTCGCAAGCAGGTGCTGTTCAGATCCGGCGACGACCTGGTGCGCAAGACGCCGGCCTTGTACATGAGCGCAGCCAAGCGCCTGGACCTGCAACTGGCACGCGCCTACGAATACGCCGAGCGGCACTTCGCCGGCCAGAACCTGTACATCGAGGAAATGCAGAAGAACGTGCGCTACGCCCAGACGGTGGCGCAAGCGCCGGACACGGACATGCTGCGCCGCGCGCCACCCTCGACCCTCAACGCGGGGATCGAGCCCTACCCGAAGGGCATGGTGATCCGGTAACGGCTCGGGCGCACTGCGCCTGGCTGCTCAATAGCTCCGCCTCTGGCGGAAATGCTGGGCCCGGTCGATCGAGCGCAGCTTCAGCTCCTTCACCTGTGCGCCCTGCAGGAAACGCAGCGGGACCTCGATCCCGGCCGCGCCGCGCGCCCAGACCTTGCGATAGAACGCCGCCAGCGTCGACACCGGCTCGTCGCCGACGCCCACCAGGATATCGCCCGGCTTCACGCCGGCGACATCCGCCGGGCCTTCCGGCGACACCCTCGCGACCAGCAGATGGCCGCGAATTTCCTCGGTGGTCATCCCCAGCCAGGGCCGGGCCGGCGCGCTTGGCCGCCCCTTCGCGATCAGGTCCTCCAGAATCGGGCGCAGCAAATCCGCAGGCACGAACATGTTCCCCGGAGAAGGTACCCCCGACCCCGCTGCCTCGCCCACGATGAGCGAGCCGATGCCGAGGACCTCGCCCTTGAGCCCGATCAGCGGCGCGCCGGACCAGTTCGGCACCGCCGGGTAGGTCCAGATCGCGGACTCGAGCAGGTACTCCCAGCTGCCCGAGAAAGGCCGGCGCGAGATTACCTGGACCACGCCCACCGCGTCGCGACCGCCGTGGCCCGCGACCAGCGCCAGGTCGCGCACCGCGAGCGTGGCCGAATCGCCGATCGGCAGCGGCTTCCCCGCGAGCGGTGCGAGCAGTCGAACCAGGCCGAAACCGCTCGCATGGTCGTACCCCGCGAGGGTCGCGGGAACCGACCTGCCATCGGCACCGGTGACCTCGATGGATTCAGCCTCGATGACCAGATAGCCGATGGTCGCGACATAGCCCTGGCGCACCAAGACACCGGAGCCTTCCCGCTCCAGGCCGAGCGTCTGCGCACTGCGCGCGTCGGGCAGGATCTTCGCCTGGATCCGCACCACGGCAGAGAGCGCTTCCGCGGCCTCGCCGGGCACGCCGACACCCTTGTCCTGCGCCTGGACCTGAAGAACAAAGGCAGCGAGCAACGCAAACGGCACAAGCAGGCGTGCGATCATGGCGAGACTCCGGTGCGGTCCACGAGAGCATTGTGAATCTGATCAGCTGGAACATCCAGTCCTGCCGAGGCATGGACGGCCAGGTCGACCCGGCGCGCATCGCCCGCGTCGCGCGAGCGCTCGCCGATCCAGACCTGTGCTGCTTTCAGGAAGTCGAAGGCGAGGCGCAGGCCGAAGCGCTGATGCGCGGCTTTCCCGGCTACAGCGCCCATGCGGCGTGGGCGGTGGACGTGCCGTCCTCCGACGGTGGCCGCCTACGTTTCGGCAACCTGGTCCTTTCCCGCCTTCCGGTTGGCCGCGTGATCCGGCATTCGCTTGCGTGGCCCGCGCAGGCGGACTCGCCCAGCATGCCGCGCGTCGCGCTTGAGGCTGCGGTGCTCGCGCCTTGGGGATGGGTGCGGATTACCACCACGCACCTGGAGTACTACTCGTCCCGCCAGCGGGCGGCCCAATTGGCGCAACTGGCCGATATTGACGCAGAAGCACGCAGTCAGGCGGCGGCTCCCGCTTCCGTGAAATACGCCACCGGCCCGTTTGCGCCGCAGCCGCGCCCGGCCGAAGGCATCGTCACCGGTGATTTCAACACGACCGCCGCGGATGCCGCGCTCGATGCGCTGCGACGCGCGCACTCGGATGCCTGGGAAACGGCGCACCCGGGCCGGCCGCACCCGCCCAGCTTCTTCGTGCACGATCGCGCCTCCGGCACGGCGCCCTACTGCTGCGACTTCGTGTTCGTCGCCAAGGCACTCGCGCCGCGGATCGAATCGGTGCGCATCGACGCGCAAACGCAGGCCTCCGACCACCAGCCGGTGGTGGTCCGGTTCCGGGACTAGCTGCCGGCGCCGCCGGCGATCCGCCGTCGCAACGACTCGACGCGCGCGCGGTTGACGCCATAGTCGCGCTGGCCGAGGCGCGAGGACGAGCGCACATGCAGCACGCCCGCCCGGCCGTCGAAGGCGAACTCCACGTCGTCCACGAATCCAAGCAGCCTGGAGCGGAATTCGGCGTACAGGTAGCCCGGGGCTTCGCGAATCACCGTGCTGCGACGCATCCCCTCGACGGCCCTGCGCGCCGCGGCGATGGCCGCCGCCGCATCGCCCGCGAACGGAATCGGCGCGATGAAATGGACCCGGTCGGCGGGATCGGCCTGGCTGGACACGCAATTCGGCGTGCGCCGACTAGGTGCCAGGCGCCCGTCCGTCACGCCGAGGTTGCCGGGACGCTTCCAGGAGAACACAAGGGGAATGCTAACATCGGCGCACTTCGAGGGAGGCTCGCCGTGTTGCAGATTTCCGCCATCCAGCTCGCCGAATTGCTCTCCGGCATCGCGCGCGCAGGCCGCCATGGTCCATAGCCCGGAGAACGAACTGGCCGGCGTGCGCAGCGGCCGGGTCGTGCCCGCGGTGCAAAGCGCCACGCACCTTCGCGACCATCCAGACCCGACCTTGGTGGATCTGCCGGTTCGCGTGCTGTTGACCAGCATGGCCCGCATCCCGCCCGACCCGGCGGCGATCGCGCGCGACCTCGAACGCCTGATCAACAGCTCCGCCGCGACGCGCGCCACCGAGGAAGAAGCCGCTGCCGCGACCGCCCCTTCCGGCGGCGACGCGCTCGATTTCAGCAAGCCGGGCTGATCAGAAGTCCTTCGGCGGCGGCGGGAACGCAGGCTTGCGTCTCTCGCGATGCGAGGCGAGCCCTTCCTTCGCCTCGGGTCCGGTGAAACCGAGCATCTCCAGCGCCATCGAGGCATCCAGGGTCGGCCCCGCCATGCGCAGCCAGTTGTTCAGGCTGT